>Ga0208449_1001676_pt1 | contig 11571 bp, 18 predicted proteins | sample MalvireepMed_s17_FD_184247 | JGI IMG/M metagenome (GOLD analysis project Ga0208449, IMG submission 184247) | Marine viral communities from the Global Malaspina Expedition - Malaspina viral metaG DeepMed_s17 (SPAdes) (version 2) | ecosystem: Environmental > Aquatic > Marine > Oceanic | place...
CATTTCTTGTACATTGGCAGTAACTTCTTTTCCCATAGAGGGTGAAGCAATCCCGCCCCCTCGCTGGACAATCGAACTATTAAATCGTGCATCAGAGTTTAAAGTATTCAAGACCCGATCATCTTCAAAAACAAGAGGGCATTGATGTCCTTCTAGGTACTGAGAATTTAATAATAAAACATTTGGAAAATGTTCCCAATAAATAAAAGAATCGGTTTCTGACATGTTGTCAGTTATGATTTGTTTTCCACACGGTAAATGATTTCCATCATTAACTTTGAATCCTAAGAATAAAGCTCGGCCGAAAAATGAAAAAAAGTAAAAAAAGGAAGAAAAACCATTAATGGTCTCTGGTTCATTGTTATAACTGTCGAATCTAAAAAAGGGCCAAAAAACTGCATCTAATTCATCGACCGTGAGTTCGGAAAAGTCTTTCATGAGTTTAAATAACGTTTCTTCTCTGCCTTCAGAGTTTCCCTTCATTAAAAAATAGTCGACAGCCTTGAAAAATAGTCTCATTTGTTTTTTACCCCCTATTGAAAGAGCAGTTTTTCCTGCTTTAATTGCGTCGCTGTATTTTTCTTCATCATCTTTAATTAATCTATCTTTTTCAACCTCGTAAAAATGACGTAATAATTTAATTGAACTTTTTCCACGATCTTTTTCCCATTCTTTCATTTGATTTCTATAGCCTGGTTTCGTTTTTTCTATGTCTTCGTACCATTGTTCTTTAAATTTACATAACTTGGAATAGAGTCTGAAAAACTCACCCACACATCCAATTCTTATAGTTTTCTCAGCATGGTTTAATGCATGATTTTCAACAGTAGATCCTCTAATGAGAAAAGACATCTTATGTAATTTTTTTAAGTAGAAATCTCTGTCCATACCACAAATAAGTTTTCCTTTATTAGTCAGCGGGGTCCTTGGGTTGATTATTTTATTTTTTATGGATTGATATTCTTTAAATATATTTAAGGAAAATTTTAAAAGAGTGGCGGATGAATATTCATCAACCCATATATATAAATTATCTTTAAAATCATTACTCCTCCAATCGGCAAAAAAGGATTCTCCAAAAAAACTTTGAGGGCCTGTTTTCAAGTTACTATTTTCTCGTCCCCTAGATGTCCAACACCTGAAAAGGGTATGAAAAAATGCGGTCTTCAAGGGAGAAGGAGCAGGAGCTGTGTTACTATCATATTCATACAAACCACTCAGTAAATTAATTTCTAAATAATCAGGGTTTTTAACAGCGGGAACTTTTATTAAAATTCCATCTTTATAAAATTGAATTAAATCGGTTTTGTATTTAGATTGGTTGTTAAAAAATTTAAATTGAAGTTTATCATAATCAAGTTTTTCTTTTGTAATTTTAGGAAAATGGAGTAGGTTAGTGCTACCGTCCTTTCGTGGATGTGGGATACTTTTTCTTTCATTATTTTCAAGATTATCTAATAAAATACATGCAATTTCTCCTCCTCGAGCTTTCTTCGACATCTTATCTGTAAAGTGAACAGCATCTTCGGCTGATTTTATATTATATGTGTTTCTAAATTCTTGTGTATTATTCATATGCTATTAATGTACAGTTCCTTTTCCATTTTTATCATAGGGTTCAACTTCAGTTTCCATAATGGTGCGGACCATCATGTTATATTCCTCAGAGCTTAAACTGGTTTTGTATAAACGCATGGCGATGGCAATGTAGGTTGCTGCCACCATTTGAATATTAAATTGATCGGCGTAACGCATAGCGTCGCTAAAGACTTGATCATAGATTTCCTGTAAATCTTTATTTTTCGGCGCCATCTTTAAAGCTAACAGAATTTTTAGAATTAAGTGTATCATTGTCTCGGTAACCATTTTCTTTTGCCCATTGTTCATGCATAGGATAGGGGGTTTGTTTATTACGTTTACTATATTTTCTCATGTATTCTCTTTTTTGTTCTTTATTTTCTTCGAGGCTATAATATCTTCGATTCGCTGCTCTTCTATTTATTTTATCTTGTTCCGTTCTAAACACCATAAAATGTATAACGTAAAGTTATCTCTTCTCCTTCTTTAATATCGCGTAAAGTCACCAAACTCCATTTCTTCGTTAAACACGTAGGATCCCCATTGCCTGTTTTTAATTCGACTTTAACGGCGTTCGCAGTATTGGAGTGATTAATAAATCCCCCTAAGGGTGTACGTAAAATAACTTCTTGATTATTCATACAAGCCATGCGCATGTGGGTGGTTCCTAAATTAGTTCCCTGAGCAATACCTTCTTTAGCAAAGAGTCCTAGACCATTGATGCCCGATTGGTTGATTGTGAGTGAGTTAGGTAAAGGTCTATACATTTTAAATACCTATTCCATCACCTAATTTAATTTCAAAATCTTCTTTATCTTCTTTGCCTTCATTATCTTTGCCATACTCTTTGATAACTACTCGCCCTGTTTCTGTTTCTTTCGTATTTTCTGTTCCCCAATTTTTAACGTAATAGTCGTAAGTTTTGCCAACGTCATCAGAGTCTTTGTCAATTTCAAGGGAAGCTCCCCCAAGATATACTTTCTTATCAATTAAATCACTTTTGTCTTTTGCCAAAACTTTATATTTAACTGTAAAGATGACATCTTCTTCTACTTCAAACTCCTTCAAACCCACGTCTTTTTCGTCGGTGTCAGGTTTACATTCGAAGTTAAATTTACTTGTCCAATCATCCCAGCCCATACTATTTTACCTCTTTAATAGTTGTTTCTTCGTCTTCGCCATCTGATTCATCTTCTTTAATTAAAGTACAATCATATTTAGGACTAGCATTTTGATTCTCTGCAATATAAATTGCGTCTTCTTTCGTTACATTTCGGATTAAGTAAGTATCATCGTGTTTTTTCATACTACTCAATGTTACTTCCCAATCCTTTTTTTCTTCATTGGTCATGTTTACTCCTTTATTTGTTTCTTTCTTGTATTTATTTAACCATAACATTGTGTCCTAATTGTGTGGACACCTCGTTTTTTTCCATTCTCTATAGCCTCTTTTCCATTCTTCCGAATCTCTTTCTTTCCAACGTTTATCCCAGGCCCAGTTATGGATTCGACCTGCTCTAACCTCAATGAATCTTAAAATATTATCTTTTAAGTTCCTGAAAATGTAAAACTGTTTTATCATATATATGTCTCTTTATATCCTTCTCGGTTGACATAATGGTCAACACATCAACACCATTGTAGGCTTTAACGTATGCATTTTGAGATATAGCAATGGAACTACCTGATGCCAGTAGAGCAAATTCACTACACCCGCTTACGAAAATAAGTGTTGTAAATAAAATCATCCACCTGAGCTTGAGACCAATTGATCTCGCCCCTAGATTCACACATCCAACACTGTTTTGTTTCTGTTGTTCCTTTTGTATCAGTAACATAAGTATATCCGTTTCCTTTACAATTGTCGCAGATCGCTTTATACCCCATTATAAATCCTCGGTCTACCCCCTTTGGCGCCCATACCTTGGTAGTAGATATTTCTTTTTTTCATTTCTTTCCCTGCTTTTGCTGCATAATAAGAGTTTCCAGTAAGATGTTTCTTTGGTCCTCTTTTTCTTCCTCGCTTCGGTCCTTGACGATAATGAGAAGTAATGGGTACATCTACATTCCAACCGTTCTTTCTTAATAATACTTTTCTAACTTTGCTCTGAACGTATTCGGGATTGCGTCCTGCCATTTCACAAATCAATCTGAAATGTGAGCCTCCTTCTAAAAAGAAGTGACGCGCTTGATCGCGATCGAAGGTATAAATATTCTGATGAGAGCGATTACACTTAAGATCCATATTTAACATAGGAGGGCCTTTGCAAGCATCTAAAGCAGCTCTAGAAAGCACAGCAACCCATAGATCTTTTTCTGGAAGGGTTACTCGTTCTTCGTTTATGTTTTCTTCAGCGTGTCCTACGTAAGATGTAAAACTATTATTTGATCTTCCCATGAGAATTTTTCTTTTTGCTTTCTAGTGCTTTTTTCGCTTCTTCTTTTTCTTTTTCAATTCGTTTTATTTCTTCTATTTCTTTTTCTGCCAAATACTGAATTGTTTTTGATAAACTTATAGGAACATCAAATACTTCTTTACTCAATGTTTGAATGTGACTATATGTTAATTTAGTAAGTGTTACGTTTTTATATTTAGTTATATCTGTCATAAATCTCCTGTGTATAATGTGGGATAATATACCGAAATAGCAATAAGCTGTCAAGATGAAATATGTATTAATAATCTGGGTGTGCTCCTTTCTTCAAGGAAATGCGTGTATAGCCCCTGTGGAATATCCTACTACATTTAATAGTTGGTATGAGTGCTCTCGTACTGCGCATATGGAATCTGTGAAGTTAATGTCTCGAATGGGGTATAAATATGTGAATGAATATAAGGTTGGAACTAAGTATACTTGTAAATTAATTAAAACTTATTGACAATTGTGGCAACAATGTGATATCGAATAAGTAATTCATACCTCTCTATATCTCTCTGCTGGAATTCTTTCGGACGGAGAGATTTACTCTCTTTACAAATAGTAAAAAATTTCTTTACAAAACATTACAAATTAACCGCAGATACCAACGTTTTTTCTTGCACTGTTGCTAGTTGTAACATATGTAAAGAATATGAATAAACCCAACCCATTATATCCAGATTCAAATTGCGTAGTTCATGATGATACCCATGGGTGGGGTGGATAATTATTTTCCCTGACCTCTATATTTCTTTTTCCGTGATCGTTTGTTGAGATTTTTGGAATGACGCCCAGGTCTTTTTCGCGGACGTTTTTTTACATGTTTATAGCCAAAAAGATTTTTAAGCTTTTTGCGGGCCATCTTCGTCTAACACTAATTTAGCATTAGGATTTCCCATTGGAATATAGCTAATAACTCCGTTGACTTTCTGTTCGAGATCTGAACCACAAGTTACACAACGGTAATGCTTTTTAAAAAGAGAAACTAAAACTCCCGAGTGGTGACATGTGGGGCAGACCCCATTAACTATTTCTGTTTGTATACGCATGCCTCCAAACATATTTTCACCGAATTTATCATTTACGTTACTCATCTTTAAATAAATTTGACCATTCTGATGGTTCTACTACACTGTTATCTAAATGGGGTTGCTTAATGCCGTCATCAACTTCAACCTCAATGTCCGTTGTTTCTTCTTCGTAGGGTGCACGTCCTATAAAATAAGATTCATCTTTAAGGTGCTTAGGTCCTGGCTTCGGGACAATTATTTCGTTATTAATATATCTTGGTTTAACCATTTTATGACTCTACCATATCTTTAAGTTGTTTCAAGGCTTTCAGTTTTTTTCGATTAAATTTTTTCTTATTGGGCTTGATTCGTTGACGGAATAGTCGGAATCGTAGGAGCTGTGCGATATAGTTTCTTTTCTTCGGCATTAGTAAGAGTTCTAGCAAAACAACTGGCTAGGAGATAGCACATTATAAAAATAATAAGAGGAACTTTAAAACTTAGTTGCAATTATTTTTATCTAAATCGATTGGCTTATCACTACCATAGAACCATATCCATGATGAAATTTTAGTTCCATCTTGTGTATAGGTACATTTTTTGCCTACCGAGCAGGCGCTTAAGGCAAACAAGAGCGCTAAGACTAAGAAAAATCTATTCATTATTGACAACTTTCACATTCATTAGTGTCATCTATTACCATACCTTCCGGTTCTTTGCAACGACAGTTCGTACAGCTACATACCCCCTTGGGATCTGAGTGTTCACCGCTATTACAATGGCAATCACAGTTACAATTTTTACATTTATCCATTATGATTTACCTCATTACATTCCTTACAAGACTTTTTATATCTTGAATGAGAACCACAATGTTTTGCTTCTGGAACTATAACTTCTGGTTTAGGGAAGATTTTTGTCCATAAAGATTTAATCCATTTTATCATTTTTTTCCTCAATTCCGTAAAAAAATCGGTCTGAATCTTCCGTTCTCCATTTGGTAGTATCTTCAACAGTCCAATCATGTGTTTGTGTTTTCCAATCATATGGTATTTCATCTTTTACGGTGAAAGATGGAATGCTCCATATTAATCTATTGTTTGGCTGAGCCGCATAGTTGCCATTTTTTAAGGCAAGTATGTGTGCGCATTTATGTTCATGCGGTATTTCGGAATGATCCGTGTCGACTATATTACCCTCTGGATGAGCCCAGTCAACTGTGAAAAGATAGGTTCCAGTATACCATTTCTTATTTTTTCCAATATATTTTCCTGATTGTCCTAAAAGGATATCAAAAGTACTAATACTAGGATAGTAACTAAAACTATTCCAAAGCTCCAACTCGTCAAGTCGCATCCTAGGAACTTCTTTGACATTAAAGTCTCTTTGTATGAAGGCAGAGATTGGTAAACGATAGAAGATAGCACCATTTTCCATAATTGCGTGAAAGAGTATAGCTTTCCCTGTAATCGATGCCACCCCAAAGATGATACAGTCTTCAGCTTCTCCCACATGTCCGGAAAGGTCATATAGATATTCTCTTCTTACCTGCGCATACGTGGCAGGTATGTTTACGTTTAAGTAAGCCATCCAACATAAAGTCCTAGTGTATGGTGATTATTAAAATGCTGCTATAATTAATATAACAACAACGACGCCGGCTCCAATCACAATTTTTCTGTGATCTTTCCATATTTGTTTTATTGTGTCCATGTTTCCTCCTAATGTATTTCACCCCAGTTATTGCCTGCTTCGTAGTCTACCTTATTAGGTATAGCAAGTTCAACTGCTGATTCCATTACTTCAACAATGTGTTTAGCCTGTTTATCATTTTCTACAGAAATGTCTAGTTCATCATGAATTTGAATATGGGGGATTATTCCTTCTTTATATAGTTCTAGCATACATTTTTTAGTCATATCTGCAGCTGATCCTTGAATTAATTTATTTAAAGATTTGTAAGTAAAAGCTCTTTTAATACCAGGCCCGTGTTCAAGTATAGCTTGTTCATGAGGAAGAGCTTTGTGTATTCCAAAATAATTTGGTTCCCATAAGTGGAATCGACAAAGACGACCTAGCAACGTACGGATTTGTCCGCGTTGTTGCGCACGCTGAGAAACAGCATTCATTAATTGTTTCACGAATGGAACTCTTGAATGATAGGTTGCAAAAAGATCATCAGCTTTTTCTTTACTCACTCCAAGTTCTGCTTGAAGTTTTGCTTTACCCATTCCATAAAACAATCCTAAATTAATTGTCTTAGCTTGTGTTCTAGGAATTTGTGCCATGTCCGCTACAATGCCATGAAAATCAGCGTTACCTTCTTTATAAGCGTCCACTACAGTGAAGGCCGAAGGTAACTGCTGAAGAGATGCATAATGTACAACCAATCTTGGTTCTTGTTGGTTATAATCAAAGCATCCCCACACACAACCATCCTCAGGGATGAATAGGGATCGAATCATTGGCCCAAGGTCTTTATTGCGTGCGGGAATTTGTTGTAAATTTGGATTAGAGTAAGAAAATCTGCCAGTAACGGTACCTCCTTGATCAGATCTGATTTGATTAATATCTGCGTGAATTCTACCTTTGTGTTCATGTTTAATAATTGTATCTATAAAAGTTGTGTGTGCCTTGTTTATCTCTCTGGCTTTTGCTATCTTCTTAACTAAAGGATGATTATGAGAAGAAAGAAAATTTTTAGTAAAGGAAGGTGCTTGTGTTTTTTCAGTTCTATCAAAAGGTAAATTTAATTTTTCAAAAACTTTGGCAATCGATCGTGCAGCCCATATTTGAGCATCTATTTGTGTTTCTTTTTTTATTTCTTGCAGCAATCCTTTTTCTTCTGCAAGTAATTTTTTTTTCAATATATGAGCTTTTTCAACGTCTACTCGGACGCCCTTAAATTTCATATCAACTAAGCAGGGAAATAAATCTGATTCAAGTTCAAAAATAGATTCTAGATCCTGGTTGCTTAATTCTTGTTTCAATTTTTTCCATAACTGATAGGTGACTTCAGCGTCTCGTTCGGCATACTCTCCCACATACATCGCTGGTAATTTCCACATCTCAGCTTTGGGATCGACTCCCCATTCTTTGGCCCCATTAATTAAAGCGGCTTCATTTTTTCCATAGCCAATATACTCTCGACCTAAACTATTTAAATCATAACGCATTCTATTTTCATTAATTAAAGAGGCAGCGGTCATGGTGTCGACGATGTCTCCTTTAATTTCTATTCCCATGGCACGGATCCAACACACATCATACATGGCGTTGTGAAAAATTTTAAGAGAAGAAGATTTACAAAGATCACTAAGCCATTGAATTACCTTCTTTTTTTGAAGGTTGCCTCCTCCTTCATGATCAAAAGGAAAGTAACCTTGATAGCCTTCTGTGGCGACAGCGACACCAACAACTTTGCCATTTCCAATAACGGATCCTGAGCCTCTTGTTTTTAAATCTGGATCTGAAGTTTCTAAATCAATAGCAACTTCTTGACGGTTGGTTAAGTCAGGAAATTTTTCTGGTTTGACCCATTCTGTTTGAGCTTGGAATAAGGGGAACTGCATCATTTCTTTTGTGCCTCCTCTTTGGTTATTCCTGCATTACGATATTCTTCCTCTTCGGTCATCGGAGTCATGTCAGGATCTTTAGATGGCGTTAAAGTAAAACCATGAGGTAAAGGTTGTGTGTGATCACCGTAATCTCTTTCAATAATCATATCAATATAGTGTTTTGCTTTTTCTAGATCTTGAACTTCTCCTTTATGCTTGTGTCGACAGATATACTTAATAGCATTCCCTTCGGCAAAAGGCAAATTATTTTCATTTATAAACTGAGCGGGTTGGATTTTCATATCCTTGTAGTGGGATCCACCGATTTGTTTTTTATATACTTTCATATTTTAAACTCCTTACTTCGATCTCTACATCTTATTAAAAATAAATTTTTGCTACATCGGGTAAGACCGACGTACCAGACTCTTTGTTCTTCATCTCTTTTCATAGCAGTTTTCGTTGCTCCTTTTATAGTGTTGCGGGTTTGATCTTGAAGAATCACTACGTTAGTAGCTTCTCCTCCTTTCGAGCCATGAAGAGTAAGAATTTTAATTCTTGGTTTAAGACGAAGGTCTTCGCCATTACTTCTCATAGCTCGAATATAGGTTTTGGTATGTGGTGCCACAGCTGTAAAAGCGTCGTACCACGGTAATTGTGAATTTAATTTATATTTGGTCTTTAAATCAGAGAGCTCAAATAATTTATCTTCAGTTTCTTTAAATTTTTTATCAAAACGTTCTAAGAGTCTTTGAACTTCTATTGTAGTAAGCTTACTTCCTTTTTTCCATTGTTCCCAATTAAGAATATCTTTATAAAGAGATTCACTAATACTACGCCCTTGTTTAGTTTCAAAATACAGTCCTCGTTTTTTTAGATCTCTAATAATAGGAGTGAGAAGATCATTGGTTCGAGCTAGAATATACCAATCTCCTTTCAGCATATTGATAGCATCAATAGAAAAGAAAGATTGAATGGTTCCTTTTTCTGCAGTTGGATGATAAGTTTTGTGTATTCTTACTTTGATATTATCTAATCGATCTAAAGCTCTTTGTTGAATTATTTGGGGTACTCTTTTAGATTGTTGAAGAGGAATTTCTACGGCATCAAAATTAATGAAGGATTGAACATCAGCACCTGCCCATCCAAAAATAGCCTGGTCATCATCTCCTGCTATATAAACATCTTTACTATTTTGTTGTAGAAGTTTCAGCATATCCCATTGAAGAAGGGAAAGATCCTGTGCTTCATCAACAAAAATAACTTCAAACGCAGGGGATTGTTGTTGGGCCGTAAATTTTTTAATCATATCATTGTAGTCAATCAACCCATATGATTGTTTATAATCTTCAATATGTTTCTCAACAATTTGAAGTTTATCTCTTTCGATTTTTCCAAGATGTTCATTGCGGTCTAGTTGATCTAAAACATTAATTCGTTTAACTCCGGCTAAATTAATAAGGGTTAAGTATTCGCTGTTAGAAGTAAAGATTCCATTGTGTTCATTTTTTTCATAGGTCGCGTATTTAATTCTTAATCCACATTCCTCTCCTATGGCTTTATAGTGTTCTTCCTGCATGACATTTTCTTCTTTTAATCCTAGATAATTAAAAGCTAAGGAGTGTAGGGTTTGAAAATATTTAATATCTTTTTTCTCTAGCTCAGGAAAAGCTTCTAGAAACCTGTCTCTTGCTTCGTATGCAGCTTTTCTTGTAAAAGCAAAATAACCAATACGTTCTAGAGGAGTCCCTGCATTTTTATACTCAATTACTTTTTCTAATAACGTTTTTGTTTTTCCCGTTCCGGGAGGACCAATAACTTTATAATTCATTAGTAATTAGATTCCTTTCTTTGTGGCTTTTTAAATTCAATTTGATCTACTTTCATTTGTTTAAGACGCCAAACTTTTTGTGTTTTGTTGTCTATATTATAGGAAACATCATCTTCGACTCCGAGTTCTTCTTTCATAATAATGCCAGTATCTCGAGAATCTAATTTCCATTTAAGGGGAAGCGTTTCGAAAAAAGAAGAAAAAAGAAAATGATGATATCCTGCTTCGGTCCAACACAGTCCTCCTCTAATGTCTGTTCGTTGTTTAGCTTGAGCGGAATTAATACAATAGGTGTAAAGATGTTGATAAAGTTGATCTTTAATATCGGTTCCAGTAGCAGGATAGACCCGTGTCACAGTTTTCATGACTAGATTTAAAAAGGCTCGATATTGTTTAGGAGATAGAGGATCAGGATAAAAACCTGCTTGTAACCAAACTAGATCTAGAAGTTTCTTTTGAGTTGTAAAGATCTCAGGATTAGAGGCTTCGCATTGCACCGGTTTGCCGTCTGGTTTTTCTACTGTAAAACGAAGTTTAGGAGTCGTGCTCATGATCACCTGAAGCCCAGAGAAAAGAGGGAAAGCGGAAGTGGTATCTGATTTAATTCCAAAAGCTCTTTTAACACAAATATGTTTCATACATACTTTGGAAATGACTTCATCATTACAAGTATGATTGGCTGTTTCTTTAGTCCAGTATTTTATTTTGTCATTAATTTTTTTAAGAGGCCAAGGAACTGCAAAATATTTATTAGCTTCGTTAACTTTATCTGGCCAGTTTTCTTTATATTTTTTCTTCGCAAAAACCATGTAATTAAACATGAACCGATCTCTGCCATCTCCAATTTTAGTTTTAGAAAGTCTTTGTAGGCAAGGGGGACCATCTTCAAATTCGGGGTCTCCTCCCATTAATATTTCTGTATCGACGCGCGTGATGAGTTGATCTAGTTCGTCTGGAGATATGCGGGAAGCTACAGCTATTTTAATAAATTGTTCTAGAGATAAAGCACTGTTATTTTTATCTAGTGCATAACGTTTAGTGTTGGTATGATTAAAATAAGGAAGATTGATAAAATTTCCTGACATATTTCCATGTTCATCGGGTTCTAACTCAATTTGTTTAGGATAAATTTCGGTAGTTCTTTTTAATTCGAGAGGTAGAAGGATAGATGCCAA
>Ga0208449_1001686_pt1 | contig 11496 bp, 20 predicted proteins | sample MalvireepMed_s17_FD_184247 | JGI IMG/M metagenome (GOLD analysis project Ga0208449, IMG submission 184247) | Marine viral communities from the Global Malaspina Expedition - Malaspina viral metaG DeepMed_s17 (SPAdes) (version 2) | ecosystem: Environmental > Aquatic > Marine > Oceanic | place...
CAAAGGCCGACTTCCCATAGGCTCCAATCAGGTTCTGAGGACCCGGCTGGACGATTCCCGCGGCAAGTTCGGACGCATACTCGGTGAGTTCGTGCTGGACGAAACCACCTTGAACCAGCTTCTCATTGTTACGAATAACGGGGTGCCGTATTTCGGACAGTCCAAGGAGGAGATCGAGAAGGCTCATCTGGAGAACAGGCGAATAATCGAATCGCGGCCCCAGCTTTAGAGGTAAACGGTGGCAGCAGTCGAATATCAGGGAATAAAGCTGTCAGGAGGGAAGCTCCTGATCATCCTGCCGTTGCTGGGAACGATTGGTGGTGGCCTTTGGGCCGGCTTTGAGTTCTACAAGGACTACATGGACATGAAGGAGCAGATCCAGAAATACGTCGCTCCGGATCTCAGCGGTTTTGATAAGCGCCTTGATGTCTTCAAACAGAAGATGGTATCAGTTGAGGACTCGGTCACGAAGGCAACGGACTATACGCGTGACATAAAGAACGATCTCAAGAAGGATGTTGCCCGTCTGGAGAAGAGCGTCGATGCAGCGGAAAGGCGCACGAAGGAAACAGCGGATGCTGTCAGGACCACCCTGGACCAAAACGAGAACAAGGTCCGTGGCATGGTGACCAAGGCAGAGGACCGGTTTGATACGAGACGGGAACAAATTCGAAACGACATGACCTCGCTTGAAGGACGCTTGAAAAAGCAGATGGGCGATCTGGAAAAGGCAACCAGCGACAAGATCCGCAAGGCTCTCGAGAACCCCTTATCGAAGATGAAGTAGATGTTTCATTCCTCCTTCTGGCTCGTTCTAGCAATAATTCTGATCACATGGCCGATGACCGTGAAGGGACAGGCGTTTTGCATGAAGCACACCGAGTTTGTCGCAGAGGTCGCCCGACAGTTCCAGGAGACGTTGGTCGGTTTTGGCATCTTGAGCGACAAGCGAGTTATAGCGGTATTTGCCTCTCCACGGGGCGCCACCTTTACGCTTGCTTTTACGACGCCTGAAGGTCTTACGTGTCCGATTGGAGCAGGAAATAACTGGCGACATATTTCACCACCTCTTACCGATATGAAAACCCTCTATCCGGGGTAAAATGATGGCCCAGAAGAAATTACAAGAAGATAGTCAATTCAACGAGTTGGATATTGATGGCGACGGCGTTGTGTCGGATACAGAACTTGCTGTGGCAGAGGCCATAGAGCGGCATGAGAAATCCGATGCCCAGCGACGGATGGCGTGGATGTCCATGATCTCCATGATCGTGTTTACGGCAGCGGTGTTCTTGCCAATCTTCCCGGATGGCCGCATAAAGGCTCTTTCGGATTTGTTCGGCTTGTTTTACATTGGCCAAGCGGGCGTCGTCGGAGCGTACATGGGAATGACCGCTTACATGGCGAAGGGTAAATGATTCTTGAAGGAATAGAATATGGCTGATGAACCCGTCTCCTTGATCGATAATGTAATGCCCGCGCAAGGGATGCCCCTTGGCGGTATGATGGATGAGGAAATCGAGATTGAGGAGATTGAGGAACCGACCGATATCGTAGAGGAAGAGGACGGTTCCGTTGTTCTGAATTTCGAGGAAGCGATCAAGACCCAACTCATGGCCGAGCCGGATGCAAATCTGGCCGAGCTTCTGGAAGAACGGGTACTGGCCGATATCTCCTCCGAGCTTCTGGGGTACTATGAGGACGACAAGAGCGGGCGCCAGGATTGGGAGGATGCCTATACCGAGGGTCTCGGGCTTCTTGGCATCAAGTATGAAAATCGCGAAGAACCTTTCCGCGGCTCCAGTGGTGTCACCCATCCTCTGATTGCAGAGGCCGTCACCCAGTTTCAGGCGCAAGCCTACAAGGAGCTTTTACCAAGTTCCGGTCCTGTGAGAACGCAGGTCGTCGGTGCGTCCGACCCTAATGTCGAATCGCAGTCGCAGCGCGTTCAGGAGTTCATGAACTTCCAGATTATGCATGTGATGGACGAATACGACCCCGAGATGGATCGTCTTTTGTTCTATCTTCCGCTGGCCGGAAGCGCATTCAAGAAAGTCTACTTCGATGACATGCTGGACAGGGCGGTCTCCCGTTTTGTTCCCGCCGACGATCTTTTGGTTCCGTACAATGCGACCGATCTTTCGTCGGCTTCCCGCGTTACGCACGTCATTCGCATGAACACGAACGATGTCAGGAAATTTCAAGCTGCCGGCTTCTATCAGGACATAGAACTCCTTCCTTATGACGACGACAACGAGCTTCGTGAGAAGGAGCGGAACCTCGTCGGTATCGAAAAGACCGGTGGTGACGAACAGGATTGCACCCTTCTCGAGGTGCATACCGACCTTGATTTGCCCGGTTTCGAGCATGAAAGTCCCTTCGATGGGGAAAAGACGGGAATCAAGCTTCCCTATATCGTCACCATAGACGAGGGGAGTTCAAAGATTCTGGCGCTTCGCCGTAACTGGCGCGAGGGCGACGAGTTTTACCGCAAGATCCAATACTTCTCCCATTACAAGTTCCTTCCGGGGCTGGGCTTCTACGGTTTTGGCCTGTTGCACATGATTGGCGGTCTTGGCCGTTCCGCGACCTCCATTCTGAGGCAATTGATTGATGCGGGTACTCTGGCAAATCTTCCAGCTGGGTTTAAAGCTCGCGGCATTCGTATCCGCGATCCTGATGAGCCTTTGTCTCCTGGCGAGTTCCGCGACATTGATGTTCCTGGGGGCGCTTTGCGGGAAAGTATCCTGCCGCTTCCGTACAAGGAGCCTAGCCAGACGCTGATGGCGCTTCTCGGTTTCGTTGTGGATGCCGGTCGCCGTTTCGCGGCGATTGCGGATCTACAGGTTGGGGATGGAAACCAGCAAGCGGCAGTAGGGACGACCGTTGCGCTTCTCGAGCGTGGCTCGAAGGTGATGTCGGCAATTCACAAGCGGCTTCATTACGCGCAGAAGCAAGAGTTCCGGATGCTTGCGCGAGTGTTCATGGAATCGCTTCCCCCGATGTATCCGTACAATGTTTATGGCGCGGAAGCGTCCATAAAACAGGCTGATTTCGATGATCGTATCGACATTATACCGGTGTCGGACCCGAATATTTACTCCATGTCGCAACGGCTTGCTCTGGCGCAGACCCAGTTGCAGCTGGCGCAGACGAATCCCCAGATGCACAATCTCTACGAGGCGTATCGCAGGATTTACGAGGCCATAGGGGTTCACAATATCGAGGCCATTTTGCCGGCGCCAACGCCGCCGCAACCGACCGATCCGGCCATCGAAAACGCTAAATCCATCATTCAGGAGACTTTGCAGGCGTTTCCGACACAGGATCATGATGCCCACATGACGGCGCACATTATCTTCATGAAAACGCCGATTCCCGCCTCGACACCGCCCATTTTTGCACTTTTGCAGGCGCATCTTTGCGAGCATGTGGCCTTCAAGGCCCGTGGCGTTGTCGATGCCGAAATGAGGATGGCGATGGAGCAGGCCATGCGTACGGGACAGCAACCGCCTCAAATGGATATAGAGGCCCGCGTGGCCGAATTGATCGCCCAGTATACGGAAGAGGTCATGGCCGCTCTGATGCCGCCAGCCGAAGGTGAGGTTGATCCGCTGGTCGAACTTCGCTCCAAGGAACTGGATATCAAGGCCATGGATATGATGCGTAAAGCCGACGAGTTCTCCGAGCGTCTGTCTTTTGAGACTCAACGTGAAGACGAACGCCAGGACATCACCCGGGAGAAGATCGATTCCCAGGAAGATATCGCGTTGTTACGTGCCGAGGTCAATCGCGAGCGCATTAATCAGGGTACTGCTGGAAGAGGAGAATAACTATGGCAACACGTAAACGTCCCGGTACGCCTAGAGACTATATAGGCGGTATTCCGGAGCAGGGTTATGTTCCCAGAGGTGGTGGTTATTCTAGGAAGACAAGGGACGTACCTGCGGGGGATTCAGGAAAAACGGTGCGGTCAAGGCGGTCAGATTCTCCGGGGGTGGGTCGTCGTACCGCACAAGAACGAAAAGAGTTAATGGAAAGAACTAAAGAGAACAGAAGGAAAATAAAAGAGGCTGACGAAGCGGCTAAACGCTCTTCTACAACAGTTCCAAAGAAAAAGGCGTCTCCCACAACTCAAGAAGAAATTAGCGCGGTTAGAAAAGGCCGTCGGGAGATGAGCCGTAAAATAGAAGGCGCTAAACAAATACAAGGTCCGAAAAGAAAAACACCTGCGGGGCAGAAAGGTATGTTGCTGCCAGGAAAAGGGGAAACCGTATTAAGAAATAAAGGTGGATATGTCCAGACCAATCAAGCAGTACTCAGCGACCTGAAACGTAATGATGGCGGAAAAGCCCGGAAGATAAGGGTGTTTTAGGTTGATTCAACAACGCATTGCCGGAAGAGGAGAGTAGCCATGAGGGGTAAGACCGCGACCACTCAAGTGGTGACCCCTAGAAAGACAAGGGCCAAGGGGCTGCGGACCCCACCAGTACACATGGGACAGCTTCCGGGGACGAGTAAAACGGGGAAAATGCCGAGGCTCAAGGCGAAGACTAAATTCAGGAAGGCCGCGAAGACGAATCCGTGGTCAAGCTATGCTAAGTTATTCTAATGCCCATCCGTAAAGTCAAAGGCGGCTGGACTTTTGGGGGGCATGTGTTTAAGAGCCTTGATAAGGCCAAGAAGTCATACAAGGCGTATCTTGCCAAGAAGCACAGTACGAGGAAGAGGGCGTGATGTTTCACGTGAAACAGTATGGCTAGGAAAAGTATGATCGGTCAGATGTCCAAACAGATGGATATTCCCAGGAAGGAAGCAGGTGGTCTCATGGCCAAGGCGAAGAAGATGAACGAGTCGGCTAGAACGATTTCTGATGCTGATCGGGAACGTGTAAAGCGAATACGAAGCGACAAAACAATTTCTGATGCTGATCGGGAACGTATGTTGCGGAGAATATTTGGCGAAGCGGACAGAAGAATTTCTGATGCTGACCAGTGGGAACAAATAGACAGTGGATATCGTGCCCGTGCTGCTGGTGGTGGCAGAAGAATTTCTGATGCTGATCGTGCCCGTGCTGATCGGGAACGTATGGCTATTAGCAGAGCGCAAGCTGGTGGTTTCAAGGAAGGTGGTCATGTGGTTGCCATCAGCGTGTACAACGTGACCAAGGGCTCCGAGGATGTTCCCGTGGAGTGGGGTCGCAAGAAGCTTGATCGTGGCACCGAGAAGCTGATTCAGGGCACCGAGTCACAGGTCCGCGGTCGTTACTTCAATGACAATGATGGAAAGGGGACTTTCTGATGGCTGAATCAAAAGCTGTATCTGATGGCTGATCGTAGGTATCTAAGAGATATTAAACCTGATACGACTTGGAAACAGTTTAGTAAGAAACATCCCAATGCTGGAATTACAGAAGAAGATTTTAAAAAGTTAATACCACCACCCGGGTTTGAATGGCACAAAGGGCCTAAATACAAGAAAACGTATGGAGGTTGGGAACGAACAGAAAGAGAAGTTAAAATGGGTGGTATTATACGTTCAACATCTGCTGATCGAGACGCAGAAGGAGAATACTTGCATCGCAACGATGGCGGTATCGCCAGAAAGACGAGGATATTCTAATGCCTATCGTGAATGGAAAGAGATACCCGTACACCGAAGAGGGTATTGAGGAAGCGGTTACTGCTACGCGTTTCGCGGGGGGAGGGACCGCTCAAGAGGACCCTGTGTCTCAGGCTTCTGTAAATGAGGCTATGGGAATTCGTTTAACGCCACCCACGGGAACGCCAGGTGACAAGGATGATAGAGAAAGAGCCGACAAGATTCTGGATCGGGCAACGTCCGAACAAAATGAGACGGCCCGTAAGGTGTTTGGTATTCCTGATGGAATGAACATGGGCGGCGTAACGCGTGATGAACTGGGCTACATGCATGGCGGCATGAAGTTCAAGAAACGCGGGGCCATCAAGTATTCCACAGGCGGCGCCGTCAAAGGTAAAGGATTTGCGGGCACTTTCTAGGAATGTCGGATCCGACCACCTTTGCTTACTCTATTCTGAAAGCCATACAGTCGCGTATCGAGCTTACTCAGAATGCGATTCTTCAAGGGGGACCGAGGAATCTGGAGGACTACAAGCAACTCGTTGGCGAACTCAAGGGACTTGAATTTTGTGAACAGGAAATCAGGGATATCCTGCAATCTTCGGAGGAAGAATGACTAAAACTCTTTTTGTACCTGATCATGTAGCAGCGGCCCATAAAAACGCTGTTGCTGCTGATGCCTATGTAGACAAGGAAGAGAAGGTTCTGGACCCCGCTCTTCTTGAGAAGAAACTTAGCGAGAGACTTCCGCAGCCCACTGGCTGGCGCCTTCTTGTTATGCCCTACATGGGAAAGGCAACGACTGAGGGGGGCATTCATATCCCTGATGCGGTTCGTGACCGGGAAGCTCTGGCAACGGTAGTTGCTTATGTTTTAAAGGTAGGTCCCTTGGCCTACAAGGATAGCTCAAGATTTGGCGACGACGACTTATGGGGTGATATGCCATCACCCGGTTTTGTTGCTGCCTGGTGCAAAGAAGGCGACTGGGTGTGTATAGGCCGGTATGCCGGCGCCCGGTTCAAGATTGATGGCGGCGAAGTCCGTATCATCAATGACGATGAGGTCATCGCGACCATTCTGGACCCGGATGACATAAAACACATCTAGAAGTAAACCATGGAGAGAGACCATGCCCCAAGAAACCCCGATTGACGTTGGAGATCTGGAAGAAAAAGCCGTTAGTGTGAAACTTCCGCCCGAACCATCTGAAGAAGAGAGCCTTGCACCTGCATCTGAGCCCGCCCCCGAGGTTGAGGCGTCTTCCGAACCCGATGACGAACTCGAGGATTACAGTACAAGTGTTCAGAACCGTATTAGCAATCTGACGAAACGATTCCGCGAGGAAGAGCGCCAGAAACAGAGCGCCATCCAGTATGCGGAAAACGTCAATAAGGAAAACGAGGCACTGAAGAACCGGATTGGCGCCTTGGATCAGGGTTTTCAGGAACAATTCGATGGACGGGTTTCCAGCGAACTCGAGACAGCAAAGAGAATTCTTAAAGAAGCCCATGAAACGGGTGATATAGACAGATTGGTGGACGCACAGGAAGCGTTGGCCAAACTCAGTGTGCAGAAAACCCATCTTGATGCTGCGAGAGCGGCCCCGCCACGGCAACAGGCCGCACCACAGCAGCCAGCCGCGCCGGAACCGGCCCCGCCACCTCAACAAGCGGCTCCTGATCCCAAGGCAGAAGCCTGGGCCTCTCGAAATGACTGGTTTGGTCAGGACGAGGTAATGACATACGGGGCCTTTGGTATTCACCGCGGTCTTATTGAAGATGAGGGCCTTGACCCTGCATCTGATGAATACTATTCTGAGCTTGATAAGAGAATGAGGACCGAATTTCCCAATAAATTCGATTCTAAGACTAGGTCAAACGGGGGAAGAAAGGTTGCGTCAGCCGAATCTTCCGCATCCCGCAACAGAAGTGGACGGAAAACTGTGCGGTTAACACCTTCACAGGTTGCTATTGCGAAGAGGCTTAATGTGCCACTTGAAGAATATGCAAAATATGTGAGGGACTAACCATGACTATTGAGACCACAACTCACCAGAAGTCTACGAGAACGCCGAGAGCTAATGAAACCCGTGCAAAGGAAGCACGCCGAGAACCTTGGAAGCCCCCGTCCGTGTTGGACGCACCACCTCCTCCCGAAGGATATAGACATCGATGGATTCGGGCCGAATACATGGGTATTGACGACCGCAAGAACATCTCTGCTCGCTCCCGCGAGGGATGGGAACTGGTACGCGGTGAGGAATTCCCTGATTTCGATATTCCGACCGTTGATGACGGCAAACATGCCGGTGTCATAGGTGTAGGTGGCCTTCTGCTTGCAAGAGTTCCCATTGAGATCGTTGAGGAACGCAACGAGTACTATCGTGGCATGACTCAAGATCAAATGACGGCTGTTGATAACGACCTTGCGCGTGAGCAACATCCGGCGATGCCGATTAGCAAACCTGATCGGCAATCTCGTGTAACTTTTGGAGGTCCCCAAAAAGAAGGGGACTAGGAGATGTAGATGGCTAACTCAAATGGAAGTTTTGGCCTTCGTCCCCTAAGTAAGTTGGGGTCAGGGGCTAATTCCACGGGGGTGTCTGCCTACTCGATGTATGAGATTGCAAACGGCAATACCAACAAGATCTATCACGGTTCTCCTATTATACCCCTTTCCACGGGGTATATTGATATTGTAGGAGCGACTGATGGTGGCACTGTTGCGATGCTGGGTGCTTTCCAAGGCTGTGAGTATGTAGATTCCACCACAGGCAAGACTGTCTGGAAAAACTATTGGCCTGGTTCCGGGGCCGACAGCAACCATCCCGTTAAGGCGTTTGTTGCTGACGATCCCAGTCAATTGTTTGTAATTGCGACGGACGCTACTTGGACCAGTAAAGCTACTGCCCGAGCGGCTGTTTTCGCAAATGCAGACTTTTCCACGGCCACAACGGGTACTGATGCCACGGGTGTTTCCCTGTGTCGTTTGGCAATCAGCACGATTGCCGCAACCGCTGGTCTCTCGGTGAGGATCATGGGTTGGGTTGACGATCCGGAAAATGCTGATTTTTCGGCAGCTGGTATCGGTGCCATTGTCAGGTTTACCACTAACTTCAATTCCCCAGAAGGCGGTATTGTGGTTGGTACTCCTGCAATGACCGGCGTATAGGAGGCTTGAGATATGGCTATTAGCAGAGCTCAATTAGCGAAAGAGCTAGAGCCTGGCCTCAATGCCCTTTTCGGTCTTGAATACGCCAGGTACGACGACGAAGCAGCCCAAATCTATGATACTGAGTCCTCAGAACGTGCGTTTGAGGAGGAAGTGATGCTGTCAGGGTTCGGAAGCGCGCCCGTGAAAGCTGAAGGAACGGCTATTTCGTTTGACGATGCACAGGAAGCGTATACCGCTCGATATACGCATGAGACTATCGCGCTTGCCTTTTCCATCACGGAAGAAGCAATCGAGGATAATCTCTATGACCGTTTAGCTTCCCGCTATACGAAAGCTTTGGCACGTAGCATGGCCAACACCAAACAGGTGAAGGGTGCTGCTACGTTGAATAATGCTTTCGATAGTTCCTTTACGGGCGGCGATGGCAAGGAACTTTGTGCTACGGATCACCCTCTTGTGAACAACAACGATCTTCGCAACGAGCCGAGCACAGCAGCAGACCTTAACGAGACAAGCCTTGAGAATGCTCTCATCGACATCGCGGCTTTTGTCGATGAGCGTGGCCTGAAGGTTTCGGTTCGGGGCATGAAGATGATTATTCCGCCGGCGTTGCAGTTCGTGGCGGATCGTCTTCTGGAATCCAGTCTTCGTCCAGGCACTGCGGACAACGACATCAACGCCACGCGGAACATGGGAATGCTCCCGCAAGGCGCTGTCGTTAATCACTATCTGACGGACACGGATGCTTGGTTCATCAGGACCGATGCTCCCCGCGGCTTTATCCATTTTGAACGGATGCCAATGTCCACGAAGATGGAAGGCGACTTCGACACCGGAAATGTGAGGTTTAAGGCCCGTGAGCGTTATAGTTACGGGTATTCGGACCCACGTTGCGTGTTCGGTTCGCCTGGAGCGTAACCTCTATCAAAAGCTACCGGGAGGAAGGAAACTTCCTCCCGCTCTTCCCTGGGACTACATAGCCCTAGCGACTGGCCCAGCAGACGCTTACAAGACTCTAGGGCAAACCCTTTGTAAGGAGGTGTACCATGGGTACAACCCGGTTCTCCGGTCCTGTCATGTACAGTGGCAGCGGCAGTGATTCCAGCAGACTTGGTAAGTGGTTTACCAATCTTCCAATCCAACTTAACCCTGATTATATCTTCAAAAACGACGACTTCACGGGCGTCGATATTGATGACACCGATGATTGGACAAAGTCGGTCCTTAACAGCGGAACCTTGACACTCCTCGCCGATCACGTCGGCGGTTGGGCCAAGTCCACGGGCGATGGCTCGACGGATAATTCCGGTGGCGCAATTCAGGGTAACGAAATCTTCCTGGCTGAAGCCAGCAAGAACATCTATTTTGAAACCCGCGTGGCCGTAGCCGATGCCGATGACATGGACATGTTCGTCGGTCTTGCCGAAAACGGCACATTTGCTACGGGCGTTCCATTCACTGCTAACAATCAGATTGGCTTCCTTTTGGTAGAAGGCGCTGCCGATATCTACGCCAATTGCGATAGCGGTGGAACCGAAACCAAAACGGATACTGGGATCGATTTTGCGGATGGCGCCGAATCAAGCTCCAATATTACCAATGTTCGTACACTTGGTTTCATCGTCAAGGGAACGGGACAGGTTGAGTTTTATGTGGACCGGGTCTTGAAGACAACGACCACGGCGAACATTCCCACTTCCGCCCTGACCCCTTGGTTCTGTGCCATGTCCGGGACAACCACGGCGGATGCAGCCTGGTGCGATTACATTAATATTGCTGCCCAACGTGTCACTAGCGGTATGACCCAGTATAACGATCAACCGTAAGGGGTAGGGCGTCATGGCTAAGACAAGAGCACGTACCAAGAAAGGTGCGTTTATTGCCGACGACCCCAGTACTCCCGAGAACGAGGCTTGGGTTGATTCGAGTCCTAAGAAGGATTCCAAGTACTCTTACGGGATCAATTCCAAGAAGGATTTTCCTCCCCCCGGAACCACTAAGTACAAGATGATGGTGCTATCGGGAGAGATCAAGGAGTAGGTCATGGCCGATACTTTTACAGAGAAGGTCATCGAAGACGGCCCTCGAAAGCTTGTTAAATCCTTTGCCTACACGTATGTGGACACTGGACAAAGTGCGGTTATGGCCGTGGATGTTTCCACTTTATCGGCCCATCAAGATGGCACCGCCTGTAGTAATCTTCGTATCACTAGAATATGGTTCAGCACGATTGGTCTTTCTGTAAAGATTCTGTGGGATGCCAGCACCGATACGTTGGCGACAGAACTTCCTTCAGGTTATCAGGGAGATTTCGATTTCACCTCTTTTGGAGGTCTTGTTAACACTGCTTCCAGTCCCACCGGAGATCTAAGGTTTACGACGGTGGGCCACGGGGCCGCTGACACATACACCATCGTTCTAGAATGCATTAAAGAGTTCTAGAGGATGGCGGATCTCCAGAGAAAGAATGAACTTGAGCTTGTAGAGATCAGAGGGGAGTTAAAACTCCTCTCTGAGAAGATTGAGGTCATAAAGACGAATGATCTGGTTCATCTGAAGAAGTCTATCGACTTGATAACGAAGCTTCTATGGGGAGTGGGGTTTTTAATACTAGGCCAATTAGCAGTAGGAATGCGATTGGCCATTTGGGAGTAGGAATATGGCAACTTCTGGATCGGTTGATTTCAATCTGGACATGGCCGAAGTCACAGAGGAAGCCTT
>Ga0208449_1001693_pt1 | contig 11464 bp, 5 predicted proteins | sample MalvireepMed_s17_FD_184247 | JGI IMG/M metagenome (GOLD analysis project Ga0208449, IMG submission 184247) | Marine viral communities from the Global Malaspina Expedition - Malaspina viral metaG DeepMed_s17 (SPAdes) (version 2) | ecosystem: Environmental > Aquatic > Marine > Oceanic | place...
CTAGCTTCCGACTCAATACGATATACCGGATTTCCACCTTGAGTGACCACAATAGGCTCTTCGACATTCAGTGACGCCGCATTTTGCTTAATGTAACTAATGGTTTTTATCTGCATAGCTCCCTCCCGACTGAACAGTCTAAATATAGACTATAAACAGACCACCTACAAGCTAGAATATCTCACCTGATGTGAACATCAGGCTACTGAACATCGGGCACAAAAAAACCGCCGAAGCGGTTTTATAAGTTGCTAATGAGTGCGCTCAACGGTTGCGAGGACTCTTAACGAGGTGTGCAGCGCCATGGAGGGCGCTGCCCAAGCCCTACAGGGAAGTACTTGCGGGCGTCCTCGTAAAGAGTCCTTGCAACCTAAGCACTCATTAAGCCACGTTGATGGTTGGGATGATGTTTTCCTTGGCCGCTTTTTCTGCGTCGCGGAAGGCATCCATTTGGTCGAAGTTCAGGTATTTATAAACTTCGCCAGCCATCGAGTTGATGTCTTGTGCGTACTCCAGGTACTCTTCCGGAGTTGGCAAGCGGCCTACAATAGCACCAACTGCTGCCAGCTCTGCCGACGTCAGGTAAACGTTCGCGCCATCACCTAAGCGGTTCGGGAAGTTACGAGTCGACGTTGACAATACGGTTGCGCCAGCTTCTACACGAGCCTGGTTACCCATACACAGTGAACAACCCGGCATTTCGGTACGCACGCCGTTACGCGAATAGATATCGTAATAGCCTTCGGTTTCCAGCTGTGCTTTGTCCATCTTCGTTGGTGGTGCAATCCACAAACGCGTGTTTAGCGGGTCAGAGTTTTTCTCTAACAGTTTACCTGCGGCACGGAAGTGACCAATGTTGGTCATGCACGAGCCAATGAACACTTCATCAACCTTATCGCCGGCAACTTCGCTTAAGAACTTAGCGTCGTCAGGGTCGTTCGGGCAACAAACGATTGGCTCTTTAATTTCGTCCAAATCGATTTCGATAACTTCTGCGTATTCCGCATCTTTATCGGCACGCGTCAGTGATGGGTTCTCAAGCCATTCTTCCATCTTACGAGCACGACGCTCAAGCGTACGCGCATCGCCGTAGCCTTCGTTGATCATCCAACGCAACATGGTGATGTTAGAGCGCAAGTATTCACTGACTGAATCTTCTGACAAGTTGATGGTACAACCTGCTGCAGAACGCTCTGCCGATGCGTCTGACAATTCGAACGCTTGCTCTACGGTTAAGTGCTCAAGACCTTCGATTTCCAGGATGCGACCTGAGAACGCGTTTTTCTTACCGCGTTTTTCTACGGTCAATAAGCCGTCTTTAATAGCAAACGCAGGAATTGCGTGAACCAAGTCACGCAGAGTAATACCCGGCTGCATTTTACCTTTAAAACGCACCAGTACTGACTCTGGCATATCCAGCGGCATAACACCGGTTGCAGCTGCGAAGGCAACCAAACCAGAGCCTGCAGGGAACGAAATACCCAGCGGGAAACGTGTATGCGAGTCACCACCAGTACCGACGGTATCCGGCAACAACATACGGTTCAACCAGCTATGGATAATACCGTCGTTCGGGCGCAACGAAACGCCGCCACGGTTCATGATGAAGTCAGGCAGTGTATGCTGAGTTTCAACGTCAACCGGCTTCGGATAGGCTGACGTGTGACAGAAAGACTGCATAACCAGGTCAGCGTTAAAGCCAAGACAAGCCAGGTCTTTCAGTTCGTCACGGGTCATTGGACCGGTGGTGTCCTGCGAGCCTACGGTGGTCATTTTCGGCTCAACGTAAGTGCCAGGACGAACGCCTTCCATACCACAGGCTTTACCCACTAACTTCTGTGCCAGGGTGTAACCTTTAGCACTGTCTTCTGGCTGCTCTGGAGTCAGGAATAAGTCAGAGTGACCTAAGCCCAGTGATTCACGCGCCTTGGTGGTTAAGCCACGACCAATGATTAGGTTGATACGGCCACCGGCACGCACTTCGTCAAGAATAACGCGTGACGCATAGTCGTACTCAGCGATAACTTCGCCCGCTTCGTTTTCAATTTTGCCTTCGTATGGGTAAATGGTAATGACATCACCCATATTCATTTTTTCGACGTCAGCTTCAAATACCAACGCACCAGCGTCTTTCATGGTATTGAAGAAGATAGGCGCGACTTTGCCGCCAATACAGATACCGCCCGCACGCTTGTTCGGCGTGCCCGGCATGTCCTCACCAATGTTCCACAGGACAGAGTTGGTTGCTGATTTACGTGAAGAGCCAGTACCTACGACGTCACCTACGAAAGCAACCGGGTGACCTTTTTCTTTCAACTCTTCAATCTGCTTGCCTGCATCAGTGATGCCTTCGCGAGGCATTTTGTACATGGCTTTAGCATGCAGTGGAATGTCAGGACGTGACCAAGCGTCAGGTGCTGGTGACAAGTCATCGGTGTTGGTTTCGCCGGTAACCTTAAAGACAGTCGCTTTAATTTGCTCTGCCATTTTGTCACGGCTGGTGAACCACTCACCTTCGGCCCATGACTCAACCACTTCTTTAGCCAGCTCGTTGCCCGCTTTCATCTTTTCTTCAACGTCGTGGAAGGCGTCGAACATTAAGATGGTGTGCTTTAATTCTTCTGCCGCTAAGCGACCTAGATCAGCGCTGTCCAATAACTCAACCAAAGTCACGATGTTGTAACCACCGTGCATATTGCCAAGCAATTTAACGGCGTCTTCTTTGCTGATAACCGGGCTTTGTATTTCGCCTTTTACCAGTGCGCTCAAAAAGCCAGCTTTTACGTAAGCGGCTTCATCAACACCTGGTGGTACGCGCTCAGACAATAACTCTACTAAGAATTCTTCTTCACCTGCTGGTGGGTTCTTCAGTAGTTCAACAAGATCGGCTACTTGTTCTGCCGTTAGTGGTTTCGGAGGGATGCCCTCTGCGGCACGCTCTTCCACGTGCTGACGATATTCTTTAAGCACTCGTATTACCTCTCATTTGCTTGCATGAATTCAAGACGGTTCACTAGTGCGGCGCATTATACGGATTTTGCGCTTAAATTCCCATGCGAGAGGACTATAAATCAGATAATTCAGGGTATAAATAAGATGAATGCGCTGGCTGATTGCGCCCTGATTAAGGGCGCTCCACTTTTTGCACAATGGCATACATAACCGGTACCACAAACAGCGTCAGTACTGTGGCAAAACCAAGGCCGAACATGATAACCGTCGCCATGCTGGCAAAGAAGTCGTCAAACAGCAGCGGCAACATACCCAGGATGGTTGTCGCTGCCGCCATACCGACCGGCCTGACACGGCTAACAGCGGCATCGACCAGCGCATCAATGCGAGATTTACCAGACTCGAGCTCGACATTGACCTGCTCCAAAAGCACAACCCCGTTCTTAATCAGCATGCCTGACAAGCTTAAGAAACCCAGTAGTGCCATAAAGCCAAAAGGTTTATTCAATAACAATAAACCAACCGTCACACCAATTATCGACAGCGGTACCGTTGTCCAAAGCACGGCGGCATGACGAATACTATTAAACAACAGCACGGTAATAATAAACATCACCAAAAAGCCCAGCGGCAATGCCCCAAATAACGCCTTCTGAGCCTTGTTTGATGCTTCATGCTCACCACCCCAGCTGAGCTCGTAGCCCAACGGCAATTCGATAGCTTCTACTTTCGGGCGCACACGTTCAAATACCTGAGCTGCGGTTTCGCTACCCAAAATATCGTGGTCAGCCATGACCGTCAGTGTGCGCTTTCTATCGCGACGCAGTATTAACGGGTCTTCCCAGGTGGTATCAATACTTCTAACCACTTGCGCCAGCGGTATAAACCTATCGAGTACCGGACTATAGATTTGCAGTTCCTGCCAATTGTTAAGATCAACACGCTCTGCCGCCGGCGCTCGCTTCACTATTGGTAAAAGGTCGGTTCCGTCGCGATAAACCCCAATTTGCTGGCCGACAAAGTTACCCAGCAAAACGTTATTCACGTCTTCTTTAGTAATGCCCGCACGTCGCCCGGCTGCTTCGTCATATTCCGGCTGCAATAACTTAGTGCGCTGTCGCCAGTCAGAACGAATATTGACGGCACCTGCATCGTCACGCATTATCGCCTGCGCTTTTTCGCTCAACTGACGTAACACCTGAATATCCGGTCCTGAAAAGCGTGCCTCAATTTTCGCCGGCGTTGCCGGTCCTATTTCGACCCTAATCAGCTTGTCTTCAACGTCAGGGTGAGCGTTTTTTATACGTTTTCGAATATCCGCCATAAGTGGCGACATCGCCTCTTTGTCGTTTACACGCACCAGCAACTGAGCGTAGCTTTCATAGCTTTTTTCGACCAAATAAGTCAGTGTGAAGCGCGGTGCTCCCTGGCCGACGGTTGTTGCGACCGAAACCACCTCTTGTTTGTCGAGCAAGTAGTCTTCGAGGCGTTTTGAATCCTGTTCGGTATGACGAATGTCGGTTCCTTGTGGATACCATAAGTCCACATAAAACAGTGGCGTAGTAGATGGCGGGAAAAAGGCCTGTTTTACCTGACCAAAACCGACAACAGCTAAAACCAACATAATGACCATGGCCAGCATGCTAATCACGCGATGTCTCAGGCAAACACGCAACGCACTGCGGTACTTTACATAAAGTGGGTGCTTAAAGGCATCGTCGTTTTCATCGCCAATGTCTTTTTCCGAATATAGCCTATCAGCTAAAAAAGGAATCAAGGTTAGAGCCGTCACCCAACTAAGCAGCAAGGAAATCAGCAAGACCCAGAACAAGCTACCAGCGAACTCGCCAGTGGCGTCAGACGAAAGACCAATTGGTGCAAAAGCGATAATGCCAATGACAGTAGCCCCTAACAGCGGCCATTGATTTTGTTTGACCACCTGAGTTGCGGCTTGCACTTTGCTCTGCCCACGACGCATGCCGACCATAATGCCGTCAGCAATAACAATGGCATTATCGACCAACATACCCAGAGCGATAATCAGTGCGCCTAAGGACACCCTTTGTAGGTTAATATCGCCAAGACGCATAAAAATAAAGGTACCAAGCACCGTTAATAACAGCACAGAGCCAATCAGCAGGCCACTTCTAAAACCCATAGACAGCAGCAGCGCTACAACGACAATAGCGACCGCTTCGACTAAATTCAGCAAAAAGGTATTAACGGAGTTTTCAACTTCGTGGGGCTGATCGTAAATACGCTCAACGTTCATACCAATTGGCTGAGCATAGGAAAGCTCATTCAAACGTTGCTCAAGACGCTCACCAACTTCCACGACGTTCACATCATCGGCGAACGACAATGCTAACCAAAGCGCAGGTTCACCATTGTAGCGAACAACATGATCAGGAATATCTTTTGTCTCACGATAAATGTTGGCGACATCGCGCAAGTAAATACGCTCACTTGCTCCGGGGTTACTAATGACCAACTTTTCCATGTCTTCGACAGAGGAGAACTCGCCACTGGTAGCAATGCGCATCGATTCTTCATTAATAGTCACACGCCCTGCATTTGCGACGGCATTTTGTGTTTGCAGTAAATTGGCGACTTGCTGTGGCGGTATACCAAAATTGCTCAACTGCGCCCGAGAGACCTCAACAATAACCTGCTCCTGACGCTCTCCTGACAACAAGACCTTGCCAACACCCTCAACTAGAACCAGCTCTCTTCTCAGAAAGTCAGCGTAGTGCTCGATATCTTTGTACGAATAATCGGATCCGGTAATGGCCAGCATCACACCATAAACATCAGAGAAGTCGTCACGAACAATAGGCTCGCCTGTGCCCGGAGGAAGTTGACGCTTAGTGTCATTCACTTTGCGTCTAAGTTCATCCCAAATCTGCTCCAGGTCATCCGCTCTATAAGTGCTCTTCATCTCCACCGTAATTTGCGACAGCCCGGGTTTCGATATCGAGCGGATATTATCCACGTAGCTCAGTTCCTGAATCGCATTCTCCAGACGATACGTGACTTCCTCTTCCACTTGTTGAGCCGACGCCCCCGAATACGGGGTTATCACCATCGCTTGTTTTATGGTGAACTTAGGGTCTTCCAGGCGACCCAACTGAGTTAATGCGACAATTCCTCCGACCAACAACAGCAGAAGAAACATCCAGCTGGTTGTTTTGCGGGTCATGCTATAGCGGGCGATATCCATTACAGCCCCCGTTCGCGTTGCCATTCACGAACTTTCTGGCCTTCACGAAGCTGATGGACTCCCGCAATAACAATGGTTTCGCCTTCTTTCAATCCACTGACAATTGTCAGGCCATCATTGGTCGCGGTACCGACAACCACTTTGCGCTTTTCAACGGACATGTCTTCCGCCACTACCCACACATAAGACGGCGGCTGCTCGGTATTGCTGCCATTAGTAAACACCGCTTTTGTCGGTACCAACATACCGGTAATTGTTGAGCGCAGAACTTGAGCCATATCCACAATGACCGTTGCAGTCATGCCCGGAAGAACATTCAGGTTGTCGGGTTTAGGCAGAGTAAAAACCACCTCATACGTATTGGTTGCCGGGTCGGCTTGCGAGTCCCACTCCTTCAAGTGAGCCCTGAATTGAAACTCAGGAGCTGCGTCAAAGCGAATCATAGGTTCATAGTCAGTTTGCTTTTTGACTCTGGCGAACAGTTTCTCCGGTACCTGAATACTGACATCAATCGCGTTATTAATTTGCAAGGTGACTATGGGTTGTTTCGGTTGAATATTTTCATAAGCTTCAACCGCTAAACTCGCTATCACGCCATCGAAGGGGGCCCGTAACTCAGTGTATTTCAGGTTTGCTTTAGCCGTTTCATAGTTCGACTTAGCCACCGCCCGTTGTGACTCAATTTGGTCAAATTGCGCTTCTGACATCACGCCCTCATTGACCAACACCTTATTCCTTTCATACTGCGATGCCGCCAGCTCATATTGAGCTTTCGCCTGATCCACAGCAAGTTGGTAATCGGTCGGGTCAAGACGAGCAATAAGATCGCCCCGCTTAACTTCGGCACCCGGTCTTACCGGGAGTTCGGTAATTTCACCGGCAACCCGAAACGTCAACTGCGCCACTTTTGCGGCTTCCACAACACCGGGAAATTCACGCAGTTTAGCGCCGTTATTTTCGGTCACTGTAAGTAGCTTAACCGGACGAGCCTCATCAGTTTTCTCTGCTTCTGCTGGTGCTTCGCTACAAGCAACCATGAATAACACAAGGGATGTGACAACAAACCAACGCATGCGCATTTTCCTAATGACGAACTATGAATTGATAATTAGTTTACTGCACGTACAGTTACAATTATATTGAATTAAAATTAAAAACTTAATCAGTATAATTTAATGAATTTATCACACCTAAAAATGCTTATCACTGTCGCCGAGCTAGGAAGCTTACAAAAGTCAGCTGATCACTTAAGCCGTACTCAATCGGCTGTCAGTATGGCGCTGAAAAAGCTGGAAGACAGTGCCGGCTTTGCGTTGTTTAATCGAAGCGGATATCGCCTGCAGCTTACCGAGCAAGGTCAACATTTTTTACGACAAGCCGAAGAGGTTGTACGCCAGCAGGAGCGACTGCAGTCACTGACCGAACAACTGAAATACGGCGCAGAGCCTTTATTAACCCTTTGCTATGACCACACCTGCGACAGTAAGTTATGGTTGCCGAGTATTGAGCACATACAGCAGCATTACCCCGCCACCGAAGTTCACATTGACGGCGAGTCGCAAATGCGGGCCCTAAAACGAATAGATAACGGCTCCGCTGATTTAGCATTATGCCCGTGGCTGCCCTTATTTCGTCAGTATGGCGACTTTGAAACTCTACCTGTCGCACCATTTGAGCTTACTGTCGCCATTGCATCTTCTTTAGTGGATGACTTCGAACGTATACCTTCAAGCCGACAGGACTTGCTTGAACTGCCCATGCTAGTGCCCCAAAACTTAGAAATTGGCATTAACTTAGATGCAGTACTACGCTTGCCCAGCCAACAGCGCATAAGAGTGAATGAAGTGAATACTCAATTTGAACTGTTAAAGGCAGGCTTTGGATGGGGAATTATTCCAAAACACATTGCACATAATGCCATTAAGCAGGGCAAACTGGTTGAAATTACCATTCCCGGATTCATCCAACAGGTAAGTCTGGAGATACACCTAGTGCGCTCTGCGAACCGTACTTTAGGCCCTGCTGCCAATGCCATCTGGGAAAGTTTTGCCTGACGATGTCTGCATGACATTCACACCAGAATACTGAGGGTAAGATTAAGAAAACTGCGAGTTTGCAGAAGATAATAAGTCATGATTCAATGTTAACTAAAAGTTAATTATGAGGATTATCTTATGTACTAAAAACCAGCACAATAAAGGCTAATAATAAAATTCTCATGGGTTACCACCTAAAAACTCTGACAACAATAATCCTTTTTATAAAGCGGGTATAAAAATCTATACAGTTATCAGTCTAGGCGGTCTGATTAAGCGCTCAGTGCGTTGCCACAGGGGTAGCTCGCTCATTGAGTAGTTTTGAGTAGGATGTGTACTGCCAATAAAATTAAAGACATTCGTTAAGCCAATTTGGCCAGCACAGTGTTGTTTACAATGCTGGCAAAATGAGCTTTCCTCGTCGCAGTTTTTTTGCTGCTCGGCCATATCCATATCAGCGTCATCACAACAGTCATGTTGCTGCATGCTATGTTACGGCAACATAGTGTCCTCTGAAGAAGCGCTAACGGCATCCGACATTGGCATAGCATGTGCCATTGGTGAGGAATAGTTCCCCACCAAAAGCACAGTTATTAATGTCAAAATTACCGTTAGCGTTTTCATAAAGTGAATATTACCAGATAGTCACTCTATTTTCCGGTGCTACATACAGCTCATCACCTTCTTTTACTTCAAAGGCTTCGTAAAACGCAGGTACGTTAACAACAGTTCCGTTGACACGATATTCAGCCGGCGAGTGAGGGTCACTCATAACTTGCTGACGAATAGCGTCTTCGCGGTATTTACCACGCCATACTTGTGCCCAGCCAATGAACACGCGCTGGCTGCCAGTGAAACCGTCCAGTACGGGCGCTTTTTCGCCGTCCAGTGACATTTTGTAGGCTTCATAAGCAATTGTCAGACCCGCTAAGTCACCAATGTTTTCACCTAGCGTCAGGTCACCATTCACGTTCAAACCTTCAATAGGTTCGTACTGACTAAATTGTTCAGACAATTTCTGACCACGCTCATCAAACGCTTTACGGTCAGCTTCTGTCCACCAGCTTTGCAGGTTGCCGTCACCGTCGTATTTAGAGCCCTGGTCGTCGAAACCATGACCCATTTCGTGACCAATAACCGCACCGATACCACCGTAATTCACGGCCATTTCAGCGTCCATATCAAAGAACGGAGGCTGTAAAATACCCGCCGGGAATACGATTTCGTTACGTACCGGGCTGTAGTAAGCATTGACTGTCTGTGGTGTCATACCCCAGTCTTCTTCGTCAACTGGGCCACCAATTTTGGCAATTTCTTCCTGGTAGTTGAACTCAGCGTAAGCTTTGTAGTTGCTGACCAGGTCAGTCGCTGAGATGTCTAACTCACTGTAATCACGCCACTCGTTTGGATAACCCACTTTCGGGTCAAACTTAGCGAGTTTTTCTAACGCTTTCTCTTTGGTTTCTTCGGTCATCCACTCAAGGTTCTTGATGGACTCGCCGTACGCATCACGCAGGTTTTCAATAAGACCTTCCATTTTTTCTTTCGCTTCTGGCGGGAAGTATTCCTTAACGTAAACCTGACCTAAAACTTCGCCAAGAACACTGTTGGTAGCATCAACCGCACGTTTCCAGCGAGGCTCTTGCTCTGGTGTACCCCGTAAAACCGTGCCGTAGAAATCAAAGCGACGCTGGCTGATTTCTTCGCTAAGAGCCGACGCATATTCGTTAACCAAACGCAGACTTAAGTAGTCCTGCCAGGTTTGTAAATCGACGTCAGCAAACATATTGCCAAAGTCTTCGAAGAATGACGGCTGACGGATGACCATTTCTTCAACATGTGACAACTCAGACGTTTCTATAAAACGTTTGAAGTCAAAGTTGGCGAACATTCCCGATACTTCGTCTGCCGTTTTCTTGTTGTAGGTTTTGTCGGCATTGCGGCTTTCAACACGACTCCACTGAACTTCAGCAAGCTTAGTTTCCAAATCCAGGATACGTTCCGCGGCTTCATCCGTGTTCTCCAAACCCACCATTCCCAGAATATCTGTAATGTAGCTGACGTATTCAGAACGAATGTCTTCAAACTTCTCTTCGTCTTTTAAGTAGTAGTCACGATCCGGCAAGCCAAGACCCGCTTGGTACATATACATTGCGTTGGTTTGCGGGTCTTTCGCATCCGGGTACACATAGAAACCAAATGGAATAGACACACCGCTACGGAACATGCGCGCCATGTGCTCAGCGACAGCTTCATGGCTATCTAGTGCCTGAATCGCCTCTAAGTCACTGGCAATTGGCTTAGCGCCAAGTTCGTTCAGCGTTTCAGTGTCCATATAAGCATTAAAGAAATCACCAATTTTACGCTCAGGAGTACCTGGCTCTGGGTTAGCTGCTGCAGCACCTTCAATAATGTCGCGCAAACGCTTCTGGTTCATTTCACGCAAATCGTAAAACGCCCCGATAGAAGAGCGATCTGAAGGGATTTCTGTCTTCTCGATCCAGCTGCCGTTTACATAGCGGAACAAGTCATTTTGTGGTTTCACGCTATGATCAAAGTTTTCAAGAATAACGCCCGACGTCAGTTGCTGTTGGGTTTCTTCTGCTTGTTGAGACTGCTGGTTATTTTGCTCTTGCTGCGGTGAGCAGGCTCCCAGAGTCAGTGCCATAGATACGCCTAGCGCTACAGCGGTCAATTTTTTCATTGGTCGTCACCTTTTTATAGTGTTCATTATTTTAGCCCCATTAAACTAGCGCATTGTTAAATTCAGCGCAAAAAAAACGGCCACATTCGCGGTGAATGCAGCCGTTTTACCGATGATTTATCGTAACAAAATGTTACTTCTTCTTTTTCGCCTTAGGGTTCGGCATATCGGTAATTGAACCTTCCTGAATTTCTGCGGCTAAGCCAACAGACTCATGCAAGGTTGGGTGAGCGTGAACTGTCAACGCGATGTCTTCTGCATCACAGCCCATTTCAATTGCTAAGCAAACTTCGCCCAACAACTCACCAGCGTTGCTACCGCACATAGCACCACCAATAATACGGTTGTTCTTATCGAAGATAAGCTTAGTCATACCCTGTTGTGCATTTGAAGCGATAGCTCGGCCAGATGCAGACCATGGGAAAGTCACAACATCATATTCAATGCCTTGCTCTTTCGCTTCTTTCTCAGTAACACCAGCCCATGCAACTTCTGGGTCTGTGTACATGATAGAAGGGATAACTTTTGGTTCGAAGAAGTGCTTCTTACCAG
>Ga0208449_1001697_pt1 | contig 11449 bp, 16 predicted proteins | sample MalvireepMed_s17_FD_184247 | JGI IMG/M metagenome (GOLD analysis project Ga0208449, IMG submission 184247) | Marine viral communities from the Global Malaspina Expedition - Malaspina viral metaG DeepMed_s17 (SPAdes) (version 2) | ecosystem: Environmental > Aquatic > Marine > Oceanic | place...
GCTGGAGATGCTGGAGCTACAGTAGAAATACTAAAAACGCCCGGGTCGCTATCACCAAAAGGATTAGAATCTTCTTCTGCTTCCCAAAAATCTTCGAACGACACTCTTGTCGTTATTGTTGGTTTTGTATATGTAGGCCCTACTCCAATATTAGAAATAGTAGGCATAGTACCAACTGTAGTATCTGAAACAGTAATAGCCGATATAGTTGGTGTAGAAAAACTGGGAGTTGATGGTGATGTAGGCTGAATAGCTTTTATACTTAAATCAGATATTGAAGGAGCTGTTTCTAAAACAAGAGCAGGTTTTGTGTATGTAGGGGCCGATGAACTAACGCTTATTGCTCCAGCGTCAAAACTGGGTGCTGCCGGAGATGAAGGCAAAACAGAATTAATATTCAAATCAGATATTGTAGGAGCAGTTGATAAAACTAATGAAGTTTTTGTATAAGTAGGAGCTGATGAGCTTATACTTATGGCTCCAGTATCAAAACTAGGAGCTGATGGAGCTACTGGTAAAACAGAATCAATACTTAGATTAGATATTGTAGGAGCTGCTGGTAAAACTAATGATACTTTTGTATATGTTGGAGCAGAAGAACTTACACTTATGGCTCCAGCGTCAAAAGAAGGAGATGTAGGAGTTATGGGAATAGATGGAAATGAAATATCAGCAGGTAGACTACCAGTTTTATTTCCCATAGCATTCTGCAGTGTTTTTATAGATGCGTATAGAGCTACAAGATACTCAGCCTCATCTGGAAACACAGCTATAGCTGAATCGCCATAAGCTACCGCTGGATACTGTACTTCAGAATATGTACATGAACCGCCAGCAGGTAAAACATCAATTGTATTATTTTCAACATAAAACGCAGGGTCTGTAACAGTAGCGTAGTTCATATCATCAGGGTCAGAATATTTTCCCTTATACATGGCTGGAATACTGCGGCATGGCTGACTAATATCACCATCGCTTCTCAATACATGAAGAACCTTACCAGTGTTCAATGTACTTGCTGAACCAGAAGTAAAACTAACTGAAGATGAACACAATGGCAGAAGACCCTCTGGTAACAGATTTATCACTTCTTTAGCGCCATCCGTAAGAAACTGAGTTAATTCAGTTTGCGTAGGAGCACTACTTCCATCTATTGAAAGACTCGTTAAACCTTCTACCTGTGCTTCAAAAGTAGCCATTAGGAACTCGCCACAAAAACTTCAACTTGACCACTGTTAGAACCGGGGTCTACTATAATGCTTTCTAAATCAGTCAAAGCTGTTACAATAGTAGCAGAATCATCATCTGAATGTACGCCCTCATCAGGAGCTCCCATTAAAAAACTTCTCCCAGCTTCAAGTAAATGTGTTATTGACAAATCAGCAGCTGAATTATCTTCACCTGAATCTAATTGCAATGAAATATTTACAGAATTAGAACTATCTAAATTTGTAATACGAATATATTTTACATTTTGTAAATCTAATGCAGCATCAGCTGATGCCGTAGTTGATTTAAAAACTAAAACAGTAGCATCATCATCTGCCGCTACAGTTACTATTCTTTTAAATATATTTGAAATACTTGATATTTCAAATGTTCTCTTAGAACTATAATCCTGATTACTAAGAATTATATCTTCTAATAATTTTACTTTTAATGTTGCCATATTAACCCCTCAACGCTTCTTTGGCTATATTTATAAGAGAAATAGGATTAGCCTGTTCGCTTGCAGAAGCAATTTCCTCCAGCGCTTCTACAGCAGTAACAAGTTTTGGATTGAAATAATCATCTCCAAAATTATAATCAGTCATATCAACTGAATCAATATTAGGCCAAGTTTGACTACCGTTTTTTTCCACGTTTTTTTCCACGCTTTACAGCTCCGCCTTTTTTATAACCCTTCTTTTTAGCTTTAGAAGGCCTTCCAACCTTACTTCCATATGTTCCTTTACCTCTTGGCATATTAGCCTCCCTGTTTCCATGCTTTTTTTACTCTTGAATCCCATTTCTTAGCATTTTCTTTTTTTATATTATTTTCCATTGATTTTATACTATCATCCATACTGATAGTATTGAAATCAACCTTATCTTTACGTATTGCAGTGGCCCAAGAACCATCCCTTAATATAAGTTGAGTTGTATACATAGGCTCTGAAGAACGCTGTCCGCATGAGCGGCAATTAAACCAACCGTCAGGATTTGGTTCATTGCAATGCATACAATTCTTAACCATTAAGAACCGCCTACAACAAGCGTTAAAATTCTATCGCCATTCAGACGGCAATGCGTTATTGATAGTACAGCATTGTTTGTACTGTCTAGAGTTACGATATAATCATATATATCTTTTGCCATATTACCAGCAGAACTTGCTTGAGTTCCCTCATTGGCATTATGAATAAAAACTTTTGTTTTAACATTTGATGAATTATATACTGCCATTTTCTTTCCTTACTTTTGAGTGAGGCGGGTATTAACCCGCCCCACTATGTTCAATCTGTATATTGAGCTATTACCCCTCAAACTTAAGATTAGCTAAATGTGATATGAGCTTTATCAGCCGCTAAGCTGAATACATAATAACTATCGCCATCGCAAATGATAGATGCTCTATCGCCTTTTGTTGCGCCACTAATAAAAGTGACAACATCAAAGCCAGTTCCTTCAGAAACTGTCTGAGCTGCTCCATCTTCGCCATCAATACCGTGACCATGCATAATATCACCATCATCATCGGTGACTTGCACAGTTACAGCATTAGATGCTACTGTACCAAGAATAAATTCGGCACTCCAGCCCATTAATTTATTATCTTCAGTAGCACATTCCGGCAATGTTATAGCATAAGCTGCTGCCTGATTTATCATAAAAATAGTTCCAGAGTCTTCTGCTTTCAATGTTATTGCAGCATTGACGTGTCGTATTTTTCTTTTTAAATCAGATACACCACTATTTCTCTCTAAATAATCACTACGCATTATTCCATCCCTCCTTAGTTAAGGTCAGTAAATGAATACAGCATATGAGTTTCTGGAATTGTTACTTCCAGACCACTTTCAGTAAGAATCATATCTTTCCGAAGGTCTTCATCAGCTTGCTGTACGTTAGTAATTACATGGGTATCACGGTTTAAGCCGTTACCCACCAAAGGTCTATAAGCTAATTGACTCATATCTGCTAACAGTAAAAATCCTGCTGACATACTACGAAACAACGGCTCACGAACAATAGACAAATCACCATGAACAGTATTTAACTGCATGATACTGTGTCCAAAAGAACCTTCACGCTGTGACGCTTGGAAATTATAACGCGTAGAAACATCGTCAGGGTCTCCAATTGACACATCAATAAAGCTATTGTTACCAACCTTGTTCAAATAAGAAATAACAGGTAGACCAGCGAGGGCGAGTTTGTTATTACTTCCGCCACGTGCTGGGTCAAATAGTATTTCAAAATCACTTAAGAAAGTGTCATAGGTCATACTTGTAGAAGCTGCCGCTGCAAAATAAGGTGAACCAGAACTATACGAAATAGACCCCGGTGTCTGTGCTTGGCGAGCAACGATTATATGGCCTGCTAGACCTTCTGTGGTTTGAACTCCACTTGACCGACCGCGTTGTCCAAATAACATCGCTCTTTCTATGTCGACCTTATGCTCTCTTAGTTTAAGGTTCCAGATTCTCTGCCATTCGTTTGCATACCCTCGATAATTAGTAGCGATTGACGTATTGGTCATTTCTGCTGCTGTTTTAAAGATTTGGGTGTAACCAAAATCGTCTTCTAGTGCCCTAGACCAGACATCTGGCGAACCTGAACCTTCAGCAAACGCAGTACCAATTACCTGTGCTTTGTCACCATCTGCAACAGCATTATAACCACTCTCAGAGGAGTTACCAACGCTCATACATGTGACATCGCATATTGTTTCAGTTGAGTTTACGCTGACAGAATCCAAACGGAATACCGCATGAGATTTACCGTCAACAACTTCAACAGCAACAACCATACCCGCTACCAACCAATCAACATTGGCTCCAGAACCGTCATCAAAATTAACTACACCAGATACTCCAGCTGCCAAAGAGCCTAAAGCGCTATCGGCATAGAGTACACGATTAGTCCAATCAATTTTACTACGGTTTTCCAGAAACCTAAATACTGGGTCGCTGGTGGGTACTTTCGCTATTTTACTCAGGTATACAAAAAAAGGAGACTCTTCTGGCGCTAACTCTGCAACTCTGTCGCTAAAGTCATACATTCGGCGATTATCGGGGGTTGCCCCGTGCGCGGATGCATGACTATTACCAGCAGTAGTTGCAACATCAGTACTGGATAATTGTCCTCGGACATAACCAGCTGCACTTGTAGCCATTTTATCTTCCTCTCTTTATTTAATTAAGGTAATCTGCTTCCCATGCCTCCGGCTTTCTTTACTCCCTCCCACAGCTCATCAAATTCATCTTTGACTGCTGGTGGAGCTCCTTGTAAAGCGCCCGGACTGCGTGGTGCTTGTTTGGCTGCTTTCGCAGCCTCTACCGAATTGCGTACTTCAGGTCTTTTTACATTACTATTGGAAGAACGCCATACCTTGACTAAAGTGTCAAGAGACAGCTTTTCCGTAGGTCTTGTAGCAAATTCCATGAATTCATTAACTTCACTATCGTTCAGTTTATGTTTCCCGCGCAATTCACTAACCGTGTTATTAATCATAATTTGCTCATTCATCTGACCAAGTTGATTATTAACTGCTTCACTGACAGAACGCTGTTCTTGAGCTGCTCTGTACTTATATGAAGCTGAATCCGGTTTATAGTAGGCATCCCAAGGATTAAATTCATCCTCGGAAAGCGAAGGTTCTGAATTACTCATCTGATTGACGCCATCACCATAACCCTGCTCTTGAAGTTGCTTCTCCGCTAAAGAAGTCATGACACTTTCATATTTGTCATTTTTAGACTGAGCTCTATCGTAAAGCCCTTGGAACTTACGTGCTTCCGATTCCCAATCTGTATTCTGTTGCGAAGTCAGTTCTTGAGCATTAGTTTCTGGAACTTCATCGAATCCCAGAACATCTTCCTGTTGTGTGGCATCATCCTCAAAAAAGGTATCAGACATACCGTCACTACTACCTAGAACATCATCAATTACTTGTTCATCGGTAGGTTGTATTGCTTCAGCTTGTTCCATTTTATTCCTTTCTACAATGTCTCGCCAGCTTCAAGAGTAGAACCCATTATATTTTTGGATTTCTCAGCCGCGAGCTTCACTGCTCCGGCAAGCTTTTCAGCCTGCACTTTGTTAGTTGCTTTAGCATCTGATTCGACATTAGAAAGCTTGGATTTAAATTTCTCAACTTCAACCCTCTTTCTATCTGCCACCGACTCTCTTTGAGCGGTCTGCAAGTCACCTTGCAAATTTTTGACTTGGCCTTCTAATTGCTGTACCATGCCTTGTAATTGTTGTATTTCTCCAGTTCTCTGTAAAATTCCTTCTTTATCAAATATCTCTGGATTTTTCTTCAAAACTTCTTCCTTATCTACAATACCAAGCTGAAACGCTTCCAGATATACATTATACTCAGCCCATTTACTGGTCGGCAATGTAGAACCGGGAGCTATAGTTACGTCATGCTGATTAACATTATATTTGTCTTTTGCTATATCCATTAGTGTACCGCTGACATCATCATATAAATTAACTGTAACCTCTGACAAATCATTATTAGGCTGTGCCAACCTAAACATTTTCTGGTATGAATAATGACTTTTACCAAGACCATACATTACTCTACCCAACCTGCTAATACCAAATTCAATATCCCTAAGCTTAGATTTAGGACGTTCAGCGCCAAGAGATATCATCTTCTCAGTACCGCGTACAGTTTCAGGTGCATCTTCAGAAAAACCATGCATTAACTCTGGAAGCCCAAATGTAAAATCAATATAATGCTCAGCAGTCTGTATAAGTCTGTAAAACTCAGACGCCAGTGGTGTAGGAGACGGATAATGCGGTTCACCCTGCGAACTGTCTACTTCTATAACAGCATTAGGATTAGCCCAATCACGCTCTAAATCACCTATATTCTCTACACTGCCAAGTGGAACTAATAATTTTAATCCTGCTGACGCTTGCGCATGCGATATAGCCAGTGACCAAAGTTTATTAAGCAATCTCTGCATTGGTCTGGCTCTAGAAACATCAGAACGCGGATATGGAGTTCCAGTATATACATTCGGAAGAGGTATAATAGGATATATATCAATATTAAGTATTGATTCGTACAATACTATCTCACCAACAGAAGCTACAACTCCAACTCTATTTTGCAGAACTTCTGCATATTCCATTAGACCGCTTTCAAATACATCAGGATTCTCAGCTAAGAACTGCTGAAACTCAGGTTCACTCAATACCTGCTCTTCCTGAGTACGCATATCAACTATACGATAAAAAGGAACTTTAGTCTTATAAAATCTCTCCAATACCTGATAATACTCTGATTCACCATAATCCAAATCCCTAGATGCATCAGGATATACTGTATAAATACTGCTCTTATTTTGAGCTGACGGATAATCCTCATCAAAATGTGTAGATATATCTTTTATCAAGCCCTCAATCATTTCACCAGTTTCAGGGTCTAACTGCGGGCCTAATTCAGGGTAGAGGCGAAGTACCTGTTCTTCGGTGAGTATAGTAGACAATATGATACTGTCAGCATCATCAAAAAACCTGTCCCTAGAAGAGGGAGGGACATATACGCGAAACGGATTCACACTGGTGAACTTGATATCGCCCCTACCGAAATCTGATTCACTGTCAAGATAAGCATACAAATAACCAAGTCCAGTAACAGCATAATCATGTATTGCCTGTTTCATATGCATATCGCCACTTGACATCTCCCAGCAATATCCCAGTATAACGCGCCAAATTTTAGATAACTTGGCGTCTGAATCTTCTCTTGGTATAACTGTAAATGCTGGCGGTGTAGCTGTAATTATACTCTTCAGCTTCTCAACAGCAGGGCCAATCCTATCCATTGGAACAGCCGCCTGATTAACTGCAGAAAGGTCATCTGATTCATCAGTTGTATAATGATTACCAGAATAGAAATCAATATCTGAACGCGCTTCAGTATCCCAAGATGAACGCGCATCTCGCCAGCGCTGCCATAATTCCTGACTCTCCTGAGCCCTAGGGTCTGTTTTTAGGTTAGGCATACCGCCACAAAGTTAAATATTAAAATATCTACTGTCAAGACATTCTTAGTCCGGTCATCCAATTATATACTTTTCCTCCTATCGCCTTCTTTTTACTACTGTTTTTATATTCACTTTTCTTCATTCTCGAACTTGATGGCGCTTTAGCATAATAATCAGCATAATACAATCCATCCATTAAATCATCATGACGCGGAAAAGGGTGTTCAAAGAACTCATCCACCAGTTCAGTCATACTGCGCCTTATAAACAGCTTCTTTGAGTTTACTATCGGCCCCAGAGTAGTTTCCAGCCTATCTTCCTTCTTTATACCTCCCGGCGGTTTTACGCCCTTGAATATACCCGGAATCAATCTTTTGTCGCTATGAGCCAATCTAGTAACCATATCTCTTACCATTTCCTGAGCAGCCACTGTTTCTATAGTTGCTCTTCTTATTGGTGTATATTTATTAGCCATATCTATAATTATCTGCGGTAAATCAAATGTTGGTATACGTTCACGAAAATATTCCAACACATAACGATTTTTCTCTTTATCTATCCCTATAACCATAATTACCTGAAAATCTGATGTATTTGTAGCTGTAGCGGCAATATCAACACCAATATAAACATTAACTGGTATCATCTCATCACTTGTAGCTAAATAGGCCATTCTATCAATTGACTTAAATTCATATGCATGATACTGTATCCTGTCTATCTTGAACGCCGCTGTTGATACATCGCGAGCATCGTTCATGTACTCCTGAGCAAACTTGTTAACTAAGCCAGCTTCAATAAACTCTCTCTTCTTAGCGGCCAGTTTTTCCTTGGAAAACTGTTCTGGCCAAATAGGCTTACCATCTTCAAGAGCCCTGTAAAAGGTAACATCCCACGGATATTTCCTGCCATTCTCTGTGGCCTCATTAAAACCATCGAGAATCATCTGTAAGAAACTATCGAAGTGTACAATAGTTCCGCATAACCATATCCAACCCTCATTCCCCGGCGATTCCTCTAATGCTGGATATATGGTAGATACTACCCATTTCTTAATTTCCGAGCGTCTTTCTGGTGTTTTAGTATTTAATTCAGATTCAAAGTCATCAAGTATTATTCCAGTATAACGCACATCAAGCTCTGAACGGCCACGCAAGCGTTGTGAAGTACCCTTTGCTATCATCCTATCTCCCTTAGCAGTAACAATATCTTTTTCAGTCCACCTATTGCCATGTACATCTCCGCCCATTTCACCAAAATAATACTTTATAAACTTATTTACTTCCAAATGAGTCTTAACATACTTCAAGTGGTCAATAGCCTGCCCCTGCTCTTCAGCAATCCAAGCTATAAACTGTTGCTCAGATTTAGGACTAAACAGCATTTTATGTAAAATAGCAGCTTTTGACAATATTGACTTTCCAAAACCACGTGGAAGTATATTACATATTCTAGCTCCGGGCTTAGTACTAATTAACTTATTAGCTACTTCTGTATGAAATTCAGGGGAAGCGCTCTTATTCAGGAAATCCTTTGGCAAGAACGCCCTGCCAAAGTATATTAAGTCAGAATATGAATTAGCAAGCACCTCATCGGCATGCTTCATTTCTGATGGAGATGGGTTTATGTTAAAATTATCGACCTTATCCAACTTATAATCCTGTATATACTATAAAACACTGGTACTGTTATCGCTGGCGTTACCGGTGTCAGACAAATCATTGCTATTAATAGTTTCATTATCTTGCTCCTTTTTATCAATAACTTCAATATCGAGCCAATCTTCAAACCAACTTTCTATCATGACAGGCCCACTACGTTATTTATTTTACTAGTATTGGCAAATATCAGTATATCGCCATCGCCATAGACTGAATGACAGAATCTGCAATAATAACTCCTTGGTACTCCATTATCCTCAAATATAACCATCTTATCATTATCGTCCAAACTGCGCTCACATACAACACAATCATCAATATCAGTATCCACAACAGGCATACTGTCTATTGATACATCGCTAAAACCGTCTTTAAGCAGAGTCTTTTTCTCCATGAGATATTAATTTAACACTGGCCCCTCCAAGCTCGGCCAGTTTTTCCTTGGTAAAGCCTTCAAATACAGCAAGAGACTCTGTCCTCTTCTCTTTTGGAAACATACCAGCTATTTTCATAAGCATCTCCAACGCCCTCAATCTGTCTGAGTCCCTAGCGCTTTCCTTATCAACTATCGTTTTTGCTGTCTCAAGCAGATAATCTTCATCTATACCAGCCTTCAGCATAGATTTCTTTATTTCTTCACTAACCAATTTACTAACCCTTTCTGTTTTTAACAATACTGTCGCCTGATTTTTAGCGTATACTTCCTTATTTGTCGGATATACCTTCAAATATGCGTCAGTGGGGTTCATGCCGCTGGCAACGTATTTGGAAAACAGGCGCTCTCTTTTAGTCAAATTAGGCTTATTAGCCCTATGTACAGCACTATTTTCATTCTTTGACAGGCTATATATGTTTTTGGGAGGTACGCCAGACATAAGGTGTTTACGCTCACTATGTCGTGTACCAAGTACTGTAGTAACCAATTCTCCTCCGCTTTTCATGGATAGACGCTTTATAATCCTGCATACCTGTCCATCGTCAGTAAGAGTCCAGCCTTCAGTAGGAGCATCACGCCAGTTATCATATACATAGTCGTCAGGGAATAGTTCCCGAAACTCATCCATGCTCTGAAACACAGGCTCCTGATTACCTTTTACTAATTTATACCGCGCCACTCCCGACCCTATTATTTCTTATTTCTTAGCTTTTTAAGCATTTTTCCTCCGGACGCGGTTTTATTACCATCTATTTGTTTGCCCCATAGAAATGTCTTACCATTTACTATATCAACAACCTCAAGACGGAAATCTCCATTAGGAAACCAGTCTGCAACGCCAATCGCATGAGCCCAGTTAACCTGACGGTTATTGAGCCACATATTAGTTTCCTCTGACATATCTTTCAGACAACCCATAGAAAAAGCATGATGAGCCCCATCTACATGGGTAACGCCAGCACGCTGTACATCATGAGTATGTCCATATACTATATTTTTACCTAAATTCATCGTATGCTGCCTAGTATGGCTAATTGTTGAATAATGACCACCATGATAGAAGTACAATTTACCTATACGCATCAACTTTCCATAAGGATAGTACTTATATCCCCTAGAATCAAGACTCATTACGTTTTTGTACCTATATTTGGATAAATACGGATATTCCTCAACAAACATATTTAGCCAATTATCGTGATTTCCCTCAATCATGTGCTTTTCTTCGCATTTTACCTTTTTAAGCGCTTTATCGAACAAATCAAGACCAGCATTTACTTGAGCAGCCTCAATATCTAAGTCTTCAATCACGTATTCGAGAGGAGGGCGGCGGCGTCTTTTGTACTTGAACGGTGAAACGCTCTTCCACTCACCTAAATCGCCTAAACAGACGAATATATTAGGTTTTACTATGGAAATAGCCTCTAAGGCGCAGTTTATGGCAGCATCATCCTGAAGTGGAAAATGCACATCAGGTATGATTACAGCCCTACGCTTTCTATTTTTCTTTGTCTTTACCATTTTTCCTACTATATAATATTATTTTATCTGATTTGCGGGACATTTCAGTAGCAACGTCATCTCTAAGCATGCCAATTGCTATTTTCCCGCCTTTCTCTTTAAATTCTTCAGCGCCCTTACCCATTGCTTCTACGACAACCAAGTGGCGTAAGTTGCAATCGCAGCACCATAAGTAAAAATGTGCCTCAGCGTCAACAGCAAACGCTTCATCATCAAATGTTCTAATGTTCATTTACTATACCCGGTATGACTATTTGTTCAAAATACTGGCAATCATGCGCTCTACACGGTTTATCAGCATATTCCTTGTCGACTTTCTGATATATGACACCATCTATACGCTTCATCATGGCGCCTATGCATATAGTGTTAACCCAATTGCAGCAATGTTGTTTAGCCTGTGTCAACTTTTTCTTCTTGTCAGCTTCATACACAGGGCAAGTTAAGCAAAAATAATGAAAATGTCAAATTCGGTAATTTCTATTATATAACAGTACTATATATATTATATATATAAGCGCTGTACTATATACTATTTCTACTAATACTATACTATTACTTATACGCTACAGAAAATTGAAAAAATTGGTGTACTATGTGTGTGGGTCTTTAATGTGCCG
>Ga0208449_1001702_pt1 | contig 11430 bp, 6 predicted proteins | sample MalvireepMed_s17_FD_184247 | JGI IMG/M metagenome (GOLD analysis project Ga0208449, IMG submission 184247) | Marine viral communities from the Global Malaspina Expedition - Malaspina viral metaG DeepMed_s17 (SPAdes) (version 2) | ecosystem: Environmental > Aquatic > Marine > Oceanic | place...
TGCTACTTCCTTCAGCTCCTCCACTGTCTTCCCCTGCGGATTCGCTAGAGGGCTCTCCTGCGTTGTTGTTTCCTTGGTTTCCTTCGTCATTGTTACTGTCTCCCGTTTGGTTATTGTTTTCTAAGGCTTCTACCTTAGCTGATAATTCTTGAATTGCTGCTGTTAAAATTGGAACTAACTTTTTATAATCAGCCTGCTGTTTATCAGGAATTTCTTTCTCTTCAAATACTTGATCTTCTAAGATTTTTCCATCACTATCAAGCACAAAATCTTTAACAAGAACCTTACCCATTTTCACAGCATCTTTCTCCCCAGACACAGCATCTGGACATATTTCTGCTAATTCGTGTGCAAAGAATCCAAAAGATTTCTTTGTAGCTTTAGAGTCTTTCCAAAAGAATTGATAGGGCTTTAGAGCACTAACTTTATCCAATGCACTTGGAATTATTTCTTCCTGATTTTTAAACCTATAATCTGATGTTGTAAGGTACTGAATAGTGTTAATATCTGTTACGCCCTTGATTGAGCCAACATCTGTATCGCCAGCGTGTCCAAAATGAATATATGTTGCAGATGTAGGATTTGTATGTGGATTACTATCACTAAAATAACACTCTAAAATCTTATCTCCAGCAACGGCAGTGGTGTGTCTGTTATCTATAAGCACTACAGCTTCACCTTCACCTTCTGCTTTAATATGCAATGGTGATGTAGGTGCAGTAGCTTCAGTCCCAATACCGACATTGCCATCATCCTTAATAGTCATCCTTGTTGCCAAACTACCCGATAGCGGTTTAGTTTTAAAATACATATCACCACCACAGTCATCACCAGCATTGCTATCATCGGTTTCTATTGCAACAGAAATATCTGCAATAATTTTTCCATCCGCATCATTATTTGCAACATCAGCGTTGTCATTATTAATAAATTGGACTATTCCAACAGTTGCAGCATCTGAGGTTTCATTCCCTCCAAGTGATAATACAGCAGGTTGGGCAGAATCATATACATCTAAATATGTTGCACTTGAACTTCCAGATGCAAGCCATGTACCTGGTGAAGAAGTCCCAATACCGACATTGCCAGTAGAATCTATCCTCATTCTCTCATCAAAAGCCCCAGCAGCCTCTGTGCTAAAGACTATATCTCCGTCTTCATTACCACTAGTTCTATCTATAACAATGCAATGTATTCTAGCTAAAACATGTGGGTTAGCAGACGCACTATTAAATGCAAAATCAATACTTGCTGTTTCATTGTTACTTCCTGTAGAATTATGAATCTGCAAAGTAGGGTCACTTGTACCTTTAATTGACAGTAATTCAGGTGGCGAAGGAGTCCCAATACCGACATTTCCATCTGAAAGTATTGTCATTCTTGTTGTTGGAGAACCTGCATCATCGAGGTCGCTTGTACCAAATTTAATTCTACCTGGTACGGAGTCTGCATCCTCACTACCATCCTGCTCAAATAGTATATTACAAGCTTCCTTAAATGTACTATCATCACTAAGAACACCTGCTGCTGCTATCACCCCTAATCTTTCACCAGTAATAGTATCTCCTAGTGTATTAACAGCATCAGCAGCTGATTTATTAAATTCTAAGCGACCCGAATAAGCATCAGTTGTACTCCAGGCACTAAGTTCAATTATAGGTTGACCAACTTTTGCTACTTCTAACATATTCCCTGGTGCAGCAGTCCCAATACCGACATTGCCAGTACCCTGCTCTATACATAGTCTTTCATCACCATCGTCATAAATAGCAAAGGCGTTATTACCACTGGCATGTCCATCAGCATCATTTAGTATCCTCCATCTATCAGAACCGTTTTCTTGAAGTCTTATTATTGAATCCCGATTGACAGCCCCAGTACTAATAGTTAATGTACAATCAGCATCACCCGATTCCACTTCTAGAAGTGAGGATGGGTCTGTAACCCCAATACCGACTCTGCCATTTTTCTCAATTGTCATTGCAGTAGATGTTATCTCGCCTATTGTTGTGTTAAATCTTAACATTGTTCCACGGTCATCTGCGCCCCAACTTCCATCTGCATCACATTGAATAGATGCAGCGTTATATGCCTCAGCTAAAGTCTGGTTATTATCCTTACCACCAAAGTTTAAGACTCCAAGAGTATTAGTATTTCCAATAGTTCCACTTGCCACCGAATAAGTTAAAGCAGCAGCAGTCGCTTGAGCTGCCGAATTAACATGTAGTTCTATTTGTGGTGCAGTAGTCCCAATACCGACTCTATCTATTCCTAAATTTAAACAAGACGCAGTAGATGAACCATCTCCGTCATCAGTGGTTACTATAGACGTGGTAGCACCAGTATTGCCTTCTAAGCCATCATCTGTTGAGGTATAAAGCAACTTACTATATGTTGCTGCTATTGTTCTTCCTTTTATATCTGCCATTTCAGTTTCTCCTTATTAAGGCGTTCTTGCTATTATATATTCTATTGTTGTATTACTAGAAGCAGTTTGCACTTTTATATCAGTAGCATTTATGCTGTTAACTCTCATTGACACAGCTGCTCCACCTGGTATCAATATATCATATTCATTTCCTTCAAGTGCCAATTGACACTCTACACTTCCTAAATTCTTTATATATAAAAAATCAACAGTTCCACCATCAGTTCTAAGATTGGTAGGATGAGTAGTTCCTGGAGTATCGCCAACATAAAATACTCCATCCCAAACAGCAGAAGTAAGATTCCACACATTATCTACTGCTTCCCATAGCTGATCAACTGGACTTAAAAATGAAACCCACTCATCTGAACCTTGATCTGATTTTATATCAACACTTCCCTTTCCACCGAATCTTTTTGCAACTGTGGTATCAAGCTTATAATCAATATATGAAGCTGTTCCAGCAGTTGAACCTTCTTCACGTGTAACTTGTGTACTTGTAGTTGAAAAGCTAACTTGTGGCACTACGTGCGATCCCCATATTATTCTTCTATCATTTGGTGTTGCCATAATTTAAGTCCCTGTCATATAGTCTACCGTTGCAACTCCCGATATATGTATTTTAGGTGCTGCACCAGATGCTATTTTAGAAGCAAAACATTCTCCTTCAAGTAATTTAATAATCTCAGTAGAGCCATCTAGAGATATTGTGACTGTTCCAGAAGAAATAGATGTTGCAGTTACAGCTATAAAATCAAATCCAGTATCTCCACCCATAGTACCAGAACTGGGAGTAGATGTTATTGTATCAGTTGTAGTTGTATCACTCCCAAGTTCATATAAATTAGAACCTGTAAGCTTTCTTCCACAATCTCCATCTAAATAATATCTATCACTACTTCCAACTTGTTCCTGTGGTGTACAGTGATTTTTATATAATATTCTTTTTGCCATATTATGCCTCCGCTTGTTGTTGTTGTGGTGGAGCTGCTATCATGAATGCTTGGTCATATTCAGCTTTAAGTTGATTATACAGTAATTGATAATGTTGCATCTTTACAGATTGTTCCTGTGTCTCTGCAGCTATTTCAACTTGATACTCTGCAGTTTCAGCCTGATACTTAGTAAGTAAAGCCTGATTATTGGCTATTGTACCTTGCATATCTTGAATATCTGATTGTAACTGAGAAGTATATTTTTGTACATCTTCATTTACTTCAGTTGCATAATGCTGTGCCATTGATTGAAAGCGTTGCACTTGAGCATTATTATTTTCAATTGCATCTCTTGCTTCCTGTATACCATTCTGCATTGCTATTTGATTAGTAGCCTGTGCATCTGCTAAAGCCTTCTGCACTTCATATCCAAAAGCTGTATTCTCTTTATTAAATTCATTTAGTTCATTTTGTATATCAACTTGAATAACTTGCATCTCTGCAGCTACTTCTGCCTGATATTCTACAGTTTCAGCCTGAAACTTACCAAGTAAATCTTGATTATTAGCTACTGTACCTTGCATAGTCTGAACACCTGACTGTACTTCTGTTTGATATTTTTGGAGCTCTCCATTAAATAAAGCCAACTCTTGAGTATAATCTTGTATTCTTGCTTGAAATTCTAAATCACCTTCCTTCTGTGCCTCTGCTGCATCAGCCTGAAACTTTGCTATTGTTGCTTGTATATTAGCTTGATATCTAGCATTCTCTTTATTAAAGTCATTTAGCTCATTCTGTATTTCTATTTGATAATGTTGCAGAACTGTCTTTTGATAACCGCTCCATTCTTGAAGTTGTTTATTCCAATTAGCTTGATATTCCTGGACTTCTGTATTAACTTCTGCCTGATACTCTGTAATTTCAGTTTGAAATTTCTGGATTAATGATGCATTATTAGCAACATCATCCTGCATACTTTGTATAGCATCCTGAAGTCTTCTTGCATTGTCAGATTGAGCATCTGTCTGTGCTCGTGCAAGGTCTTTCTGCATATTCTGTAATGCAACCTGGTTTGCATCTTTAGCTTCTTGAACCGCTTCCTGGAATTTAAGCTGAAAGTCAGCATTCTCCATATTAAACTCATTTAACTCATTTTGAATATTTAATTGATATTCTTGAAGGCTATCGGATTCCGTCTTTGCCCATGCTTGATATGCAGTATTTAATTCTAATGTATATTGTTGAAGTTTTTGAGTATACTCTTGAACCTGTGCTCCAACCTCTGCTTGATATTCCTGAACTTCGGCACTATATTTTTGTAGTAATCTAGCATCTTCCTGATTATCAAAATCAGCTTCTTTAAATTTCCTTTGAATATCTGCCTGAAACTCAACATTAGCATCATTGAATATATTTAACTGATTCTGCATAGCCTGACCATATGCTTGTATATATGTAGAAATCTTACCTATTTGTGCTTGTGCAAGTTCGGTATCTTCCTCATCTTCAATCATTTCTCCTAATGCTGTAAACCACTTTTCAAAGTCATAAAAATCTGCATCTGTTCCTAATGCATCTCCAGTCAATGCCTCCATTTCTGTCAACTCAGTAGAAGCAGCTGTGACAGTAGGAGCTGCATAAGCTGGAACCGAAGCCGAAAACGCTGCAATTGAAGTGTCACTTAATGTTGGGACATCTGGCGGTACTGCAGTAATGCTGAATGTACCTGGATCAGTTTCACTTAGCCCACTTGTATAGCCACTTAATGCTACTCTATCTGTTTGCAAACTAGTTTTGGTATAAGTAGGTATATCAGCTGTAGGAAAAGTTATTCCTGTTACAGTTACACCACCTACACTGCCAATATCTGTTTCAGTAGCAGGAGAGTAGCTAATAGTGCTAATTGTAGGTACATCTGGAGGTACTGCTGTAATAGATAAATCTCCAATTGATGTAAATTCTTCGCTAAATCTATGAAGCTTGGTAGTATTATCACTACCACCACTTATAGCAGTTGAATCTGCTATATCATCTAGATATGGCTTAGTATATGTAGGAACATCTCCACTAATATCAGCCTTTGCAACAGTTGATATACCAGGAGAGCTAATACTTGGATCACTTGGTGTTGTAGGAACTGTAGGAGCAGAAAAACTAACTGTAGCTAAAGTAGGTATATCTGGAGGAACAGATACCACAGCAGTAGATGGTTTTGTATATGTTGGAGCAGTAAGAGAAGATAACACTGTAGATGGAGTTGCAGCTAAAGTACTATCATAATTAACAGTAGTAAGAGATATTGCTGTAGGCTCAGTAGCAGTAATACTTAAAGCATTTGATTCACTAAAGCTAACTGTAGATAAAGTAGGTACATCAGGGGGGACAGAAGTAAGCAAGATTACATTGTTGCCCATTGTAGCCTGTAAGAGTCTTATACCTGCATACATAACTACTAAATAAACCTTATCATCTGCAAAATAACCTATATCACTATGAGAATGAATTAAAGCTGCACCTGATTTATCTACAGGTACATTGTTAACATAATAAGCCTTAAAAGCATCTGTAGTTGTACCTGGAGTAGGAAACACACTAATTTGCCCATTATCTCCAATCATAAATGCAGGATTATATTTAGATGCATAGCTTAAACTTTCTGTATCTGTTACATCATATTGTTCTGCAGGGAATATTTGTCTGCAATTACGCCATTGATTGTTAGTACCATTCTCACGTATAACAGAAATAATTTGTGCTCCATTAATATCTAATGAAGCATTTGACGTAGTTTCTGCACTCTCTCTTGAGAACACAGAGATATCTTGAGGTCTAACAAGAAGCCACCTACTAGTGACATCTATCACACCGTCTTTTAAAAATTGAGAAAGCTCACCTGTATCAGATACAGAGAGCGAAGTTATGTCTTCTACTTGATCTTGAAATGCCATAAATTTTTCCTAAGGTACCCACCCCCTCTAGAAGAGACCCCATATCTCAATAGAGGGGGCAGGTATATTTTAGTTACTTATTAACTAAATGGAGTGGCTAAAGAACCACTTCCATTAGCTACTGATTTTACATACCAGTAACCATCTTTATTTGCCTGAAAGAATACCTCGCTACCAATTAAACCACCAGTAGTTGTACCATTCCAAGTAAATATAAGATCATCAGAGCCGTCAGCTGCAAAGTAAACAGCATTAGCAACAGCATCTGCAGCTTTAGTAGCAATAGTGTTACCTACCAGCAAGTCTCCAGAAGCAGCAGTAACAACAGTAGACGCACCACTATTAGATACTCCTGATATTATCTGAAGCCATAAACCAGCATCACTAGCATCAATAGACGGAAGCCAAAGATCAAGACCATTGGCATGCCCCTGAACTATTGTTCTGTTCATATGAGATTTACCCATAGGAGCTGCTGCTGTACCATACTGAGCATTATCGCCAGCGACTACAACAGTGCTAAACGATTGGCCACTACTTGCATTTAATGCAAAGTCTAGAGCATCGTCAGCCTTATTTTGTCCATATAATGGATTTGCCATGATTTATCTCCTTATGTCCAGATAGCGTGGGTTTCAGGACAACTCCATTCCATCCCCGCTTCTGTTAAGATTTGATCTACTCTACGGTCGACACCAGAGTTCTCTAAAGTTTGAACTCCCACGTAAATCCCAGTATCTCTGTTAATACCATTACCAACTAATGGTCTGTACGCACAATATTTCATATTAATACCCAACATCTTAACTGTAGTTCCATCAAGATGCACATTACGTGCAACATTCATGTCACCATATACAGTTGAGATTGTTGTAATATCAACACCAAATACTTTCTTTTTGCCACTCAATGCAAAGTTAGCATAGCCATTCCCAGCATCAGTACCTATTCCCGGTGAGGGAGTAGTATTTCCTGACTGCGGAACCACACTACCAACATTATTTGCAAAGTATCCAGATAATTTATGCAACCAATTGTAAACTGCTGTCTGACAGAAGAATACAGTTGAGGTAGCATTATTATATCTTGGATCTAACAAAGCCGACATATCGTCAAGAAATGCATCTTGAGATTTAGTTGCTAATGTTAGGCTGAAAGTATTTCCATAACTAGAAATAAAGTTTACTGCACCTTCAGTGGTATTATAAGTAGAACTTTGACTACCAAATAGAAGTGCATTTTCAATATCCCATTTATGCTCAATGAGCTTCTCTTTCCAGATACGTGCCCATTCATTGCCCTCATACTTCAATACAGTAGCACGGTCAGTATTGTTCATAGCTGCAGATGTTTTAAAGATCTGAGTTTGACCATGTCCAGTACTGTATGGCTGATCTTGCCAAGACTCTGGATAACCAGAACCTGCAGCAAAAGCAGTACCAACTACATAACATTTAAAAGGCTCAAGATCTTCAGTAGCCTGGCTTTTAGATGCCAATGTAGCAGCATGACCCAATCCAGCTTCACCATTTCCAATGGTTGAGCTAGTTGTGGTAGCTTGCATGAAGTTACTAGTTGCAGGTGCCTTTATACAGGTTGCATTAACAATAGCCTTATTAACAGTTGCACTATTGGCTGTTGCAGCCTCTGCATATGTATCAAGGTCTACAGAATTAATTTTCCATAATGTATAGTCAGATAATTCTGAACCAAGATTATTGAGAGTGTTTGTTGCACCTACTGGTATCTTTATGATTTGTCCCGGAATGAAGAATTTAGGCTGGGTACCTTTTACTCCTTCAGCAAGGGTTATTGTTTGACCATAAATATTCTGGTTATTACCATTAGCATTATAGTCTGTGAAAAAACTAAAAGAATATACATCCGCAGCTGCAGGATCCGGTGACGCACTTGTCACATCAGTTGCAGGTGACGATATAGCAGAACTGCTATAATCGGATAAATATGCATATCTTTTAGTGTAAGAAGATCGCTTCTCTGTAAACTTAAAAGAAGGATCATCGGTCGGTTTCTTAGAAACCATACTTACGAATCGAAAGAATGGATCCTGAGCCAAAGCCAATTCAGACACTTTATCGCCAAAGTTATACTTTCTGCGAAGAGCACCTGTATTAAGCTGGACTGAGGATTCACCTCTCTCTATGGAACCGTCAGTATAATTACTACCGGTTACATTAAGAACATCCGCCATTTGTCTATCTCCTTAATTAGAATTAAGTTCGGATAGACTACATAAATTTTATATAAGCCTAACCAAACAAGTTGTCAACACCTTCATCAAGGCCCTTTATCGCATCAAACACTTCGTCTGATTCTGATCTTCCTGGGTCTTGATTGTTTGCTCCCGATGCGGAAGTAGGCATGTTTCTGACATTCTTCATTTGGTTTAACATATCCTTCTTTGTAGAATTTGCTACATTCTCATTGTTCTGGTTCCGGTTTAACAAGTAATTAACATCATCTAATGTCATTACATGCTCCTGAGCCTTAGCTTTGAATGTTTCAAAATCTTGATCTGACATCTTATGCTTATCTCTAAATGTCTGCTCTTCAGTTACTCTGGTATTGGCTTGCTGAATTTGTTGAGCCCTTTGCTTTTCAGCTTGGATCATCTGTCCAACTCTTCCTTGTACCATCCTATCTACATGAGCATTCATTAGTTTAGCACTATCAGAATCAGGATCTGTCATTGCTTCTTGCTGGTCGAACATAAAGTCTTCATCAAGACCGAGATGGTCTTGAATTGACTTTTCTGGTTGGCCACCTTTCACCAAATAGTTCCTAACATGATCTACTAATCCACTATCGTTCTTCATCGCTTCCAGAACTGGTACAAAAGGTTCAACCGATTTGTATTGTTCTGACAAGCGGACAGCTTCTCTACTACTATCTTCGTATCTCTTTTTCCAGTCTGTGCTGTCATCTGAAGACTGTTTCACGTTATTGGAGCCATCATCGTGTTGTACGTGGGTTACCTGTTCGGAGCCACTTGTTTGATTTTGGGTTACCTCAGTGTTATCTATTATTCCACCATTAACTTCATTTTCGAGTTGGTTGAAAAAATCCGAGGAGCCTGCATCGGTTTGCTGTGCTTCTGCAGCTTCTAATGAATCTGCTTGCATTCCGATCTCAGGGTTACCTTGTTCTTCTGCCATTATATCTCCTTTTAGAATTGGTCAATGTGCGTAATGTACTATTCTTTGGAATTACTTTCCAAACTATTTTTTACAGACTGTAACATATTGCCTGCTTGCTGCTTCTGAGACTCTACATTATTAGACATTACATTCCGTAATAATTTTTGCTTTCCTTCTGTTTCAATATACTGCTTACCCATCTGAGATTTTACTTCTTCTTTCTTTTTATTAATCTCAACATCGGCCTGCATAACTTTTTGTTTAATGCCAGCTTGTACCAATTGTCTTTCAAGGGTCTCAATCGTGCCGTCCTTATCTTTGACCGCCTCATTAAGCTGTTCAACTTGCCCCGACAACTGTGCATATAATGATTTCCTTTTTACAATATTTTCCTTATTCTTTAGATCAGTTTCAGCAAGTACAGCTATATCATCTATTACACCAAGCTGCATTAGTTGCTTTAATTCTTCTAAGTATGCCCATCTATTGATAGGTAGTGTAGATCCCTGAATAATACGAACATCATACTTAACTGTAGCTATGTCCATTGATTTGCCTATAGCTTCTCCCATATCGTTATAGATAGGAATATTTACTTCCTGATCTCTTCCTTCTTGAATAGCAGAAGGTTGAATCAATCTAAACCGTTTATAGGCTGAATATGTAGATTGTGAGAATTGAAGCACCATAGTTCCTAATTGACGTAAAGCAGGTTCAATAGAGGTACTCATCCATTGCTTTATACGTCTAGTACCATACTCATCTAAAGCCAGCATGCCACGATAAGTTTCTCCTGCTTGAGAACTATCTCCCATCATAGAGCTATATATACCAGCCAAATACTCCATATCACCCTTACCTTCCTGAACTATCTGGAAAAAGGCACTAGCAAGAGGAGCTGGGATTACTGGAGTAGGTCTCTCAACTCCAGGTCTAATTGGAAGTAAAGCTCCTGGACTGGAAGAGTATTTTTCCCATATCTCAGCATCAATAGAGCCTTCTTCATACATCCAACGAAGACTAGAGCCTAATGAAGCATTATGTACCATAATCTGATGTGCTTTATTTATTTCCTGCTGTTTACCAATAAGTGGTGAGACAGCTGATATCGGATATGGAGTTCCGGTCCACTTATAATGAAATGGAACTAATGGATACTCTTTAATAGTATCAGGTAGAACTTGCTCATATAAAAGCTTATCACCTGCTAGACAAGTCTGCTTTACACGAGTAGAGTAGAACTGTACCTGATCCACTACATTCTTAGCTATTTGAGGATCCTTCATTAAGATGTTAAATTCTTTTTCAGTAACAACTTTATTTTCAATCTTAGATGCTTCTGCTTGAAGCTGACTCATAATTTCCTGCTCAGCTACCTGTAGTTGCTGTACCATCATCTCCTGAGCTTTCTGCATTTCAAGTTCATATCTCTCTGGGAGCATTTCACCAGCTTGGACTGCCTCCTCCATTTGTCGTTGTTGCTCTAATAGCTGTACTTCCATTTCAGACTGCATTTCTTTCATCTGTACATTAGCCTGCTGCTTTATAATCTTTAACTGCTCTTCATCGGGTGGGATACGATAGAATAAATTCATATAAGAAACCTTAATCTTCTCATACATTTCAAAGAATTCAACTAATTGATCTTGCTCTCCCTTGGCAGTTATTGCTATATCTGAATCTACATCATCATTGTATGTAAATAATTTCTGTTCTTGATCTAAGGATCTTACTGAATACGTAGCTTGAGACTGATCATCACTAGTTGAATTAGCAATTTTACGTTTCTGATCAGGAAATATCTTCATTAGGTGATTCTTAGGTAATACCTTGCGAATCATAACAAAGGCTGCATCACGGAAAAGCATATCTCTTGACTTAGGATCTATAAATATATCAAAAGGTTCTGGTTGCTGTATAACTACTTCACCCATGCCATTATCAGCATCTTTATCTATAGT
>Ga0208449_1001713_pt1 | contig 11357 bp, 9 predicted proteins | sample MalvireepMed_s17_FD_184247 | JGI IMG/M metagenome (GOLD analysis project Ga0208449, IMG submission 184247) | Marine viral communities from the Global Malaspina Expedition - Malaspina viral metaG DeepMed_s17 (SPAdes) (version 2) | ecosystem: Environmental > Aquatic > Marine > Oceanic | place...
CCGCCTGCTCTGTCGCCGCCATAACATCCGGATGTTTGCTTATCTGGCCAGTGAGCCAATTTGTCCAATTCACAGTCTCCGCTTGACCGAACAGAGGAATGGACAATAGTACTGAACACAGCAACGCTCTGGGCGAGTGCTTGCTTGCCTTCATCGACTTTCTCCCGAAGGGGTAAATAGCCACAATTCATGGGCGCGAGGCGTCCATGACAAAGTAGGAACAGGCTAGGATAGTAAGTGAAAAGGTTAAAATGAACTTGAATTCGAAGCGTCATCCACAAAAAGCAACTGTTTTCCGTCTACTCTTTGCCAGCGAACTTTATGGCAACCTTTCCTTCCAAACAGCGATACACAATATTAGTTAGCCTACTCTGCTCATTGGCTCTCTTAGCAAGGAAGTGACCTATGAATACAGCAATGCAACACTTTAAACGCCTCCGCTACGGCATCGTGAGCAGCGCTTTGTTTGCCCTATTGACTACCCCTATGGCTTACGCCGCGCCGCCTGCTCCGCCAAGCCTTCACGTTCAGGCGCAGTCATGGGTGGAAGTTGAACCCGATAAAGCCACGCTCTCTGCACGTTTGTGGGAAAACACCCCAGCGGTTTCAACCTTAGAAGACACCGATAGCGAAGCCCTGGGCAGCGCCCGCGAGCGGCTTGAGCAGCGTGCCAGCGAGCTGATTGCCGCCATGGAAGAGATCGGCATTGAGCAACGCGCCATCAATGCAGGCTCCCTGAACGTGTATCCTGAGCATGTCGCAGGCCCGCGCAACGACAACGGCGAACAAGAGACGCTGATGCGCACCCGCTTAGAACGCCCCTTCAGCGTTGAGCTAACTAATATAGACCAATTAGGCGATGTGCTGGACGCTTTGATTGACGCTGGTGTAAATGCGTTAGATGGTGTGCAGTTTGACCTGCAGGATCGCGACGCCGCCACCGACGAAGCACTGACAAAAGCGTTAGAAAAAGCCCGCCATAAAGCCGACCTTATGGCGAGCACGCTAGATGTCACGCTTGGCCCTGTTCAACACATTGAAGAGACCCAAGCGCCGGTTTTTCAACCCCGCATGATGGCCATGCGCGCCGAAAGTGACGCTATGGGCAGCGGTTCAGCCAGCGACTACCGCCCCGGCACCATTCGCATCGATGCCGGGGTGAACGTCGAGTGGGCGCTTAGAGGGCAAGACGGTCGAGGCCGCCTAGATAGGGCTGCAGGGGAGCCGGAACAGTAATCGACCCATCCGCCTGCTGGTGGTTTTCGAGCACCGCCAGCAGGCAGCGCCCTACTGCTAAACCCGAACCATTGAGCGTATGCAGTAGCTGAGGCTTTTTGGAATCAGGGTGGCGGTAACGGGCTTGCATCCGACGCGCCTGGAAATCTTCGCAGTTAGACACAGAAGAGATTTCCCGGTAGGTGTTTTGGCTCGGCAGCCACACTTCCAAATCGTAGGTTTTTGCCGCGCCAAAGCCCATGTCGCCCGTACACAGCGTCACCACCCGATACGGCAACTCAAGCGCCTGCAGAATGGCTTCTGCATGGCCGCGCATCTCTTCCAGCGCTTCATAGCTCTTCTCCGGCTCCACAATTTGCACCATCTCGACTTTATCGAACTGGTGTTGACGAATCATGCCACGGGTATCGCGCCCATAAGCGCCAGCTTCCGAACGGAAACATGGAGTATGCGCCGTGAGCTTCATCGGCAGCGCAGCCAGCTCGACGATCTCATCACGCACGAAGTTGGTCAGCGGTACTTCTGAGGTGGGAATCAAGTGGTACTCCCGCTCGTCGTTCAGCTTGAACAGATCCTCGCCGAACTTGGGCAGTTGGCCCGTGCCCATCAGCGAATCGCGATTCACCATATAAGGCACATAGCACTCTTCATAGCCGTGCTGCTGGGTTTGCATATCCAGCATAAACTGCGCCAGCGCGCGATGCAGGCGAGCGATGGGCCCGCGCATCACTGCAAAGCGCGCGCCGGTTAGCTTGGCCGCCAGTTCAAAATCGAGATAGCCGGATTTCTTACCCAAATCCACATGGTCCAGCACCTCAAAGTCGAACTCACGCGGCGTGCCCCAGCGGTGCAGCTCCACGTTATCGTCTTCGCTCTTGCCTTCCGGCACGCTCTCATGGGGCAGGTTGGGAATACCGCTAATTGCGTCATCCCACTCAGCCTGCACCTCGGCCAGCTCGCGCTTGGCAGCATCCAAACGCTCACCTAAGTCGCTCACCTCATCCAGCAGCGGCTGGATATCTTCGCCATTGGCCTTGGCCTTACCAATCGATTTGGAGCGCGTATTCCGCTCGTTCTGCAATTGCTCGGTCTGGGTTTGCAACTCACGACGGCGCGACTCTAGCGCCTGCAGTGCCGCTTTATCGAGTTCGAAGCCCCGGCGGGCCAGTTGTTGCGCAGTTGCATCAAGATCGCCGCGCAGCAGTTTCGGATCGAGCATGAGTTATCCCTTGGCCAGAATTCAGTGAAACACGGCTCTCAAAGGCCGTGACAAAGGGGTCTATTGTAGGCAAAAGCGCGAGTTGGGGCTATGGCAGCGCACCACCATGCTGAACTTAGTCGTTGGCGGGCATACACCATGCCCCTTCCGCATATACCTCCCCCCTTACTTAGCCAAAAGTGATAGAGTGCCCGCCGTTTTAAAGCAAGAACCACTAACAACGGGTTATAGAAAAGGAGAAAGTTTATGCAGGAGACCGAAAAGCAAGGAAAATTTAGCTGGTGGCGACGTATCGCTCTATGGCAGAAAATCCTGGCAGGTTTGGCGCTCGGGGTGTTGGCAGGCGCACTGCTCGGCGAAACAGCGAGTGTATTTAAGCCACTGGGCGACATCTTCATCAACGCCATTATGATGCTGATTGTGCCGCTGGTCTTTTCGACGCTGGTGGTGGGTATTACCTCCATGCGCGATCCACAGAAGATGGGCCGTATTGGGGCTCGCACCATTATCCTTTACTTGGTGACCACTGCCTTTGCCATCAGCATTGGCCTTGTGCTCTCTACCCTGCTGCAGCCTGGGGTGGGTGTCGGGCTAAGTTTCGACGCTGAAGTCTCGGCTAACGAAGCACCATCGCTAATGTCGATTCTCATTAATCTCGTGCCGCGCAATCCGATTGATGCCCTGGCTAATGGCAACATTATGCAGATCATTGTGTTTGCCATTGGCTTGGGCATCTCGCTAACGCTTATCGGTGAAAAAGGCGAGCCGGTGATGAAGGTCTTCGATAGCTTCGCGGAAGCCATGTATAAACTCACTGGCCTCGTGATGGCGTTTGCGCCATTCGGGGTGTTTGGTTTGATTGCCCATGTATCGGGCCAGTATGGCTTAGAAATTTTGCTCCCACTCGCCAAACTGATCGGCGTGGTCTATCTCGCCAGCATTTTACATGTGCTTGTTATCTACTCTGGCTTTATTTCTCTGATGGGACGTTTGAACCCGGTGCGCTACTTAAAAGGCAGCCTGGATGCCATCGTGGTGGCGTTTTCTTCTGCTTCCTCAGCAGGCACCCTGCCCGTCTCAATTCGCTGCGCACAGAAAAACCTGGGCGTATCGGAAGGGGTGTCCGGCTTTGTACTGCCCGTAGGCGCCACCATCAATATGGATGGCACCGCACTGTATCAAGGCGTGGTGGTGCTATTTATTGCTCAGATGACCGGCACTGATTTGAGCATGATGGATTACGGCATGATCGTAGCCACCGGCACGCTGGCCTCGATTGGTACTGCAGGCGTTCCTGGTGCAGGCCTGATTATGCTCTCCATCGTGATGGCACAAATTGGCCTACCCCTTGAAGCTATTGCCGTGGTTGCGGGTATTGACCGCATTCTGGATATGGCGCGTACCAGTGTTAACGTCGCAGGCGATCTGATGGTCACCACGCTGGTAGGTAAAAGCGAAGGCGAACTCAACGAAGAAATCTACAACACCAGCCGCTCTTAATAATCGATTAGGCTATCCCTCGCGCCCGCTGCCCTTGGTAGCGGGCGCTTTTTTATACCGAACTACAAGCTGCTAGGATGTCACTCTGACCACTGAACCAAGCGAGCCGATATGTCTTCTGCCTTTGAACACACCCTTGCCGCTATTGATGCGCTCCATGCTCAAGACCCACGGCCAACCACTCTCGCAGATGGCACTTCTCAGCCACAAGAACTTATCTATGCCCAGCGTATGAGCCAGTGGCTAGAGCGACTGCAGGAGACGCCGAGCGAACTGTTGCGCATTGCCGTGCGCGCCCAGCATCTGCAGCGCTGGCAGCTGCCGCGAAGCGATTACCCAGAAGGCCGTATTGGCTACTTAACTTGGCGGCGGGACCAAAGTGCCCAGGCAGGCGATACCACGGCAGCGATCATGGAAGAGGCGGGCTATTCCCAAGAGGAGGCCAAACGCGTCGCCAGCATGATTCGCAAGCAAGGCTTGGGCCGAGATAGCGATGTTCAAGCCCTAGAGGACTGCGCCTGCCTAGTGTTCTTGGAAAACTACTTCGCCGATTTCTCCCGCAAGGTGGAGCACGACCACATGGTGCGCATTGTGCAAAAGACCTGGGGCAAGATGTCGCCGCAAGCGCATGCGCTGGCCCTGACACTGCCCATGAACGACGCCTGTGCAACGCTCGTCAAAGAGGCGTTAGACAGCCACTGAGATGCCCCATCAAGATGCACCGCCGCAGTAGCTGCGGTAAAGTAGCGCTATCCCCTATCCGCTTCCAGCAGTGACGGCTCAACCTCCTATGATTGCATCCTTGGATTCTCGCACGGCCCCTTTCGAACGAATTGGCAGCCACTACGTGCGTTTTATCGAAGACCTCCGCGCGCGCGGGTTCGAAGGTGAAATAGCACCGGATTACGCCAACCGCACCGTGCTGGCGACGGATAACTCGATTTACCAGCGCCTTCCCCAGGCGGCGGTGTTTCCCAAACACGCCGAAGACTTAGAGCGCCTTGCCAAGCTCGCCTCCGAGCTGCCCCACCGGGATATCGTCCTGACCCCAAGGGGCGGCGGCACCGGCACCAACGGCCAGTCGCTGACCGATGGCATCGTGGTGGATGTCTCTCGCCATATGAACCAAATCATTGAGATTGACGTGGAAGCCCGCCGGGTGCGGGTACAGGCAGGCGTGGTCAAAGACCAGCTCAACGCCGCGCTGAAACCCCACGGGCTGTTTTTCGCCCCTGAACTCTCCACCTCTAACCGCGCCACCATTGGCGGCATGATCTCCACCGACGCCAGTGGCCAAGGGAGCTGCCAGTACGGCAAAACCCGCCACCACGTGTTAGAGCTGGATACGATTCTGCTCGGCGGGCAGCATTTACACAGCCGCCCGCTGAGCGCCGATGAGGAGCAGCAGGCGTTAGCGCAAGCAGGTGTGCTGGGTAAAGTGCATCAAACCGCCGCGACGATTATCGACCACCAGCGCGAACTGATCGAGGCGACGTTCCCGCCGCTCAACCGCTGCCTGACCGGCTACGACTTGGCCCACCTGCGCGAAGATGGCCAGCTCAACCTGAATAGCCTGCTGTGCGGTTCGGAAGGCTCCCTGGGCTTTTTGAGCGAAGCCGTGCTCAACGTCTTGCCGATTCCCAAGCACTCTACGCTCGTCAACGTGCGCTATCCCAGCTTTATGGCTGCCTTGCGGGATGCCAAGGCGCTGATGACCACCAGCGCATCGCCCACCTCCATTGAAACCATCGACGACACCGTGCTGCAACTGGCGATGGAAGACTTCGTTTGGGACAGCGTGGCGGAATTTTTCCCGGCGGGCAGCACGCCCATTCAGGGCATCAACCTGATCGAGTTCAACGACGATGACCCGGAACAGCTCGCAGCGCGTGTAACAGCATTTACCCAGCACCTGAGCCAGGATGCCACCGTGGAGCGGCTAGGCTACACCCTGGCGGAAGGCCGCCCGCAGATTCAGAAAGTCTACGCCATGCGCAAACGCTCGGTAGGTCTGCTGGGTAACGTGCAGGGGGAGAAGCGTCCGCTGCCGTTCGTCGAGGACACCGCCGTTCCGCCGGAACATTTGGCCGACTTCATTACCGAGTTCCGCGCCGCGCTGGATGCACGCAAGCTCTCCTACGGCATGTTTGGCCATGTGGATGCGGGGGTGCTGCACGTTCGCCCGGCGCTGGATATGAAAGACCCCGCCCAGGAAGCGTTGATTCGCGAGATTTCTGATGAAGTCGCTGCGCTCACCCAGAAGTACGGCGGGCTGCTGTGGGGCGAACACGGTAAAGGCGTGCGCTCCGAGTACGGGCCGAAGTTTTTCGGTGAGCTTTACCCCTGCCTGCAGCAAGTCAAGGCGGCGTTCGACCCGCACAACCAGCTCAACCCCGGCAAGATCGCTTCACCTTCTGAAAGTATCACGTTGATCGCCAAAGAGAGCGACCCGGAACTGCTCACTGTCGACGGCGTGCCCATGCGCGGCCAGCTCGACCGCACCATTGACGAGCGGGCCTGGCAGGCCTATGACGCAGCGGTGTACTGCAACGGCAACGGCGCTTGCTACAACTACGATGTGGACGACCCCATGTGCCCCTCGTGGAAGGCCACCCGCGACCGCCGCCACTCCCCTAAAGGCCGCGCCAGCTTGATTCGTGAGTGGCTGCGCTTGCAGTCGCAAGCGGGCATCGACGTGGTGGAAGAGTCGCGCCAAAAGAAAGCCGAGCGCACCTGGGGCTTTATTAAAAGCTTCCCCAAGCGGGTGATGAATACCGTTAGCCGCCAGCAGCACCACGACTACTCCCACGAAGTCTACGACGCCATGGCGGGCTGCTTGGCGTGTAAGTCCTGCGCGGGCCAGTGCCCGATCAAAGTCAACGTACCGCAGTTCCGCTCACAGTTTTTAGAGGTGTATCACGGCCGCTATCTGCGCCCGCTGCGGGATTACGTGATTGGCGGCACTGAATTTATGCTGCCTGCGTTAACCAAGATGGCTCCGCTGTATAACGCCGCCCTTGGCCAGCGCTGGGTAGAGCAACTCATGCAGAAAGGGCTCGGTATTAGCGACTCCCCCGCACTCTCTCGCGCCAGCGTGAAAAAGCAGCTGCGCGCCTGGGGCATTGCGGAAGCCACGCCCACATCGCTTGCACTACTCACCGAGCAGCAGCGGGCCAACAGCGTCGTGATTGTGCAAGATGCCTTCACCACCCACTTTGAAGCCAAGCTGGTGATGGATGTGGTAGAGCTGCTAGCGCGGCTGAACCTGCGCGTGTTTGTCATGCCGTTTTCCGCCAACGGCAAGCCGCTGCACGTACAGGGCTTTTTAGGTGCCTTTGAGCGCACGGCAGAGAAGCAAGCCAAACGCCTTCGCGCGCTTAGTGAGTTTGAGGTGCCCATGGTAGGCATCGACCCAGCCATGACGCTGACCTACCGCCAGGAGTACGTTAAAGCGCTGGGCCCTGAGCAAGTGCCGAACGTACTGATGCTGCAGGAGTGGTTAGCGACCCGCGTCAACACCCTCGCCCCCGGCCAGCTAACGCTCAAAGACCCAGGCTTTAAGCTGCTTTCCCACTGCACCGAAAAAACCAACGCGCCGGGCAGCCCGAAAGCGTGGCAGCAGGTGTTTGCGGCGTTTGGTTTAGAGCTTGAGCTGATGGCTACCGGTTGCTGCGGCATGTCCGGTACCTACGGCCATGAGACCCGTAACGTCGCTACCTCCAAAACAATCTACGCTCAGTCGTGGCAGCCCCAGGTTGAAGCAGAGGAGAACAGCGGTAAGCTACTGGCCACCGGCTACTCCTGCCGCAGTCAGGTGAAGCGCTACTCAGCGCAAACCCTGCCCCACCCGCTGCAAGCTCTGCTGACCAGTATCAAACAGGCCAGCCGCTAACGCGGCTGGCCTGCTGGGGCTTGCTGATATCCGTGTGGGCGTTTAGAAAAACAGCCGCTTGAGGGCCAAACCAGGGTCCTCTTCGCGCATAAACGCTTCACCGACCAAAAAGCCATTGACCTCGTGGTCACGCATTAGCTCTACGTCATCACGCGTGTGAATGCCTGACTCGGTGATCACGGTCACGCCTTCAGGGATACGCGGCAGCAGATCCAGAGTGGTATTCAGGCTGGTATCAAAAGTGTGTAGGTTGCGGTTGTTAATACCCACCAGCTTTAGGTCCAGCGCCAGGGCGCGCTCTAGCTCCTCTGCATCGTGAACTTCCACCAGCACATCCATCCCCAATGCGTTGGCCTGCTGGTGCAGGTCGCGCAGCTGAGCGTCATTGAGCGCCGCCACAATCAATAGGATGCAGTCCGCACCGATGGCGCGCGCTTCAGTGACCTGATAGCCGTGGGTAATAAAGTCTTTACGGATCACCGGCAGGTCGCAGGCATCGCGAGCGGCAATCAGGTAATCCTCATGGCCCTGGAAGAAGTCGGCATCAGTCAGCACGGAAAGGCACGCTGCGCCGCCCTGGGCGTAGCTTTTGGCAATATCCGCTGGGTGAAACTCTTCCCGCATCACGCCTTTAGAGGGCGAGGCTTTTTTCACCTCGGCGATTACTGCCGCGTCGCCTGCCGCAATACGCTGATTCAATGCATCAATAAAGCCACGGGGCGCGCTCTGCTTCTCCGCTAGCGCTAGCAGATCCGCTTCAGATACGGCTTGCTGACGCTCAGCGACTTCCTGGTCTTTACGGGCCAAAATGCGCGTTAAAATAGTCGGCGTTGCCTGGTCACTCATTGGAAGTTTTACCCTTTAAAGACGCTAGTAAAGTGCGAAAGCTCTCGGAGCTTCTCAAGCGGTAGTTTGGAGGCCTGGGCATCCTGGGCCACCATCACGCCCTCTTTCAAGCTATCGGCCACGCCCGCGCAGTAGAGCGCCGCCCCGGCGTTGAGTGCCACCATATCTGCCGCCGCTCCTTCACCGCTAAGTGCGGCTTTCACCAAACGCAGGCTATCTTCCGCGCTGGATGCTTTAAGGGTGGCGAGGCTTTGGCGCTCGATGCCCAGGGATTCCGGCGTAATGGTGTACTGGGTAATCTCGCCCTCTTTTAGCTCTGCCACCAGAGTGGGTGCTGCCAGGGAGATTTCATCCAGTCCATCTTCAGAATGCACCACCATGACATGGCGGCTCCCCAGCTTGCGCAATACTTCGGCCATCAGCGGCACCAGCTCCGCTGAATATACGCCCAGCACTTGATTGGGCGCACTGGCGGGGTTGGTTAACGGGCCAAGAATATTAAACAGCGTACGTACGCCCATTTCCCGCCGTGGCCCAATGGCATAGCGCATGGCTGGGTGGTGGTTGGGTGCGAACATAAAGCCAACACCTACCTGCTCAATGCAGCGCGCCACTTGTTCAGGCTTGAGGTCGAGATAGATGCCGGCAATATCGAATAAATCGGCGCTGCCAGAAGAAGAGGAAACGCTGCGATTGCCATGTTTAGCCACATGGGCACCGCCAGCAGCGGCCACAAAACTAGACGCCGTGGACACATTAAACAGGTTCGCGCCATCGCCGCCGGTGCCGACGATATCCACCACGTTCTCGGTGTGTAGCTCGACGCGTTTCATTAAATCGCGCATCACCTGGGCGGCGGCGCTAATCTCTTCAGCGCTTTCGCCTTTCATGGCCAGCCCCACCAGCAGGCCGCCAATTTGCGCGTCGGAGGCTTCGCCGGTCATGATCTGGCGCATCAGTGCGTGCATCGCATTGAAAGAGAGGTCTTCGCGGCGCATCACCGCGTTAATTGCGTCTCGCATTTGCATGAGCAGGAAAGCCCCTAAAGCGTATGAATTTGGCGATCAGCCGCGTTGTAAAAAATTGGCCAATAACGCATGGCCCTGGCGCGTGAGTATCGACTCAGGGTGAAACTGTACCCCTTCCACATCAAGGGTACGATGACGAAAGCCCATGATCAGCCCGGGCGTTACGTCATCCTCGGCGGTCCAGGCGGTCACTTCCAGGCAGTCGGGCAGGCTCTCCTGCTCAACGACTAATGAGTGATACCGCGTCACTTCCAACGGGTTTTCCAGCCCGCTGAACACTCCCTGCCCACGGTGTACCACGGCCGAGGTTTTACCGTGCATCACCTGGGGTGCCCGCACCACTTTGCCGCCGTACACCTGGCCGATGGCCTGATGCCCCAGGCAAACGCCCAAAATAGGCAGTTTGCCCGCAAAATGCTCGATGGCCGCTAGCGAAATGCCCGCCTCGTTGGGCGTACACGGGCCGGGCGAAATCACCAGATGGGTAGGCGCCAGGGCGTGCATTTGCTCCAGGGTAATCTCATCGTTGCGATAGGTCACCACCTCGGCATTCAGTTCACTAAGGTACTGGACGATGTTAAACGTGAAGCTGTCGTAATTATCCAGCATCAACACCCGTTGCACTGCCTGCGCTTGCGCCATCGCCCCGCTTACTCCATCACATAAATAAAACCGCACAGGCTAGATGATACCCCAACCCAGACGCTCCTTGCAGGGGCAGCACACGCTTAGTGGGGCTGCGACACTGCTGCCCGCTCCAGTCGGCAGGCGGCGTACTTGAACTCGGGTATTTTGCCGTAGGGGTCCAGGGCCGGGTTGGTGAGCAGATTGGCGGCGGCCTCGGCGTAGGCAAACGGCACGAAGACCATCCCATCGGGGATTTTATCGTCCACTCTGGCGGTCAGCGTTATTGTGCCTCGCCGCGTGGTAATGGTGAGCTTCTCGCCCGGTACTACCCCCAGACGGTTGAGCTCGCCCGGTGAGAGGCTGGCGACCGCTTCTGGCTCTAGGGCGTCGAGCACCTGGGCACGCCGCGTCATGGAGCCCGTATGCCAATGCTCCAACTGGCGACCGGTGGTCAGTACCGTGGGGTAATCATCATCCACCGGCTCGTCCGGCGGTAGCGGGCGCGTGGGGGCGAATTTAGCCAGCCCGCCAGCGCGCGGAAAGGTGTCGCTAAAGACCACGTCCTGGCCAGGGGCGTCCTCGGCTGGGCAGGGGTACGTGACGGAGTTCTCCCGCGCTAGCCGCTCCCAGCTAATGTGGTTGAACGAGTGCATGCCCTGCTGCATTTCGGCAAACACGTCTTGCGGGTGCTGATAGCGCCAGCCCAGCCCAAAGCGGTTAGCGATCTCTTGGATGATCCACCAGTCCGGCTTGGCGTCTCCTGGCAATGGTAATGCCGCCCTGCCCAGCTGTACTTGGCGGTTAGTGTTGGTCACGGTGCCGTCTTTTTCGGGCCACGCAGAGGCAGGCAGAATGACGTCGGCGAACTGGGCAGTTTCAGTGATAAACAGATCCTGCACCACCAAATGCTCAAGCTTACCCAGCGCGGCGCGGGCGTGGGTAAGATCCGGGTCAGACATCGCTGGGTTTTCACCCACAATGTACATACCACGCACCTCGCCTGCGTGAA
>Ga0208449_1001725_pt1 | contig 11251 bp, 10 predicted proteins | sample MalvireepMed_s17_FD_184247 | JGI IMG/M metagenome (GOLD analysis project Ga0208449, IMG submission 184247) | Marine viral communities from the Global Malaspina Expedition - Malaspina viral metaG DeepMed_s17 (SPAdes) (version 2) | ecosystem: Environmental > Aquatic > Marine > Oceanic | place...
AGATGAATGTACCCCATATTGAAATTATAGCGCTCGAGCTCGCTCCAGTTCAAGCGAGACAGGTCTACTTGCTCATACCAGCGCTTAGCTACCGAATATTTCCCGTTCTCGTAGTAATAATCGGCGACATCTTTATAAGCAGAATTGCGCTTGGTACTTGTAGGATATTCTTCAACAAATTTTTGCATCGCGGCATCGGCACCACTTTGGTTGAGACGCACCGCAGCATTTGCGATATAATATGCACAATCTCCTTTAATCGTAGGATCGTCTGCTTCCTGTTTTATTTCGTTGAAAAGTGTTTGCGCGGCGAGGTATTGTTTGCTGTTATACAGCGAGAGCGCCTTGTTGTATTTTGCCAGATCGTTTGTAAAAGCGGCAGACTGCTGTGCCAAGAGAAGCGGCATTGTGAGCAGTGTGAAAAGCCCTATACAGGCATATTTCTTGATCATATGTTCTAGGTTAAGTTGCAAAAGTAGCACGTTCAAAAGTATGTTTTTTAAAAAGTGACTACTGTTAATAACGTTACAAAACTAGGATAATTATATCTACAGTAGGCTTCTTAAAAAGAACTTCCTTTCAGGAATTTAAAGGCTTCATTCAATAGACCCTAAAGCTACTATACAAATGAAATAGTTATTGTACTTTTGACGTTAGCTAATTATCAAATATTAGAAGCTTTTTATGTCTACACCGGTTCTGCAACTTCAAAATGCCTCCATTTTTCAACGCGAAAGTCTTATTCTTTCTGAAGTAAGCCTCACGATCAATAAAGGCGAATTTGTGTACCTCATCGGGAAAACCGGAAGCGGTAAAAGTAGTTTTATGAAAACACTGTATGGTGATCTCCCATTGCAGCAAGGCCAGGGAACCATTGTAGACTTTGACCTGACGACTTTAAAAGAAAAGCAAATCCCGTATCTACGTAGAAAATTAGGTGTTGTTTTTCAGGATTTTAAACTGCTGAATGATCGCACCGTCAAAGAAAATCTCAAGTTTGTTTTGAAAGCCACAGGCTGGAAAAACCAAAACGAGATGGACGACAAAATCGATAAGGTGCTGGATAAAGTAGGAATGAAAACTAAAGGCTTTAAATACCCTTACCAACTTTCTGGTGGCGAGCAGCAACGTGTAGCTATCGCGCGTGCGCTTTTGAACGACCCAGAATTGATTCTTGCCGATGAGCCAACCGGAAATCTCGATCCGCAAACTTCTGTAGAAGTTATGGGTGTTTTGCAGGAGATCAACAAAAACGGAAATACCATTTTAATGGCTACGCACGATTATGCACTGCTTTTAAAATACCCTTCCAAAACCCTCAAATGCGACGGAAACAAGATCTTTGAAGTCGTACAAAAGACGATTTAATTCTAATTTCGGGATATGTTATCCATTCTCATACCCGTCTATAATGATACGCTAAATGAACTTTTAGCCGTCTTATCTAAGATGACCGGCGATTTGCAGATCGCTTTTGAGATCTGTATCGCAGATGATGCTTCTACAGCTAGTGATATTCAAAAAGCAAATCAGCTACTTGCAGCGCAGCATAATTGCCGGTATACCCGATTTAGTGAAAACCGTGGCAGAACCGCTACGCGCCAATTTCTTGCAGCCCAAGCGCACTACGATCATCTACTCTTTCTCGATGCTGATGTGCTTCCGCTACGGGAAAATTTCTTAAAGTCGTGTGTTGAACATGTTGATCAAGCTCAGGTAGTTTTTGGCGGTATCGCCTATCCTGAAACAGTTCCTCACAAGGAAAATGCCTTGCATTATACGTATGGTAAAAACCGGGAAGTAAAATCGGTATCAGAGCGTAATCAAAAAGCCTATTTGGCTTTAATCAGTCAGCATTTATTAATTGAAAAATCAGTTTTTCTTAAATGCAATCCGGCTGAAGAAAAAGCCTACGGATTGGACCCCTATTTTTCGCATCGTTTGGAGCAACAACAGGTTTCGGTTTTACACCTAGACAATCCCACCGTGCATCACGGTATTGAAACTTCGGCTGCTTATTTATTAAAAACACATCAGGCCTTGAAGACGCTTGTTCATTTAGAAGAGCAACAGTTGATTCCGTCAGATTATCGCCCGCTTCAGCGCGTGAGACAAGCCCTAGAAAAACGTAAACTAGTCCCCTTTTTACTTCGACAGTTTAATCGTTTCGAGCATCGTATTTTAAAAAACCTCTGCGGAAGCAATCCCAACTTAAGACTTTTTGACCTGTACCGGCTGTGCTATTATTTAAAGTTAAAGCGAGAAGATGAAACAGGTTAGTATCGTCATTCCGGTTTTTAATAAAGAGGCGTATCTGGCCGAAACCATCACGTCTGTACTCCAACAAACCTACTCCAGTTTTGAGCTCTTACTCATTAATGACGGTTCTACAGACGCCAGTCTCAACATTATGCGAAGATTTGAGGACGCACGCATACGCATCATCGATCAGGAAAATCACGGATTATCAAAAACCCGGAATCGCGGAGTAGCGGAAGCTCAATACGAACTTATCGCCCTTCTCGACGCAGACGATCTTTGGCTACCTAATCATCTGAAAAACCTCGTAGCACTGTCTGAAAATTTTCCTGAAGCACAGCTTTTTGCGACCGGTTATCAAGAGCTCTTCAACTCCGGGAAGACTGTAAAACCCAAATTAAATACGACATACAAGCAGCCGTATATACTCACTGATTTTTTTACCGAAAGCTTGTATCAACCCCTGATCATTCCCAGCGCACTGGCTTTTACAAAAGCAAGTTTCAATACGCTGGCAGGTTTTAATGAGCAAACTACTTATTCTGAAGATGTTGATTTTTTGATCAGAGCGCATCTAAAGTTTCAAACCGCATTTCATCCTGAGATCACCTGTACCTACCGCACCGAAGTCCCGGGGCAGATCAGTAGTCAAAAGAAGAGTGAGTTGCAAGCACCTAAATTTGGCAAACTGCTACGAGCACATCCCGATCATCAATCGTTGCGCATTTACATTCATACCAAACGCTATTTTCTCTGTATTTTTTATAAAACGGAAGGCAGAAAAGACCTCTTCAAAAAACTGAAGGCAAAACTTGATACTTCAGTATTGAATAAAAAACAACGCTTTCTGTTACATGCTCCACGCATCCTACTTGTGAATATTAGAAAAGTGAAGATCTTCTTTTTAAAGCGCGGGATTCGGCTTACTGCTTTTTAAACCGAAGAAATGCTTCAAAATCCCGTATATAATCTGCTTCGATAAAAACAGCACTCGCCAGAACCAGACAAATACCTCCACTCGAAAAATCATGAAGTTCGCGCCAATAGCCGTTGGGAATCAATAAACCTTCATCCGGTTTATTAAGCGTGTACGTTTGGGCATTGTTGCCGTCGTGAATAACCACATCAAAACTTCCCGAAAGCGCGATTAAAAATTCGCTCTGCTCGATATGGGCGTGTCCCCCACGAGATGCACCACTGGGCACGTCATACAAGTAGTACACCCGCTTGAATTTAAAAGGTACAATATCCTTTTCAAGCACCGAAAGGTTACCTCTTCGGTCTTCTATTTTAGGGAGTTTTATACGTTCAATCATCATACAGTGCGTTAAGATAGCCTTGCCATTGCGGTGCCACCTGTGTCACGTCAAACTTACGAATACTCGCTCGGGCAGCAGCTTTAAATCGGTTTCTTGTGTGCTCCTCTTGCGCCAGACGATTCATCGCCTCCTTTAAAGCTTCAAAATCCTGATGCGGAACCAAAATCCCATTGGTACCGTCAAGAAGTTCGCGTGGACCGGTAGGACAATCGGTTGAAATTACTGGAGTTCCACACGCGAGACTCTCTAAGATCACCCGCGGAAAACCTTCAAAAGCACTACACAAAACCGTAAAAAGCGCATGGGCTACATAAGTTTCAGGATGTTTTACAAAACCTTTAAAAATAACTTTATTACTTATATTCAAATCTTTGGCAAGTTGCTGAAGTCCTGAAAGCATCTCGCCTTGTCCAATAATACACAGGTCAATGCCTAGTTTTGGCAGTTCACTTTTTGCATAGGTTGTGATGAGTTTATCAAATTGCTTCACCCCTCTTTGCAACCTTCCACTCGCTAGAATATAAGGCTGAATTACATCATTGGATTCAGGATAATTTCGCTCGTAAGCAGACAACTCAATTGCATTGGGAAGCACCTTAATTTTTTCAAAACCAAAACGTCGCTCTACGTTTTGCTTCATAGCTTCGGTAAGCACGCAGAGTTCCGCATTATTGAAAAGTCGCATGGCAACAAGGTAGGGCTTCGGAAAATAATATCCCAAATTAGCGCTGCGCACCATAAATACAACTTTAAATCCCGGATACAAATACCGCTGGATTAAAAATTCTTTTAAGGCATTGCGTCGCATTCTAAAGTCCAGAACAACATCAATTTCCTGCTCGTGCAGGTATTTTTTAAAACGACGGAACCGTTTTAATTTGTTGAAGATGCCGTTAGTTGTATTCTTATATTTCCCCAGATTGAAAAGCCTACCGGAAAATTCAAAACCTATTTTATCGGTGATCGTGACCAAATGAATTTCAAAACCAAGATCGGAAAGCATTTGCGTCAACAAAGCCGCTGAACGCTCTGCCCCACCGCCGGCAAGTGATTCAACGAGAACACAAATATTTTGAGGTTTTGATTTCAGAGTTTACGTATCTTTTCGCTTTAAATGTAGCGCATTTATGAGAATTCTTTTAGTAGGAGAATACAGCAATTTGCATAATAGTTTGCAGGCAGGCTTGCTCGCAAACGGACACGAGGTCACGCTCATAAGTACCGGTGATGCGTTTAAAAAACTTCCTTCAGATGTGATGATCAAGGCCAAGCGCATTGAGGAAAGTCGCCTATTGCAGACGCTTAGAAAAGGTATTTTCAAAATCACTAAATTTGATATTGCTACACTAGAAATTGGTTATCGTGCGCTCGATTGGCTGGTTGATCAAAACGAATTTGACGTGATTCAGCTTATCAATGAGTACCCTTTTAAAACACCCTATTTTATTGAAAGACGCATTGTAAAACGCTTGCGACAGCTAACACCAAAGCTTGTTGTTTTGGCCTGCGGCGATGATTATATCTATTTGAACAACATTGATCAACTGACCTATCATCCTATTTTACAACACCCGGATATCGACTTCCCGTACAGTGAAAAATATTTAACTGCGGCACATAAGAAGTATCACGAATTGGTATTTGAACTGAAAGATTTGGTCATCAGCACAGATCTGGATTATCACCCTATTTACAAAGGCCGAACAGATTATTTCGGTCTAATTCCGAATCCGATCAAGCTTGATAAATTCGACAACCTAAAAACCACAACGCCCAAACATATTGTTATTTTTCACGGGGTTAACCGAAGTAATTATTACAAAAAAGGGAATTACTATTTTGACTCGGCTTTGTGCATCATTCGGCAAAAATTCAGTGATCGCATTAAACTCATTTGCGTAACCAGTCTCCCCTATGCAGAATATATTGACTCCTATCGTGAAGCCGATATCATCCTTGATCAAACCTATGCCGAAGATCAAGGTTATAATGCCTTGGAGGCGATGGCTCAAGGCAAAGTGGTGTTCACCGGCGCCGGAGCTTCGTTTTGTGAGCGTTACCAAGTAGAACCCAACAGCGTAGCGATTCACACCATTCCGGATGCTGAAAAAATCGCTCAAGATCTGGAAGAACTTATTCTAAATCCCCAACGAATTGCTGAAATAGGAACTTGTGCCATGCGTTTTGTTCAAGAGCATCACGACTATTTAAAAGTCGCTGAAAAGTATATTAGCGCGTGGAATAGTATTAAAAGTGACGACGCAGTTTCTGCTTCATCGGAAGCTCAAAAAAGCGGTACGAAAAATAGCAAAACACAAGAATGAGCATAAAACTCAAACTGTAAAATTGCCAATCGGCAAGTGTGATTTCAAAATGGTTCACAGCGCGTCGTGCGTATCTCAAAATGAGCTGATGCCAGAGGTAAAATCCAAAACTCAAATTGCCTAAAAAAAGAAACACCGGTTTTGAAAGCACTTTTGACAACCCACCTTTCTGCTGGGCAAAAACTCCGATCACGGCCAACATCGGCAACCCGTAATACACAGAATATCTTAGGACTTTCGGAAAAAGAGCTGCGGAAGAATAAAAGATCACGAGCAATGCAAGTGCCCCAATTTCATACCAAGTGAATCTCGAATTAAATTTTCCGAAGGAGGCTTTTTTTAGGAGCTGATACAGCAACATTCCTAAAGCAAAATCAAAAAGTCGCAGCAACGGATTGATGTAGAAAAACCAGTGCTGCAGTTCCTGTGGAACGATATACATCAAACTTAAGATCAGCAGAAAAAATAAGCCGAAAACTCCATTAATGATTCGATGCGCATATTTTCTGAATCCCCATAATAACGCGGGAAACACCGTATAAAAAAAGAATAGATCTGAAATACTCCAGCCCAAACTGTTGAATGCAAAGTAATATTCGGCATTCGGGATAAAGCTTTGCAGCATAAACAAATTTGCCACAAACTGAAGCGTCCACTGCTCGGCGTTACTTGCTAAAAATCCCAAACTCAACGGAACCGCAGCCAACAAAGTCAACACGTAAAGCGGATATAGTCTGCTCAAGCGCAATTTTAAAAACCGGCTTAAACTGATTTGCTGTTCCGCGAAGCGTTCGGCATAAACATAAGACAAGATAAAACCACTTAAAGCGTAAAAAAAGGCATGACCTAAAGCATCCTGTAGCACGTCTATATGATGTAAATACACCAAAAAAGCAAAAACAAATCGTAATGAGGCCAGAGATTTTAACACAACTTACCGAATAAAGCGTTTCGAAAAATAAGCAACAACACCAACAAATACAGCACATAACTTAGCAAATGCCCCATTGCCGCTCCCACAAAACCATAATCTTGAATAAAGAGGACGCTACTAAAATATATGATACTCAGTGAGAGCACCTGTGTACCTATAAAAAGCCAGAATTTATTTTTTGCCAGCATTTGGTAGGCGACTACCAAGCTCGCGACTCTAAAGAAATCACCCATCAACTGCCAGATAAAAATAGGCTGCATATCTAAGAAAGAAGGGCTGTAAACCAACCGGATGATCCAGGTTTTTATAAAGAACAGAACGATCAATCCCGCTCCAAATATTGGCAAAAACGTCTTGTAAAACCGAAATACTTCAGCTCTGAATTCCTTTTTTGATGTCGCAGCAGACAGTTTCGGTAAAATGTAAAGCGTAAGCAAGGTAGTCGCAAACATCAAATAATAATCAGACAACCGGAGCATCGCATCCCAATATCCTGCATTCTCTAGTCCGTCAACTGCAATAATTTCTTGGCGAATCGCAATGTACACCCAAGGAGAAACAATTGCAGAAAACAGGGTCATTCCGCCGTAAGAAGCTAATCTTTTAAGCATAGAGGCATCAATCTGTTCTTGAAGCAATTCCCTAAAAAGACTTCGTTTTTTAAAAACAGTGCTCAGCGTAATGAGTAAACCAATACCCGCGCTTAGCACCACGGCGAGCATCGCCCCATAAAGCTGATAGTTAATAATTAAAATTGCGCTAAGTGCTACACCGGCCACGTTGGTGATACTGTTGATTAAAATAACTTTTTTGTAATTGCCAATGCCGTTGATGATGTTAAGCATCAAGGCATTGAGTGTAAAAAACGGCAGCACCACTGCAAATACCTTGATGATTGTGGTGTAATTTGTTCCAGCATTAAAAACTTGGGTATTGATGACTGAAGCCGTAAAAAATAGCAAAACACCCAAAAATACCGAAGCTAGAAAACCGACTTTCAAAACCGTACTTATCAGTTTTTGCAATCGGGTTTTATCTGTTTTGAATTCAGCGCTGTATTTGATCACACCGTTGCTGATGCCTAATTGCCCAATGCTTTGCACAGAACTTATAAAATTGCGTAAATCACCCAGTACGGCCATCCCGGGAGAACCCAAATAAAAGGCAATGAGTTTTGAAGTTACAAGTCCACAAACCAAGCGTACACCAACACCCACAGCATTAAACGAACTGACTTTAAGCAGAACATGTTGCGCGATAAGTTGACGTAAAAATTTAAGCATTATACCTATTTAAAACACCGATAATTTGAGTCACTTCTTCAGCATTTAAGGTTGGATTCAAGGGAATACTCACGCAGGTTTTTGCCACCCTTTCGGTTTGTGGAAATTTCAAATGATTATAGGCTTTCAATGCTTTTTGCTGATACGGCGGAATGGCATAATGCACTGCAAAACCGACTTCAGAATTTTTCAAATAACTGAGGAAATGATCCCGATTTTCTACCAAAACCACAAAGAGATGAAAAACATGCTGCGCTGAAGTATCCCAAAACGGCAAAGTGATTTGTGGGTTGGTAATTTCAGCGAGATAACGTTTTGCGATCGCTCTGCGTTGCAGGTTCTCAGCATTCAAGTTTTTCAATTTTTCACTTAAAAAAGCCGCTTGTAAGGTATCAAGACGCGAATTGAAACCGGCATAGCTATTTTCAGCAAAAGACGTTCTCCCGTAATTGCGTAGACTTTTAATTATGGTTATCAAAGCTTCGTCATTAGAAGTTACTGATCCGCCGTCTCCCAATGCTCCAAGATTTTTAGTAGGGTAAAAACTGAAAGCTGCCGCATCACCAAAACTTCCTGCTTTCTTGGTATCCAAAGTAGCTCCGTGTGCCTGAGCCGCATCTTCGATAAACAATAAATTGTGATTTTGAGCATAAGCCGCAACAGCTTTTACCGGACCTAGTTGTCCGTATAAATGCGTGATCAAGATTGCTTTTATAGAAGAATTATGTTCGGACAAATGCTCTAGATCCATATTGAAGTTAGACGTTTCAATCTCGACAAAAATCGGTTTTAAACCCGCGTGTATTACAGCAAGAACGGTCGCGATATATGAATTGGCTGCCAGCAAAACTCCGTCGCCTTCCTTCAGTTTTCCTAGTTGTTTATAGCCTTCAAAAATCAATAGAAGCGCATCAAAACCATTGCCTGTTCCTAAACAGTAGTTGGTACCACAATAGTGAGCAAACTCGTTTTCAAACCGGGTTACTGCATCGCCAAGAATATAATCTCCTTGGTGCAGCGTATTTTTAAAAGCAGCCGTGAGCACTTCTTTATAAGGTGCATTGAGTTTCTTTAAATCTAAAAATGGAATCATATTACAACATTTTCAAGTTTAAAGCTATTCTCCGTTTGCAACCTATAGGTGCGCTGAATCCTGGTGCGTGCGCCAAAGGTTTCCTTCCAAAACTGCAAGCCAGCATTGAGTTTGGCTCCTGCTTGCTCATTTGAAGTACCAAAATCGAAATACCATTTATGGGAAAAATGCTCCTCTATCAACTGCTGAAATAAGAAGTCTAAAGCGCCCTGTTTTTTACCTTCAGGAGTTGCTGAAATATATTGCACGTGTGCCACCACTTGCGTTTCAAAAATAGTTGCACCTGCCAAAAGTTGGTGCTGCGCATCTCGCACTTCAAATTGATGAATATTGTACTTGAAACGCTTTGCAAGACTTGTAATTTCTTCTAAAGAATGTGTGGGTTCAGCATCGTGTTGTTTCTCGAGGTTCGGGATGAGGACTTGATTCCAGAAGGGTTCAAAATTGGTAGTTTTTTCAATATAAAACCCAGCTTTTACAGCTTGATGTACTGCATTTTTTCGCGAACTATTCAATGGAATACGATTGCGGTAATCGATCACTGCAGCGGTCTCAGCCTTAACGAGTTTGGCTTCCGTAAGAAAAAGAAGGTAATCCAATTCGTCTCCCGGTAACTCCTGATAAAATTGCGGCAACATTTTCAGCTCAAACACTTCGATTCCGCTTTGCGAAAGAAAACCAAGAAGTTCTTGAAACAACTCCATGACTTCTTTCAGTCTAATTTCAGCATCTAAAACGAGTCCGCCATACGTCAAACCTTGATGCGAATAAAGCGTAGCTCCCACCCGATTTGCCGGTAATACTGCACGCAGTTTTTCCTCCTTAAAAATCAATAAACTGAAATCTTCAAAGCGGTCTTGATGATATTCCATAAAATCCCGCTGAAACAAAAAAGACGTATTTTTTGAGCCTTTATAGGTTCCGTTTAGAGAAGCTACAAAACGATCCCAACGCGATTTATACTCCTTAGCATACGGTATGATCTGATACTTTGACAAGATGAAATTTTAAGGAAAAATACAAAAAAACAAAGCGGAATTAGTTCATAAAAAAAGCACTTCCTTTTGGGAAGTGCTTTTCTATTATTTATTTGCCTGCGCTTAGATCGCTTTGCTGCGCTTGCGCTCGTTTTCAGTAAGCAAAATTTTACGTAAACGTAAGTGATTTGGCGTTACTTCAACGTACTCATCTTTTTGAATATATTCTAAGGCTTCTTCTAAGCTGAATTTAATAGCAGGAACAATTTTGGCCTTGTCATCTGCACCCGAAGAACGTACGTTAGAAAGTTTTTTGGTCTTAGTGATGTTCACGGTCATATCATCCTGACGCGAGTTTTCACCAATTACCTGACCTTCGTAAATATCTTCACCTGGATCAACGAAGAAACGACCACGATCCTGAAGTTTATCGATAGAATAAGGGATTGCGGTACCCTTTTCCATAGAAACTAACGAACCATTCAAACGCTCAGGAATACCTCCTTTTAATGGCTGATATTCTTTGTAACGGTGTGCCATAATCGCCTCACCAGCAGTTGCAGTCAATAATTGATTACGTAACCCAATGATACCACGCGATGGAATGATAAACTCACAAACCATACGGTCTCCTTTAGCTTCCATACTCAACATCTCCCCTTTTCTCAAGGTTACAAATTCAACCGCTTTACCAGAAACATTCTCCGGTAAATCGATCGTTAATTCTTCAACCGGCTCACATTTAACGCCATCAATCTCTTTAATGATAACTTGTGGCTGACCGATTTGAAGTTCGTATCCTTCACGACGCATCGTCTCGATCAAAACAGATAAGTGCAATACCCCACGACCGTAAACCATAAATTTATCGGCACTGTCTGTCTCCTCAACACGTAATGCAAGGTTTTTCTCTAATTCTTTAGTCAGACGATCTTTGATATGACGTGAAGTCACAAATTTTCCGTCTTTCCCGAAGAAAGGCGAATCGTTGATCGTAAACAACATACTCATCGTAGGCTCATCGATCGCGATGGTTTTAAGCGCTTCAGGATTTTCAAAATC
>Ga0208449_1001729_pt1 | contig 11231 bp, 27 predicted proteins | sample MalvireepMed_s17_FD_184247 | JGI IMG/M metagenome (GOLD analysis project Ga0208449, IMG submission 184247) | Marine viral communities from the Global Malaspina Expedition - Malaspina viral metaG DeepMed_s17 (SPAdes) (version 2) | ecosystem: Environmental > Aquatic > Marine > Oceanic | place...
GGTGTACCCGCTGGCTCGATGGCGTTGATTATTAAGTCGGATCTGCCTGCAAGGTGGGTCGGTGACTCAGCCGCAGCGCGGGAGGTGATCCACACCGTTCAGTTCCTTGGATCAAATCGATCCCGCCGCTATTTGGGGCGCGATCTGGAGGCTATCAATGAAAGTAGGTGATCTGGTGAGACTAACACCATTCCCCGGTACTCCGATGAAACCAAATCTCGGCATCGTTACTTATATCGATCCAGAAGAAATCGGAGACAACGAAGAAGTGGAAGTCCTGTGGACCCACGGACTTTGCGACCGGTCCAACCATTCAACAATCCATTTGGAGGCGATCAGTGCGGATTAAAGTAGGCGATCTGGTGAGTATGAAAACCCATGACACGGGACTTGTCGGGCTTGTTGTTGACAGGTATCCGCGCTGTACCTCGACTCACTCCCCGCAGATAGGTATAAAATGGCTTTTGTGCCCCGGCAGACCGCTGGTCGCCGGGTCGATTCAATGGGAACCCGAAGCATGGTTGGAGGTTGTCAGTGAAAGTAGGTGACTTAGTGAGAGGCACACCGGCCACATCGCCCGAGTACGGAGCGCAAAGTGTTGGCATTATCGTGGGCACCAATCCGCTTGATGGGCGGTTCATGGTACAATGGAACGACATGCCGAAGCCCTATCCCGAGCCTCGTCATTATTTGGAGGTTATCAATGAAAGTAGGTGATTTGATTCGATTGAGCCCTGCCTATCCCGATTACATCGGAGTCATTACGCAGGTTCTATATGAAGATGAACACGGTTGTCTCGATGTGGAAGTGCTGACCCGTAGTGGTCTTGAGTCTTGGGAAGCAGACGAAGCGGAGGTTGTCAGTGAAAGTAGGTGATCTGGTGTTTGATAGATACCACAAAAAGCACAGCATTGTTGTCGAGGCATGGGGAAGCAGGGAAACCGGCAGGTTCGTTAAACTCCATCAGGGATACAAAGTAGCTGCTGAATACTGTGTGGTGATCAATGAAAGTCGGTGATTTAGTAAAATATCAAGACTCAATCGGTATTGTTATTGGGCCTTGCAAAAAGCGATGGGCTGAACCTGCTGATGTGTGGGTGTTGTGGAATGGTAAACACAAGCCCACCATCGAGAACGGTGATTTTATGGAGTTAGTAAATGCAAGTCGGTGACTTAGTTAAACATTTTCTGACCGAGCAGATCGGCGTTATAGTTTTTGTCTCGAAGCATAACGGGCTTCCGATCCGTGTGCTGTGGACCACTCAGGGCGAATCGCTTTTCGGTCCCGGCAACAAAGAATGGTGTGGAGAGAATCAGTTGGATCTCTTGACAACTGCTTGACAGCATTTACCTTGACCGAAAGGGGTTTGGGGGTTATATTTATAGGGTAAGGAGAAGAAATCAATGGCTCGCGTAACTCTCGGTGATCGACTTGAAGTGCTGGCATCCAGCCCACATCTACCCGAGGGACGGCGGCAGTTTGCCGCGTCCCTGCTCGCGCACTATCAAAAGCGCCGTTCGCTTACATCAGGCCGCCGTGTGTGGGTTGATCGGCTGGAAGCTATGGTTGAGGAAGCGAAGAACCACGACCCGAGCGAGTATGCTGCCGTGGTCGCTGATATTGAAGATGTGATGACTCGCGTTGAATCTGGTGGGTGGTCTGCTGACTTTCTGGCAAGTATTCGCGATCAAGCCAAGCGTGCCGGTGCTCGACTGAGCCGCCGCCAGCAGGAAATCTTTGACAAGATCAAGAGCGAGAACACGCCTGAAATGGTGGAGCGCCGTGGGCGCTGGGCGCATGAGTATCGCACCCACCACCGCGAAACCGCTGCCGTCCTTGCCGCGTACTATTTGACTACGGGGTATTGGCTCAATATGGCTCGCGCCATTGTTGATGATGCTGAGTATGTGCCCCCGATGGACAAGTTTCAAAAGATGAGCCAAAACAAGTTTGCCGCAAAGGTGCTGGCCGCATGGCGAGCAGACCCGAAGTATCCCGTGGGCACATCGGTGATCGAGCGTCCCGGTAAGGTGCATCGGCTGAAAAAGGGTGGTATGGTCCTCTCGACCAGCGAGCCCATCGTTAGTGCGGCTGTGGGCTGCAAAATGTATAAGGTGCTGCCATACGATAGCACCGAGCCCGTTTTGGTCGAAGAAAGGTGCGTTAAACTTTTGCGCCGCGCCAAGGTAAAGTAAACCCTTAACATTTGCTTGACAACTCAAACCTTGACAAGCGCCCCATTCGGTGCTATATTATAGGTATAGAAAGGAGAAAATATATGTCTTGGTCTGGAACCGTCACCTGCTCACACTGTTACCGTCAGGGTCACAACAAGCGCAAATGTGAACGCCTCACAGAAAGCATCCTCAACGATTATAAGCTGTGGGCCGATGGCGTGAAGCGTCACGAGGACAGCCCGACGCAAGCCCAATACCACACCGAGCGTGCGGAACACTACCGTACTCAGTACATGAAGCGCACCAAGATCGATCCCGCGACTGGCGAGAAGGTCAAGAACAAGGTGGCGAAAGCCGAGCGCATGAAGAATGTGACCTGTGGCTATTGTCAAGACACCGGACACACACGCCGGATTTGCGAGGTAGTGAAGCGCGACAAGCTGGTATTCATCGAGGAATCTCGCCGTGTTCGCGCTGGTGCGCTTGAAAATGCCCGTGAGACTGGCATCGGTGTCGGTTCGATGTTGCCTATCCGTACCCATGGCTATCACGGCCCTGATCAGGAGTGGGGCACATACACATCGCTCCGCTATGTTAAAAGCGTGGACTGGAAGGCGGTTACTGCTGCTCAGGCTGGTCTGTGGGTTCACCATGTCGAGGCTGGCAAGCTGGCATCGGCTAACCAAAGTCGCTGGACCTCCCGTGACAAGATCCTGAACCTGCGGGAAAACTTTAACGAGGCCCGTAGCTACGCGGAATCCCTGAAACAACCGGAGCCCACCGCCTCGCTCATCCCATCGCTTGACCCGCCTGATGGCTGGCTGGAGTGTGAGCCTTCCACCATTGATATTGCGCGTCGGTTCCCTACCACGGGCGGCAAGTACGACAAGCGACGGACGCATGATTATAGCTGGCCTTCTGGCGAAACAGCACAAGTGATCCGGGATCTCGGACTTGAAGAACACTGGAAGGGTCGTTTTTAGACCTGACATTCACCTGACAACTTTCGCCTTGACGATCAGGGCGAGAGTGGTTATATTATAGGTGTAGGAAAGAGAAAGAAAAGTTGTCACCCGATGACAAAAACCTCTGACATTTACCTGACAACAAAATACTTGACGAAAAGACCTTACTGTGTTATATTTATAGAGTAAGGAAAGAAAACAACAACCCTCCCACTTTGGAGAAATCATCATGGCTATCGACTTTGCAACCTTCTTGACCGTCGCCCCTCATGTCCTCGACTCGCGCCTTCCGGTGCTCATCCGTGGCCGACACGGAGTCGGAAAATCCGAGGTGGTCTATATGATCGCAGAACAGCGCGAGTTGCCAATCGTGGAGCGTCGTGCCTCACAGATGACTGAGGGTGACTTGCTTGGTCTGCCCGACACGGCAGACACATCTATCAACGGTCGCAAGTGTACCACTTGGAACGCTCCCGACTGGCTTGTGACCGCATGTGAACAGCCTGTGTTGCTGTTCTTGGATGAGGTTGACCGTGCGACTCCCGAGGTTCGTCAAGGACTCTTTGAGTTGACCGACAGCCGCAAGATCAATGGCTGGAACCTTCACCCTGAGACTCTGATCGTCGCTGCCGTCAATGGTGGCGAGCATGGCGCTCAGTACCAAGTGGGCGAAATGGACCCGGCAGAACTTGACCGCTGGACCGTGTTCGATGTGGAGCCTTCTACCGAAGATTGGCTCAAATGGGCGAATGGCCGAGTGCCCTCTATCGTGTGGGACTTTATCAACCATAACCGCAAGCATCTGGAGCATGACAGCGACTTTGAGCCTAACAAGGTTTACCCTTCCCGGCGCTCATGGGCTCGCTACTGCGCGACTGCTGAACCATCGGGCGTGTTTGGTGAGGATGGGGATCGCGATCTTCTATTCAACCTCGCGACTGCGTTCCTTGGATTTGAGGCCGCCGTGTCCCTTCGTGACTTTGTTGAAAAGTACGAATGGCAGGTAACCATCGAGGATATTCTTGATGCCGGTGATCTCTCCAAGTGCGAAAAGTGGGGTATCAATGACCACGCCGCGATGATCGAAAAGTTTGAAGCCTCTGAGGTATTCAAGGAGGATCTGGCCGAGGATCAGATCGGTAACCTCGCGGAATACTTTGTGTCTCTCCCCTCCGAAATCGCCATGAAGCTGTGGACCGTTCTCGGTGACTCCGATAACATCAACAATGTTGTATCACTCCACAAGGCTGAAACCTCCGAGGGTACGCGAGTGAGCGATCACCTTGTCGAGATTCTTGGCGGGAACACCGAGGATTAAAATGCTCCATCGGTTGCCGCCGATTGACCGAGAACCGGAGGTAGGCGATCTGTGCAAGTTAAACGGCGCAGATGGTCAAGCCTTCCGGTTCCGAAGCAAACACGGGGTAGGGATGATCGTCAAGAAACATTTACACGAATCATCCCGCGCCACTCACTATGAGATCAAATGGTTAAAAAGCGAGGAACATATGCGATTTTTCAGGGATGATCTCATCATTATATCCGATGTGGACTGACAAACTTAAAATAGGTGACTTGATTTACAGTCGCCGCGACAACAAACCCGCGCTGATCCTCGACGCCGAGGAAACCGCACGCGCCAAGTACGGTGACATAGCTAACAAAAGGTGGCGGTTCAAGCTACATATTGATGGTGATCAGGGATGGCTGGATGAGGTTAAACTTAGAGCCTTATACAAACTACCTTGACATTTGCTTGACACAAATAACCTTGACTAACTGCCTTTAAGTGACTATATTATAAGGGTAAGGAGAAGAAATAATGTCCGATGACACTAAAAAGCCATTCAACCTCAACATGCACACCGCTCGCCTGTTGATGCGTGAGCCCTTCTTTGCTGCGCTCTCGCGCCGGATTGATAAGATTGCATCGACCGCGATCCCTACCGCTGGTGTGCGCGTCAACCCGGATAGTGGTCAGTTTGAACTGATGTATAATCCTGAGTTTATGGAGCAACTTAGCGACACCCACAAACAGGGTGTGCTGATGCATGAGTTTTACCATCTGATTTTTGAGCATGTGACGAGCCGCAAGCCTGCCGATGGCCTAAAGCGGATCGACAACATCGCTATGGATCTGGCGATCAACTGCCATATTTCCAACATGCTGCCGAACGAAGCAGACCCCGGACCGGTCATCGGCAAGGAGCCTATGAAGGCATGCATCCCCGGCGAAGGCATGTTCAAGGATCTGCCGTCCTACAAAAGTTATGAGTGGTATCTTGAAGCACTCAAGCAGATGCAAGACGAGCAGGAAAAAGACGAAGGCGGCGAAGGGTCTGGTGATCCTTTTGGTGATATGGACTCACTTGATGACCATGAGGGTTTCGGTGAGGTCGATGGTACTACTCAAGAGATCGCCAGCGAGCGTATGAAGGAAGCCATCAAAAAGGCCGCCGAGGAAGCAGAGAAGTCACGGAACTGGGGTACAGTATCCTCATCCATGCGTCAGGACATTCTTGACCGCATCCAGACTAAAATCGACTGGCGCAAGGTTCTGCGCTACTTTGTGAAAACCTCACAACGCAGCGACAAGCGATCCACTCCGCGCCGATTGAACAAGCGTTATCCTCGCGTCCATCCCGGCAAGCGCGTCCGTCGCCATGCCAAGATCGCGATCAGCATTGATCAATCTGGATCGGTGGATGATGCCATGCTTGCCGCGTTCTTCTCCGAGTTGAACAAGCTGGCCGAGATTGCCGAGTTTACCGTGATCCCGTTCGATACTGAGGTAGCCAAGGACAAGGTATATACTTGGAAAAAGGGTCAGACCAAAAAGACCGAGCGTGTGATGTGCGGAGGCACCTGCTTCGACGCGCCGACCAAGTATGTCAACGAAGGCAACTTTGATGGTCACATCATCCTGACGGATCTGATGGCTCCGAAGCCCATCCCGAGCGCGTGCCAACGCATGTGGATGACAACGGCAACCCACGCCGCTCGCCCCTACTTTTCAACCAATGAACGCATTATAGCTATCGACGCTTAGGGTGCGTTAAACTTTCCCCGGACATGGAGTAAAACAATGTCATTTTCAGGACCGAGACTAAACAACGATGATGTCATCAAGGCATGGCAAAATGGGCTAAGTGCCCGAAATGGTAGGTATTCTTTGAGTAGCGTATCATACCCGAATGGCCGCGCCGAGTTGTTCAGCTATGACTTAAAGATCGGAGAGCGTACCCCGGCTGGTGTTATGGTCATCGCTGACTTTACAGCGCCAGCCAAGGGTTTTCGATCTATGACAACCTCTTGTCATGTGAACCTTGCCAAGTACCAGACCGGCAACCCGGTGATCATGAATCCGCTGGTGTGGGAGTGTTCACCGATGAGCGAGAGCAAGCCCTTTTGAGATGACGAAGTTTAAGACCGGCGATCTGGTCCGTGTAAAAATGGGCACCCATCAGGAAGGCATGCCCGATCATCGGGTTGCGGTCATCATTGAAGAAGCGCCCATTGTTAAGGCGACTGGTGGAGTGGACAAGGTTTTAGGAGACTCACACCCGCAGGATATTATGCAGATTTTATTCCTGGGAGAAACAGAGCCCTTAAACTTTCATGTGATGTTCTTGGAGCACTTTACAACCTCTTGACATTTTTTACCTTGACGATAACCGCTTTCGCGGTTATATTATAGGTGTAGAAAGGAGAAAAATCTATGCTTACCGCGATCCCGCTTATCCGCACCGACGACGATTCTAACCTCACACCCATCGAGCGTACTGCCGTGGGATGCGAGCAGGTGATCACCGCTCTGATGATGCAGGCGACGATGACCGATCCGCAAGTGACCGACCAAGAGCGCGAGGTTTACACAACCCTGAGCGTTGCAACCATCGTACCAGCGGAGGCATAGCATGACCGCATATGAGATCAAACAGTACGATGAAAAGACTAAGCGGTATCATTTTTTAGCGATGATCAGCGCGAGAACCCCCGACGAAGCCAAACAAAAGTTTATCGAACGGGCAAACTATAAGCCTCGCAAGGGTTTTGTGCTCTTTGTGAAATCACCGGGATGCCTCTAAGATGGATCTGCCTATCGTTGTAACATGGCCGCCTCTGCTTTACACTGATCGATCCGGTCAGAAGTGGGCTGTGTCCGGTCAGCATTGGGTGGAAGTACCTGAGACTCTGACGCTGGACGAGGTTGGCAAGTATATGGTTGTGCGCGAGCGCGAAAGTGCCCCACAATCGTCCGAGGTTCGATCCTACGAGGTTCAAGGCAGCAAGGGGAACACCTACACTGTGACCGACAACGGAGGCACATGGACCTGTACCTGTCCCGGTTTCGGCTGGCGACGGAAGTGCAAGCATGTGGAGGCTCAGAAAGATGCAAGTCGGTGATCTGGTGACATATGCCTTTCAAGCTGCACGATGGCGCAAAGGTCAATCGGTAGATGTGGGCCTCGTTGTCGAAACAGGCAAGTGGACCGGCAACGCCGATGTTAAAGTTTTGTGGATGGGACCGGGTGCCGCATCGACCGAAGCGATCACGCAGAAAAGTGATCACCTTAGACTTGTTGACAAGTCCTTGACAAAATAACCCTTGACGATCACCGCTTTCGGTGCTATATTATAGGTGTAGAAAGGAAAAAACTATGCAACTCAATCGTGTACTCACCGCAGCCACCGCAGCCATCGCAGCCGACGCAGTTTGCTGGGGCGCTCTGGTATTTTTCGCCATTCACTTTTTTCAGTGCCCAGCGGCATAGGAGCAAAATGAACATTGATTTGACACCAGACGAGTTGTGTGCGCTGATGGATTGCGTCACCGGTCGCATCGACGATCTGACCGATTGCGCCATGTTTGGCGATGCCGACGAGATCGAAGGCGAGATTGAAAACATGCACGGACTTATCACCAAGCTGGGCGATGCGTTTGAGGCTTCCCGATGAAGATTGATTTGACAGACCGAGAGATTGAGTTGCTGATGGACTGCCTTGGCACCAACATCGAAACCATCAAGCAACGGCACACCGTTGAAGGAGCCGTGGCCGAACTGATCGAAGAACTTTTTGAGCTTGAGACTGATTTGCGCGAGGCTTTGCATCGTAAAGGTGACGGATGGGGCGATCCCGACGATCCCGATCTTTTGATGGACCCGGTTGAGTTTGCTGCCAAGCATGACACCGACCTTGTGATCTGCGATGCGGAGATTAACGCAGAAACACAGATGTTCAACGCTGGCGTAAAGGCTCGCGAGAAGATGAAGGCGACAAGCCGAGCAGCCGACCGCCGTGCGTTAAAGTTTGCCGGACGCGATGACGATGACCGATCCGAGACACAGCAAGTTGATGTGTGGGACGCCAACGACCCGAAGAACTGGTAAGTATATGAAACTGTTGACTATTTTGGCTCTACTCTCGACCCCTGGATCTGGCACCGTCTTTGACGAGACAACGATCCGCGTGATTGTGCCCGTCGTCCTTGACGATTCCTTGACAACTCAAACTGTGAAAGGGTAGCATGAAAGTCGGCGCTTTGGTTCAGATGAATACCTACGGAGTCCAGCACGGGCCAGTGGGGATCATTGTCAGCGCGGCCCTATCGCTACCGAGCGATTGGTGGATCGTGGAGTGGGCTGGAACTGGTGATCGCGAGACTATAAGAGAAAATCACATAAGACTCGTTTACTGACATTCTCTTGACACGATTTACCTTGACGATGACCTCTCAGGGGGTTATATTATATATATAGAAAGGAGAAAAATCTATATGGCTTCCAACCTTCCCACCGTTATGACCTTCGCGCAAGCATGCGAAATCTTCACCCTTGAAATCTTGCCCATGATTCAAAAGCAGTATGAGCGGGATGGTATTCCTGACTATCCGGCCCGCCGCGAGGAATGGAATAACTGGACCGATAGCCTGTGTGATAATGAGGAGATCAGCGATTGGCAATATGCCAACTGGGGGCATCCACCATGCAACGACTGAAACAGAAGAAACTCAGCCCCATCGCCTTATACTTTGTGTCGCCCGAGTGCGTCCGTTTGATGGTCAAGTTTGACGCGCTCTTGCTCGCGAGTTTAATCCTCTTGTGTCAGACTGTCTGACATTCTCTTGACAACTTTGTTGTTGACTTTCCCCCATTTTTCGTGTATAATATAGTATATCAAGTAAGGAGATATATCCATGTCCACATTCAGCCTCGACCAACTCACCGACAGCAACGACGATTTTCAGTATCGTCCCGACCCGATGATCAACAACATTGAGATCATATCAGATCGCAAAAAGGTCTATCGGCCACAACCGGCACCACCGACGCGCAAACAGCTTACCGGCTGGACCGTCGAGCAAGTGGGTCCGAAGATGTGGCGCGTGTTCCGCAACTCGACCACGCAAGGCAAGCAGGCGATCATTGATTTCAACTCGCCCGAAGGCGCTCAGTCATTCGCTGACGGTTGCAACGGGGAGCACAAGAACCCCACGAAGATGAGCGCGACCAGCCTCCGCAACAAAGCAAAGCAATATCTGACCGACGAAGATCGGAAGGATCTCGCTGCGCTTGAATCTGGCGAGGGTGTCTAAAATGAAACACTACATATCACAGACAATCGTGGAAATGGTTGACGGTCGCTTGACCGGTCGTGAGGTAGTGATCACCCGTGCCGATTCTCGCGTTGACCCCGAAGGCGCGAGACTCCAGAATGTTAAACTTTTCAAGGCAAAGCTGACAGCGTTAGGGATCGAAAATCTCCATGTCAACAAGTATGAAAAGAAGCGATACAACAAACTTGTGAGAGAGCAGAACAAAAGACACAAGGAAAGAAAGCTAACGGTTGCCGACCTTGCCAAGATGACCGAACAAGCGGAAGAACTTGGTTCCAAGAATGTTTAAGGTCGGAGAGCTAATAAGAAGAAAAACAATAACGCCTAAAGCGCGATCCCTGTGTCTGATTATTAGCGAGGACACTGATAACTATACATTGTATAATCTTTCATTAAAGAAGTTACAGCATGTTGCTAAGTGTGTAGTGGAAGGATTATACACAGAACACCCTAAGTGTGTTTAGGTGTCAGTCATGTGCCGGTGTATACTTTTTGATACGATGCTCTGTGATGTGACCGTATCTTTTTTGATACGCATGTGCTTGGGATCTTAGTATATACCCGATCTGTCGGCCTTTGTCAATGTGTGAGTTTGATGCGACAAGCAAACCGAACAATATCATATACTTACGCTGCCGTGTATCACCAGCAATATCAACCACTTACGCCGTTGACAGTCTTTTGACATTTGACGGCTTGACTTAGCACCCCTGCCATGCTATAATATACATATGAGGTCAGAAATGAAACGAATCATCGCAATCATCGCTTCGGCGCTCCTGCCCGGTCTTGGGCAACTCATCTACGGATCACATGGCTGGGCTGTGTTATTCTTTTGCGGGTCTTGCCTGCTGGGGCCGGTCTGTAATGTGCTGGCCGCTCTACACATTCTGTTCATCGACTGACTGACACTATATGCATGACACTACCCGTAGTGTCTGCCTTCCCGATTCATTAGCGAATCCCGGTGTATCTAAAAGGAGACACACTATATATGGAATCCATCCACACAATCGACACGCCCGAACTGACTGCCAAGCTGAACAAGGCCGAGATAGACATTTTACATTTCATTGACAGTTGGCTGCCCACCTTTGTCCGATGGTCCGTCGAAGAACTGTCGTATAAGTGCAGCCTGTTCGCGCCTGACGGCGTTGCCGCTGTCGATATGCTCATCCTGCACGGACTCCTCGACAACGCAGGCACAGACGAGGCTATGGGTCGAATGGTATCTGTGCCGGCCATGGCTGCGACTTGGATGCGCGAGAATACTGAAACAATAAACAGTCTTAAGCTGATGCTGGACACGGATCTATATGACACGACAGAAACCGCCGAGAGTTAAGAGACTATTAAATAAGGTAGGTTCTAAGGTGCTTATCATCGTCTACTATGCGCCAGTGATTGCTTACATATATACTTATGTATTATACAATGGTATTAAATCATACAGTAAACATATGACAAA
>Ga0208449_1001734_pt1 | contig 11215 bp, 26 predicted proteins | sample MalvireepMed_s17_FD_184247 | JGI IMG/M metagenome (GOLD analysis project Ga0208449, IMG submission 184247) | Marine viral communities from the Global Malaspina Expedition - Malaspina viral metaG DeepMed_s17 (SPAdes) (version 2) | ecosystem: Environmental > Aquatic > Marine > Oceanic | place...
TTATCCGGGGGACTCCGGTCGCCGGGCCGGGGGGGTCGCGGATCGAATCCCAGGCGGGCATGACCGCACAGCAACGCATCGGAATACGTTGATGCATCACAACGCATCAATCACCGCTTATGAGTCCGGGCTTGCGAGCCATGTGTCCGGTTTCGCTACACATCGCTCGCGAGAGGACACATTGGCTAACCGGGTCGGGGCAGGAGAGTTATCCCATCAACCAACCCCGATGCGTTGCACGCATAAGCCAATCCCGATGCGTTCCGCCAACGCATAAATCCTGGCTTATGCGTTCCACTACGCATAAAAACTCGCTTATATGGCCTATTTTGGGCCAAGATTTTATCCTGTTATCACGCAACAGGTTACGCCAAATTGTACTAAAATAACACACTGTCATTCTGGCCGTTTTTGGCCGATTTCGGCGTTGCCAGAATGGCAGATTTACGGGGAATCGTGCAGCTTTCCCCGGTTTTCACGGGGTTTGCGGAGCGAGTTTCACTCGTCACTGCTAATAATCACGAATTGTGTAGGGTAGAGGCTGTTCAATTTTTACTCACCACTGGAGAATTGACCGATGCGAGTAGCAGTCTATCGGAATCTGAATCGTGAGAAACAAGGCAAGCCTGATTCTTGGAGTATTGCCGAAGTATCATCGACGGGCGGATCCATTGGGAAGGTAATCGGCTACGCTGAATCGGTTCTGATTTCCAACGCTACCCCGCACGTTTCTGAATCTGGACGACAGCGAGTCTTACGAGACAAGCGGCGCGCTGTTCATGCCTGGATTGTTGGCGAATTGGTAGGCGTTGACGGTCCTGACCGAATTGGTGAGCGCGTGACGTACAACCCGTACAGACTCCCGACATTCCACTACGCCGATACGCAATCGGCATTCTCAGGCTGTCAAACCCTGTCTTTCAACCGCGATGGTCAAGCGCACCAAATCTAACGAATAACCCGCGCAACCCGTTTCCCGTTTCTACCCTGGAGAACAAGAACAATGGCACTACTCACAATGGGGGAATCTTCCCCGAAGCTGATTAAATCCGACAAATCCGGTTTGGGATACTTGTCGGCGATCCAGTACCTTGCACCAGCATCGACAAGCGGTCGCAACGTATGCCCGTTTGCTAGTGCCGGTTGCGAGGCGGCTTGTCTATACACTGCGGGCCGCGGCCGGACAAATGGTGTCCAGAATGCACGTTTGAATCGGACTCACCTATTCTTTGAAAACCGTCAATTGTACTGGGAAACTCTGGAAACCGAATTAGACAAATTCGGCAAGCGCGCCGATAGACTCGGCAAAATCCCATCGGTACGGTTGAACGGCACAAGTGACCTACCCTGGGAGCGGTTGCGCCCGGAATTGTTCGACCGGTTTGACGGTTTTCAATTCTACGATTACACGAAAGACCCGAAACGTATGTTGCGTTTTGCCGATGGAGAATTGCCAGAAAACTACCATTTGACGTTTTCACGATCCGAAACCAACGACAACGACTGTCGCAAGGTATTGCGTGCTGGCGGAAACGTGGCCGTTGTTTTCCGCCACAATGTGTTTCCCACGTGGCACCTGGGCGCGCCCGTCGTGAATGGCGACCAGCATGACCTAACATTCGTCCACAATCCCGGTTCGGTTCTGGCATTGTACGCCAAGGGGAAAGCCAAACCCGATTGCAGTGGGTTTGTGGTCGATCCTGAGCCTTGGAGCCTTCAATTGCCGATCCTTGGATACTGATCCGGATTCCCAAACTTGCACCGCCTAGCAAACGGTGCATCCTTGGAGAACCCGTTACCCTGGAGACAGAACCGATGGCGCACAAACTCACCTGGAAGCGGAAAAACGGATCCGGCCAGCATATGACACATTGCGGGCGGTACTGGTTCGCAGAATCGGATATCCGATGGAGTAAACCGCATAAAATTACCCGATATGGCGAGACGGTTACCGTTTGGTCTGACGATAATGGGCTAGCCCACACCGAATACCAAAGGGACGAAAAGGAATCGATCCGACTCTGGCACGAGGACAGTGGGAACATTGTCGGTTATTTTGGGTCGGTTGCAGAAACGAAAAGGGCCGCGCAATCTCACCTGGAATCACTCCACAATCCAAACGTATTCACCGTCAACGCATCCGTTGACGGCACACTATCACCCGGTTACTACGGAAACTAGAACCCCGTTTTTTACTCTGGAGAATGAGACAATGTCGAAGCTTGCACGATTCCAACGCATCCATGCCAACTATGTCGCGAAACAAACCCGCGCGGACCAACTGCGCGAACAAGTGCGCCAATCCTGGGCGCGCGCCTGCCGATTCGACGGCATCGATCCCGATGCCAGCACCATCGTGTTCTCGACTGGCAATCCGCATCGACTGACCTACGATGCCGCGCTGGCCGACTTGCGCGATCACTTGAACGCCTGAAAATCGATTCTACGCCATCGGGAATTCCGCCCGATACCAAACCCCGCACCAACCGATCCGAATCGATCCTGAGCCATTCTGAACCGTTCTGAAACCCATTACTTGGAGAACCCTACCGATGACGATTACCGACAAGGAATACCGAAAAAAACGCATCGACACGCTGTCCGGCAGTGTCGCCGCGCTCGCTGGCCGATTTGATGTGCTGTCCGATGATGCCGTTCGGCATGCTTTGGATGGCATGCTAAACAAACGAACCGGACGCATGCTGGCAAGCGCGCCGACATTCTCGAAACGTCCACTTGCCAGTCTGTTGTACCGACATATCCAATGGCATCAGGGGTCCGGCAATTTGCATGGGATGTTCAGTGTAAAATGGGATGCCGGATATCTGGCGCAATACCGTTTCCGTTTTTACCCTGGCACTGTCCCCCAGGAAGAATGGGACGGCGACCCGTATTACACCGACTCGCTGCTGGTTTCCGGCCTGTCCGAATCAGAATTGCACGACCGACTCGAGACTACCGCGCTGATCCTGACGCATGGTGAATCACCCGCGCTGGACAAATGGCGCAAGGCCCTGCACGGTTCCTGAAAACCCCGTTTGAACTCTGGAGAACACGACCATGCCAGCACCATTGCCACTCCCCGAAATACATCCCAACGGTTCCGGCCAGAACAGTCTGCTGGGACAAATGGTCGATGCCGTCAACGCATTGAAACTCGCTGCCGATGCGATGCGGGAATCGTACCCGCACATGCGAGACTACTACACACTCGACCCGGCGATCCATTCTGAGGCCGTCAAGCAGCACCAGGACCGGATCAGCCGCATCGAATCCCTGATTGAGGAATACGAATCAATCGCAGTGGCGATTGCCAGTCTGTAACCCGTAAACCCTGGAGAACACGACCGATGGAATACGAAATCTACATCCGCGCTGAAGATGGCCGCCACAAATTGGACAACCCGCCAATGTCTCTAGAGGACGCGCAGGAAAAGGCAAACGAGTGGTTGGGCAGAATCGCCGAATGGACATCGGAAACGCGCGCAGTGTCGATGTATGGTCAGGTGTTGACCATCGAATCAATCAACTAGAAACCCCGTTACCAGGAGAACTACGATGAAACGACAATACTACGCTGCCGTTTGGGACGCGCTCACCGATATGGCAGACTTCGACGCCGCGATTTACCAGAGTGACAACGGCAACTATCGGGCACTCACGTTCAGGCCATTCGGCTGGGAATGCGTCACGCAATTCGTCGACCCCGACCACTACGGAGTCGAGGATACCGACGACTTCGAGGGCGTGGAGGATTTCGTTGACCATTGCATGGAGGTTTTTGAATGAGACGACCCCACACCACAATCAATATCCTACGAGATATCCACGATGTCGCCGATTTCCTGGCGATGGAACTGGATGGCAGCGGCTGGCCCCATCAGCAGAAAGCCGCCGAACGAGTGATGATCTGGTCACAACGCATGATCATGTGGCACAAATCCATGACCCGTAAAACTGGAGAAAAGGCAAATGACACTACCTAATTCTAGCGTGATGCCCTCGCCCGCACTGTTCACCCTGACCGAATGCGCGCGAGGGTCCGATTGTTTCCCCGTTATGTAGGAGGACGAGTGATGCAAACCGCAGCCATAATCCTGCTGATATTCGCTGGCATCGCAGCGGTCGAGACGTTCGTTGATCGCAACGAGTGGTAGTGCTACCATTGTGGCAGGGGACAAGCGGACGTAACGGGCCGCGATGGGCGAGGACTGGCTCTCCAGCGGTCCTCGCCCGTCCCCTTTTAACGGGTACGCCAAGTCCGCAACGTCACGCCCGCTTCACGGCACGCAATGGACGCGCGCAGGAAGTACACCGCCTCGCCTGGCTTCCGCCGCAGCAGCAGCACGACGCCCGGCGTGCGCCCGGTGACGACGCCATAGAGCAGGGCTTGGCCGATGGATTCCTTCCACTTTTTCACCCACTCCACTTCCCATGCGAACTCATCGGTCAGCACGTCCACCCTGCTGCCATCGACAGTCCGGTGTTCCGCCTCGCCGCCCCACTTCCAAGCGAGGTACTCCGACCACGCCGGTTCGTACGCTGTGGGTCCAGGCGGGTCCATTACTCGTCGAGGACTCGGGCCTTGATACCGTCCTCAGTACCGAGTATTTCCAAGTCGAACTCGATGGGACCGCCGGTTTTCTCGATCACCGCAGGTGCAACGACTGGCACGGGATCACCGCTGTCGAAGGCTCCCGCCAACCCCATGCCACCGGCCAACCCGCCACCAAGGATTCCCAACCCGGCCATGATGGGCAACAGGCTGCTCGACTGGTTGACAATCGTCGCCGGGTGACTCGGGTACGTCCCGACATCAATGTCACCGAGACCGCATTCCTTGGCCATCACACGCCTCCTGATCTTCAGACGCTCAACGACATCATGCGACCAGACGTTAGCCAGCAGGCTCTTCTGCCTCGACTTCGACTGATAGACCGCTTGCGCTGCGTCGTCCATCGGACAATTCCTCAACGTACCCCCGGTCCATGCTGGCGAGGTCCGACATGGCCGCTTCCTGGTTCTCGCCGATGCGGAGAGCGAGCGCGACCGCCTCAATCAAACGGCCACGCTCGTCCAATTCCACGAGCCGCCTCGCCTCGGCCCGCTGATCCTCAGTCGTCAGCATCAGGCTGACGGGTTAATCGGAGCCTCACGCATGAGCAACTGCCGGGCAGCAGCCGACTCCATTACGTCAGGCTCGCTCAACGTCTTGGTGAAGACACGGTCCAGCATCACGAGCGTCACCTGGCTCGCATCACTTGCCCGACCGATCCGCTCACCAGCCGCAGCCTCGAGCAACGATTGCAAATCAACAGAACTCGGCATGTCTCTACTCCTTGGGTGTCACCCGGACCCTAACGATGGCCCGGAAGTTTCGTTTCCACATTTCCAATGCCTCGATCCTCGCAACCAAGGCGGTATTGTCGGCGGTCGAACCAGCCGGTCCCTGCTGTCCTGCTGGCCCCTGTTCGCCAGCAGAACCCGGCTCTCCCGCTGGCCCACGCTCCCCCGCTGGGCCACGCTCGCCAGCCTTACCCGGCGCAGCAGGCTTGCCATCCTCCAATGCGTCGAGGCGTTTCTTCAGTTCAAGGATCTCCCGCGTCCTGTCCTTGTCGCCCCAACTGCGGTAGTCACCGTCGATGGGAGCCATCTGCTGGGCCTTGTGCAGGAAGGCCATGAGAACCGGCTGAGTCGGGGACATCAACAGCTTGCTGTCACCAACCCGGCCTCCGTGCGTCACCACGCCAACCAGCTTGTCACCCTGAAACACGCCCGTCCCGCTGTCACCGGCACGGCACACGCCATCGAAGACGGTGAACACCCGGCGCAGGTACATCCTCCGGTTCACCAAGTCGTACCGCTGTTCACCCTCGGACTTCACTCCCAGTTCAAACCGGCCACGCTCGTTGATCGTGTAGAACGGCTTGGAATGGATCGGAACCGTGGCGACCGTGGCAACCTGCGAGTACCCGCTGGCAGCGGACAGCAGGGCCAGGTCATCCTTGTTGTCCACGGCAACAACCTTGCCGGACGCAGCCTTGCCGTCGATCTTCAGCACCACCTTGGAGCCAACCTTGCCCACGCAATGAGCAGCCGTGACTCCGTACACGGTCGACCCATCGGAATGGATCAGGGTGCATCCGCCGCCTGAGACGATACGCACCGTCGCACGCTTGGCCTCCGGTGACTCCGGTGGAGACACCAAGGGTGCCCACACATAAACCAGAACCGGAGCCAGTGCAGCCAGTATGGAATATGGTCTCTGCATGTCGGAATCGTACCTCCATAGGATTATAACGTCAACCAGATGACTTGCCATTCTGGATCTTGTGCTTGATTGCCTCGAATCCACCCACCACCAGCAGAAGTTCCAGGATCGTGGTGATCTCCCCCTTGTCGAAGTTGGAGGCGTTCATCCAGAGAAATGTTGTCAACCCGGTGAAGATCACCGCGATTCTCAGAATGCCCCAGAACGGGTGCTTGCCATTGATTTTGACCATCCTTGGATCTCCGTTAGAGTATGTTTGCAACACCCACGCAGGATGCTACGGTGTGCCGGGGGCAGGCACGGACGCCTGCTCCCGTTATATCCTTCAAGGTTCGCTGAATGTCCATTGCTGAGCGGATCGCCACCGAACGCATGTCCCTTGCGATGACGCAGGAGGAACTTGCCAAGCTGGTCGGGACACGCCAGCCAGTTGTCTCGCTTTGGGAATCGGGGCGGCAGGAGCCATCACTGAACTACGCCGCCCGGCTCGCCAAGGCTTTTGATGTCACCCTAGATTACTTGGTCTTTGGGTCCAGATGAACCTCGACTCGCGGATCGTCCTTGTCCGTCTTCTGGATCGGGTACTTGTGAGACCACTCCTTGTCGTCAACTTCCAGTGCGTCGGCGATCCCGTCAAACGCTGACTTCATCGTGGCAATCAGGTTGTCACCGTCCCTCCGATGGGCCGTCCTGTTGTAGAGAACCACCTGCACCTTGGCCCTGCCGTAATCACCACCCCCTCCCTGCTCCCTCAGTGCCAGGTCCGTGGCCACCGTGGCTACCAGACGGTACTTCTTCGTGGCCCTCGCCTTCCGGCCCCAATGCACCCGAGTGTTCGGGCTAAGTTCCTTCGGCGGCAACGGCAGCGTGATCACCAGCATGACACTCATTCAGACACCATGCCAATCAGTTCCTCAGAAAGCTCGACGTAGTAGGGGTCCAGTATCTGCCCACTGTCCACCCAGTAGTCGACGACCGCGATGACATCCCGGCCCGTCACTTCCTTCACATGCTCCCGGTCGAACTCGCCCTTCCTGGCCTTCACGCACAACGCGCCCACTACCCCGTGCTTGGGGCACTTGTGGACCCACTCGTGAGTCATCGCGTCCACCGTCACCATCAGGCTCGGGATGTCGTACTTGCCACCCATGCACCTGATGATGTGGTGGACAACCTCCGACCCCCACTTCGGTGGACCCAGCCAGTTCCTCGCAACCGCACGCCACCCGTCGCCACGCGCCACAGGACGAAGTTCATCCTCTGGATTCTCCTCCAGATAACGACGCACCGCCTCACGATCCCGCCTCAATGCCCAGTGCCTCCTGCAATTCCGCCCGGAATCGGGCGTCCCGACCCAGAGTATACAACAACCGACGCTGTGCCGGACGCTCGATCAGCGGAGGCTCCTCGATCAAGTCCATGTTCCCCTCGGTAGGCTTGAACCGCCACGACTCCTCGGGAAACCGCTGGTCAAACGCCTGCCACTCGGCCAGCGTCTCGGGGTCGGGCGGCACATCCTGGTCCTCGCACAGGCTCAGGTACTCAGAAAGGGGCCTCCTCTTCGCCGAGTCCGTCGAGGACTTGCTGCTCGGACTTGAGGAACTCGACCTTGTTCGCCCGGAAACTGATGTAGGTGCGGCCATTGTAGACTCTCCCCTGAATTGTCCCGTCAACCGAGATCACCATGCCCACCGTGCAGTTGCGAATCAGGTCGTCCTTCAACGCGCCGAAGGCAGAGAACTCGATTGGGTTATCCACCCACTCCTGCCCCTTCTGCACGGGCTGGGCAATCACCACCGAGGCGAGTGATCCCGTCCCGCTCTTGAAGGCGATCTCGTCAATCGACCGGACCTCGCCCTCAACAAGACACCTGTTCCTCATTGTTTCAGCCATTCCTCGCTCCTCCCATAGTCAAGTCTGGTCGGCACCGCACTTCCAGTACCCACCTTTCACCGGGTCACCGTAATGATTGAAGCGACCCCCCGGCGACGGTCCCCCCGATCCCTTCGTACCTTCCAACATCTTCCACTGACGCTCGATACGCTCGGCGTGCTGCTCCCTGCTGATGATTCCCCCGCACTCCATGCAGGTCAGAACCGTCTCCCGCTCACTGTCGTAGAGAGTGGTGGTGTCCAGCGTGTATTCGCCCGTGTGACTGCAATCGCTGCTCATTACCTGCGCCCCCTGCGGTACTTCGACATGATCCGATCCACTTCATGGCGACCCATGCTGTGCGGGATGTAGTTGTGCAGGCTGGCTTGGGGCCAGAACCCTGTCTTCTGATGATACAGGGCGCGGGCCGTGGCCGGATTGCCACCCGTGTTGGCTGCAATTCCCAGACACTTGTCCCACGCCTTCTGCTCCTCGCCACGCCACGACTGCTTGCGGACAACCTCCTTGAGTTCAGCATCCACCAGCGACTCGGGCCAGCCGGTGCGGACATGATGATGACCACACATCGGGCAGTCCCCACGCCTGCCACCCACCCAGACGTAGGAACACTGGGGACAATGAGACTCGCGAGGCTCCTGGTTCTCCTGCCTCTCCTTGATACGCTTCTCGATAGTCACCCTCGGCTTCAGTTCGTAATCGTGATCCTCGGTCGGCCACCCGAACCGGGCCACGTTGCCGCCATGATCAATCACCAAGCCGTGAGTCTTTTCTTGGAACCTGCGGAACAACCGGCCCGTGGTCTGGACGTACTGCACGAGACTCTTCGTGGAGAAGGCCAGCACCCCGGCCTCAACCCACGGCGCATCCCATCCGACACGACAGACACCCACGTTGCAGATCACCTGCACGTCACCGTCTCGCAGACCGTTGAAGATCTCCTCACGACCCTTGCGAGACGACGTGGATCGCTGCGGAGTCTCGGCGTCAACATGCTCCGCACTCACTCCATTCTTGTTGAAGACCGAACACAGGTGCAGCGAGTGCGACACGCCACTGGCAAAGACCACGCTCTTCTTGTCACCGGCAATCCGCTTCCAGTTGGAGTAGACATCACCCACCAGCTTGGTTGTGTTGTGCCGCTCCTCCACCGCAGACTTCGTCCAGTCCCTGCCGCTGGTCGCCGCCCCACGCATGTCAACCTCCCAAGGCATATACACACGGCACGGGACAAGGAACTCGGGGGTCAGGTCGCCATACGTCCCGCCCACGATGATCTCTTCCCAGAAGCCACCACACTCCTCGGGCGTGGCAGTCAACCCGATGTGGTGAGCCTGACGGTAATCCTTGAGGATCACCTGGTAGTCGTTGGCCGTGGCCTTGTGAGCCTCGTCGACAATCACCAAGTCGGCAGCAGGCTTCGGCGTGGACTCACGCTGGTAGCAGCGGGAGAACAACGTCTGCTTGGTGCAGATCGTGATGTCCGAGTAACTGTACTCCTCCCCAGCCATCAGCATCGAGTGGGGTATCTCGGCCAGCGTCAGCTTCTCGTGCAACTGGTAGACCAGTTGGCGGGAGTCCGCAACACACAGCACCTTCATGTCCTTGGCACGAGCCAGGTAGATGATCGCCGAGGCGACCACCGTCTTCCCGTACCCGCATGGAGCCTGAAGAATGATGTGCTTGCGGCCGCCCGCCATCGCCGCCCGGAGATCCGAGATCGCATCCTGCTGGTGCTGACGCAAGGTCCACGCACCTACCTCAAGCGTTGTTGGCATCAATCACCGTCTCCGCTTCCGTGTCCACGACTCGCCCCAACACGCGGTCAAGGAAATCGCCCTCGCCCGCCTTGGCGTTGATGGCAATCAGCACCTTCCGTGCCACCGAGGGCGTGGCCTTCGCGTCCTCGATGGTCGCAATCCTGCCATCGGTGGCATAGGCCACGCACCTGTTCGCAGTATCCTGATCACGCACGCCCATTCCGGTGAGCCGATCACGGAGTACCTCGACGTTGCTCCTGCGGCCCGGCTTCTTGCTGCCGTTGCCCTCCTCCTGACGCGGAGGCTCCTGCTTACGCTGGGCAGGCGCATCCTGCACCGAGGCGTTCCCGTCATCATCCTCACCGGCAGGAGCAATTCCCACCACCGACGCCAAGGCGTACCGGCGCAGGTAGGTGAGGGCAGACCCCGCCCCATGAGCGTCAGGCTTGGTGGCCTTGAGCGTGAACGTGGAGAGCAACCACTGGCCAGACTCGTGGGCCAGGATAGTGGTCAACCCGATGTCCCACTCGCTGCCGCTGGGCAGTTGGGTGACAGACAGTCCGTTGTCTGTCAGCGGCACACGGGCCGCGTCCCAAACCGCCGTGAGGTCAGTGTAGCTTGACTTGAAGAACGGGTTCTCGGCATTGCGCTGCGGATTCTTGATCGCCGCCTGTGCCTTCGCCAACGCCCCGAACAACTGGTCAACCTGAGCGGACATCGTAATCGTCTGTCCGACCGCCACCGGGGCGTTCAGGTCGTTGTCATCTTGCATCTGGTGAAACAACGTCTCTTCGTGGACTGACTGATCCATTGCACAATTCCTCTCGGTAAATGGAAACTTCGGCGGGTGCATCAATCCCGACCTTCACATGACTGCGAGTGATCTCAGTGATCGTGATCACGATGCTGCCGTCCAGAACAATCTTCTCTCCAAGACCCCGCTTGAGTATCAGCATCACCACTCCTCCTTCGTGCTGGGTAGGAAGGATTGTAGCTTCACCGTTCCTGATGTTCAACAGGCCGGTGGATACAATTCCGAATTTTATCCAAATCCAATTCAGACAGGGCACGGTCCCTGCCGAAGATTCTTCCAATACCCTCGGCCAAGCAGATGCGCCGAACGTAGCTCCCGCACACACCCAGCCTCTCAGCCGCCTCGGTCGTGGTGATGTACTCGATTGTTGTGCCCATTGATTCCTCCAATAGTAGCTACAGAGTTACCGTGTTGTACCACATGCTGCGGTGTGCGCACAGCGAGACCGCTAGATCTTGTGGTTCGATGCCGAGGCTACCC
>Ga0208449_1001746_pt1 | contig 11180 bp, 14 predicted proteins | sample MalvireepMed_s17_FD_184247 | JGI IMG/M metagenome (GOLD analysis project Ga0208449, IMG submission 184247) | Marine viral communities from the Global Malaspina Expedition - Malaspina viral metaG DeepMed_s17 (SPAdes) (version 2) | ecosystem: Environmental > Aquatic > Marine > Oceanic | place...
ATATGACAGGCACTGCAGCAACGAAAGGTTTCGCGATTGCTTTAGCCGTGGCTTTATAGTATAAGGAGGATAAATGGCACAGGATTTTAGGAATGTAGTAGCAAGGTCACAAGGAACCACGGCAGCAGGTATTTTGACTGCGGGTAACTATGACGCAGTTATTGGTATTCGTGTGTGCAACATTCTCACAACAACAGTAAAAGTGGATATTTATGTGGTAAGGAGCAGTGCAAATTACTACCTATGCAAAGATACCCCAATTCCTCCGGGCGGCTCAATCGAGCTGATTCAAGGGGGAGCGAAAGTAGTGTTGGTTAGTGGTGATGTTTTGACGCACGATTGCGATACGGCTAATGGAATCGACCTTTGGGTAAGCTATATTGATACGATAAGCGAATAGGAGGATTTATGAGCGAAGTGGCGACAATTAACGGAATACAGTACATTGGGACAACGGCTCCCAATGAAGCTATTCAGCATCACGCAGCAAGCATGGATGCAAGTCAAACAATTGAGTCTGCTGTTTTAGCAGGACCGGTGACGTTTACGTCAACAGTAACAATAACAGGTAACGTGGTAATAGTATAAATGGGAACAATACAAATAGATGGTTCAACACCAAAACTGACAATAGGAAATGCAATCGCAGAGGATGCAACTATTCTCTTTGATGGCAACGCACAAGATTATTATGTTGGATTGGATGATTCATCAGATAGTTTAGTTTTAGGACTTGGTTCTGCTTTAGGAACAACACCTGCAATAACAATTAATTCAAGTCAAGTCGCAACATTTGCACAAGCACCTGTATTTCCAGATGGCTCAATAGCTGTAGCTGATTTAGATATAGACGGAGCAACTGACGTAGGTGCCGCAATCGTAGATGCTGATTTATTTATCATGGACGATGGGGCAGGTGGAACGAATAGAAAAGTTACAGCCTCAAGAATTAAAACTTATGCAGGTACTTCATTGGCAAACGATTCAAATAATAGAGTTGTAACTGCTGATGGCTCTGGTGGATTAAATGGCGAGGCTAATTGCACTTTTGATGGTTCAGATTTTGGAGTAACTGGAAATATTATTGGAAGTAGCCACGTTCAAGGTGGCACAGCAACAGATGCTGCTATATTTAGATTTACAGGTGATACAGACTGTGGAATGGGAAGGGCAGGAGAGGCTGATTCAATCGGCTTTTATTGGGGAGGTGAGACTAGAATCCGGCTACTTGATAATAAAGGTCTTTCTATTCAAGAAGCTTCTCCAGAAACAACGGGTATTGGTGCATTAACTATTAATCAAGGAGCTAATGATGCAAAAATAATATCTCTTAAATCTTCTGACGTGGCACATGGTGCAACAGATGAGGCTGAAACAGATACATATGCTTTTATGAAGAAAACATCTGCAACTGAAGGTGGTTTGACTGTACATGGATTAACAGAAGGAGCTACTGGTTTAAGATTGCGTGGATTGGGAACAGCTGTACCCACTGGTAAAGCAACAAGTGATGGTGGTGGCGTTGTAATGGAAGCTATACTAATATCGGGAACAGGAACTACAACTCACGGTTCAAATGGAAATTTATTTGTTGTTAAAAATGATGGCACTACAAGATTTATATTTGATGCTGAAGGAGATTTTCATGCCGACAGTTCATCAACAACTTTTGATGCATACGATGATGCTCAACTTGCTCGTGCTTTTGACTTATCTAAAGGAAAAGGTGTCGTTGATTCCAAGTTTGATAAATTTGTAGCATACAACCATGAACATCTTGCTGACTTAAAATTAGTAGGCAGAGAAAAAGACGGAACACCAAATCATTTTATAAATGTAAGCGGAATGCAAAGATTACATAATGGTGCCATCTGGCAGCAGTATGAAAAACATAATCAGTTACTAGAAGCTGTTTATGATTTAGCAAAAGAGGCAGTAGGCGAAGAAAAAGCCAATGCCATTCTAGATAAACACGAAGTTAAACGATTGCAATAGGAGGATATTATGGCAATAACAGCAACAGTAGACTTAGGCAACGGAGTTACTGCGTCAAGTGCGTATTTAATAGTTCCTAATGCTTATGTTAAAAAATATGATGATGATTTATTTAAGTTAATTTATGATGTATTAATTTATAAAGATGCTTCAGACAGAGCAACTAATTTACAGACTAAACATATTAGATGTCCAAATGTAGACCATTTCAAAATAGATTATGACCCAACAACAAGTGATAATCCATTTAAGTTGGCATACACACACTTAAAAACAAATAGTTTATTAAGTTCAGTAGCGGATGCATAGGATAATAAATGTTCACAATAGATAAAAAAGAATATGATGAAACAAAACTGGACGGCAAGGCAAAGGTTGCCTTTAATAATGTTCAAGTATTGCTTAACGAAAAAAACGACCTAATGCATAGGTTGGAGAAAAATAAGATACTATCTGCACACTATTCGGAAGTGTTGAAGAAGAATCTATCAAACGGAGAGGATAAAAAATAATGGCCAGCGAAATTAAAGTAGATACCATATCGGAAAAAACTTCCGCAGGTGGAGTTACCATTGACGGTCTTTTAATCAAGGATGGTGGCATTAGTGGTGACGTTTCTTTAATTGGAACTACGCCAACATTTACCATTGGTGACGCAGGAGCGGAAGATGCTACACTGTTGTTTGACGGAAATGCACAGGATTTTCATATCGGATTGGATGATACTGCCGATAGTTTAGTTATAGGTCTTGGTTCAACTTTAGGAACAACACCTGCAATGACTATTAATGCAAGTCAAGTAGTAACATTTGCACAAAACCCTGTCTTTCCAGATGGTGGAGTTGCTGTAGATGATTTAGATATTGACGGAGCAACTGATATTGGTGCAGCGATTGTAGATGCAGATTTATTTATTGTAGATGACGGAGCCGGAGGAACAAATAGAAAAGTCACGGCTTCAAGGATTAAAACATACGCAGGTGGTGCTGTTACAGCAATTAATAATGCAACTGCAAATGAACTTGTTACTATTGGTTCAACAACAACTGAACTGGATGCAGAAGCCAATCTAACTTTTGATGGAACTACTTTAGCTGTTGCAGGAACTGTTGAACCTGCCGGTGACACAGCCGCAGGAGACAATGCAGCAATAGGTTATACAGCATCAGAAGGATTAATTCTAACAGGACAAGGCTCTTCTTCCGATGTAACAATTAAGAATGATGCTGATGGGTTAGTATGCAGGGTTCCTACAGGCAGCGATGACTTAAACTTTGCCGATAATGCTAAAATACTAATAGGTACTGGTGGTGGGGATATGCAATTATACCATGATGGTAGCAATTCCTATATTACCAATGCGGATGCGGGGTCAATAATTGTGTATGGAAACACACTTAATCATCAATTGAAAGTACATAATTATAATGGAAATTTTCAACAAGGTGCTTTGAATATGCTTGACGTAGTATGTGCTGCCGCTACTACTGGAGCAAATTTTGATTTTATGGAATGTACTGCGAGTGATGGGTCAGCTCTCCGTCTTCGAATTGCAGATGATGGGGATGTAACAAATGCAAATAATTCTTATGGCTCATCTTCTGATGAAAGAATTAAACAAAATATTGCTGATGCTAGTTCTCAATGGGATGATGTTAAAAATTTTAAAGTAAAAAAATTTAAACTTAAAAAAGATGTTAATCAAGAGGGTGAAGAAAATACGCCTTATCATTTAGGTGTTATCGCACAAGATTTAGAAACAGATAATATGAATGGTTTAGTCAAACACAGTGACCCATGTGCAGAAGATACCACATTACATTCTGATTTTGGAACAGTTGTTGACGGAACAGCAGATAACGGTGCTGAACCTATTAGGGATGAAGATGGAAATATTACTGGATATAAAGATTTATTTACACCGGGACAAAAAGTAAAAGCAATTAAATATTCAGTTCTTTATATGAAGGCAGTCAAGGCATTGCAGGAAGCACAGACAAGAATAGAAACTTTGGAAACAAAGGTAACGGCATTGGAGGGTTAGATGGCTGAAATCAGAGTAAATGCGACTGGTGGCCTAAAGCTGTATGACGCTGACGACTCACATTACGCACAGATAGTAGCAGGAACGATTACATCGAATGTTGATGCAATAACACTGGGTCATGACACGGTTACCATTGCTGACAATCTGTCTTTAGGGTCAGATTCGTCTGTCCTTAAATTTGGTGCTGATGGTGACACAACTTTAACACACACTGATGGAACAGGGTTAACACTAAATTCAACGAATAAGATTTGTTTCAACGATGCTAGTCAATTTATTCAAGGTTCTAGTAATGCAGTATTATCACTAGGAGCAACGGACGAAATTGATTTAACAGCAACGGCTGTAGATTTAAATGGAACACTAAATGTTAGTGGTGTAGCAACATTTCAATCAACTCCAGTCTTTCCAGACGGAAGTCTTGCTGTAGATGATTTAGATATTGACGGAGCAACTGATATAGGAGCGGCAATCGTTGACGCTGACTTGTTCATCATAGATGACGGGGCAGGTGGAACAAACAGAAAAGTAACGGCTTCAAGATTAAAAACGTATGCGGGAGCAAGTGGTGACATTACTACAATTGATTCAATATTAAATACAGATATAAAAATTGGTGAAGATGACCAAACTAAAATTGATTTTGAAACTGCCGATACAATTAATTTTTATACGAACAATGCTGTTAAAATGGCTATTGCTAGTACAGGTGCAACTACTATTGATGCGGGGGATAATAATGTTACTGCTTTAACAGTTACTCAAAAAGGTGGATATAATGGTATTCATATTAAAGGAGATAGTTCAAATACTGGGACAGTAGCAATGATAGTAGATGCTTCTGGGTCGGGTGACCAATATTATAAGCTCCAGTCTGATGGTGCTTTTAAATGGCAAATTAAAAATGATTATTCAGATAGTCATAGACTTTGGATTGCAGATGGAAGTGGTGATGGTGTTTATATGGACCAAGATGCTACTTCTTGGTCAAGTTCTTCTGATGAAAGATTAAAAGATAATTGGACTAATTTTTCAAATGCAGAAACTAAAATTAATACTTTAACAAAACTAGGTACACATAAAAGAAAAGTATATGACAAAGTTAATAATACTGTTGGTGCAATTAAACAGGATATAGATGGAAATGATATTATTGATATAGGTGTATCAGCACAAGAAATTGAATCTATAGTACCAGAGGCAGTAACAGAAGATGCTAATGGTTATAAGGGTGTTGATTATCAAGCATTGATACCTCTGCTTTTAAAAGCAGTACAAGAATTATCAGTTAAAGTTAAAACATTAGAGGATGCATAATGCTACTAGGACTAGGAACATTTAGTGAACTACCATTCGGGGATCCAAACAATGCGCAGATTCACAATATAGAGTTCGCGGAAACGGGATTTGGTATGACCTTCTCCCTCGGCACGGAAGTGGCAACAGGTGGAGCGAATGTATCTCCAGATACCAATGTAGCAACATTTAGTATTGGTGATGAAACAGCATTTGGTGAAGCATTCCAGAATCTTATTACTTTTAGTACAGGAAGCCCTGATCTTACAATTTGGAATGAAACGGATGATAGTGAAACATCAACGTGGTCTAAAGTGGACCCAGGATCAACAAACTAGGAGAAAATTATGGCGGATGATGCCAGTATAACATTAAGCGCAACGATTCTACCAGATGAAATTTCAAAAACCATTAGTGGATCCATGACGGTAACGCCGGATGACGCAAATGACAAATGGTATTACAAGCTGACAGCGGTGACAACAACAAGTGCTGATCTGATTGCTGGTCGCTTTATTGATTATACTGCCGTTGATCAGGATACTGACATGACAGCGGTAAGTACAAGTGATAAAGTAAAATTTTTATTTATTAAGAACACAAGCACGGCGGACGGTATTGCTATTTGCCTGGACGGAGATACAGCCGCCTACAATTTAGCGGACAGTATTTTTATTGGACCATCACAGTCATGGTTTGGAAGATTACCAAACGTGACAGTGGCTAATATTCATGCTATATCATCGGATGTAGGTGACGCGGGTGATGCAACGGCAAATGCGATCGTGGCAGCTTTAATAGACGATGTGGCATAGGAGGATAAATGGCTTCAACATATTCAAGTTCACTTAACCTGGAGCTCCAAACAACAGGAGAAAACTCAGGATCATGGGGAACAAAAACAAATAACAATTTACAAAAGCTGGAATCGGCCATAAAGGGATACGTGTCAGTTGCCATTGCGAGCACGTCTGATTCATTAACGGCATCTGATGGTGGAACTGGGGACGAACAAAGCAACGCTATAATTAAGCTGACAGGCACCTTGAGCGCCAATACAACCATGCAATGTGAAGCTGTGGAATCATGGTACATTGTTGACAACGCAGCATCCATGAGTACATACACACTGGGATTCAAACCGGCAGGCGGAACAGCGGCAAGTTTAGTTTCAGGATCAAAACATTTAATGTACACGGATGGTTCAACCATGTTCGATGTCCTAGACGATTGCGGAAACATAACGGCCAACGGAACACTGGATGTTGCGGGCGCCGTTAATTTTAACGGTGGTAATTTTACCTTTAATGAAGCATCGGCGGATGTTGATTTCAGGATTGAATCAAACGGTAATGCCAATGCAATCTTTGTTGATGGTGGTAATGACCGTGTAGGAATTATGAATGCCAGTCCATCCGTTCCTTTGGATGTAACAGGTGCAGCAAAAATATCTGGTGCAATTGACTTGGATGGTGGTGCTTTTACATGGAATGATTCATCCGCAAATGATCTTGATTTTAGATGCGAAACAGCCACATTGGACGATGCTTTCTTTATTGACGGATCAGCGGACAAAGTTGGTTTTGGATGTCAGGATCCTTCCGATGCTATGGTTGAAATTAATCAATCTAATTCATCTGGTGCAATTGCATGTTTATCATTGGATCAAGATGATACAGACCAAGAGTTTATTAAGTTTGAAGGAACAACCGCTTCCGATCAATCATCAAGTTTAACAACTGATACAAGTGTAGGATCATTAACAGGACACATACGTGTCAATATAAATGGAACAGATTTTTGGATACCATACTATGCCACTAACTAAATTACAAGTAGCACCAGGAATTGACAAACAGAATACAGAATACGGTGCTGAAGGAAGATGGGTGGACGGTGATAATGTTCGCTTTCGTTTTGGACAGCCGGAGAAAATTGGCGGATGGGCAAAGGTAACGAGCGATGCCCTTCTAGGGGCAACACGTGCCATTCTTACATGGTCCGATCTTAGTGGTGTTAATTATGCGATGTATGGCACTAACAAAAAACTTTATGCTTATTCAGAAGGAAGCTACGGTGATATTACACCGTCACGTGGAACAGGTTCCATTACTCAATTTGAAACAGAAAATGCATCAACAACTGTTACTGTAACAGACGCTTCACATGGATGCTTGGTCGGTGATCATGTCACCATTTCAAGTGTGAGTGCTGATGTTGGAGGAGTTACACAAGCTAATTTGCAAAATGAATTTGAAATACAAACAGTTCCAAGTGATAGCACATATACAATAGTGTCTCCAGCTGCAGCGTCATCGGATGCAACTGGTGCAACGGCGACGGCAACGTACCAAATTAATTCAGAGCAACCTATATCCATCTATGGATATGGATGGGGTGCAGGTGTGTGGAATGTATCCACTTGGGATACAACACGTGAAGGATTGACGGGTGCGGAAGGCGTTTTACTGGGTTCAGGTAAATGGGTGTTGGATAACTGGGGCGAAGATGTATTGGCATTGAAATTTGATGGTGGTCTTTATTACTGGGACACGTCCAGTGGACTCTCAAGCAACTTAGCGGCAACAACAAGTGTATCCGCAGCACCAACAAAAAGCAGGTTCATGATGGTGTCAGGTGATGATCGGCACGTTATTTGCTTTGGAACAGAAACAACGATTGGCACGACATCAACACAGGACAACATGTTTATACGCTGGTCGGACCAGGAAACAATAAACACATGGACACCGACGGCAACCAACACGGCAGGATCGCAACGACTCACAGCTGGTAACCAAATTAACACGGCTGTAAGAAGTAGGGGTGCAATACTTGTCTACACGGACACGGCACTTTACCAGATGCAATTTATTGGACCACCTTTTACTTTTGGATTTAAGCAATTAGGTTCCAACTGTGGAGCAGTGGCAATTAATTCAGCCATTGATATTAGTGGTATAACCTATTGGATGGGAACGGATTCCTTCTTCATGTTTGATGGTGCGGTGAAAAAAATTCCATGCACAGTGCAGGATTATGTCTTCGATGACATTAATGTAAATGCTATACAGGATATTTACTGCGCGGCTAACACGGATTTCAATGAAGTTATATGGTTTTATCCATCAGAAGATTCATTACAGATAGATCGGCACGTGACATTTAATTATGCAGAAAATTTATGGTACATAGGATCATTGGCAAGAAGCTCCTGGGCAGACCGCGATGTGTATTCCAATCCGTACGCAACGGAATTTGATTCGGATGACACAACGGCTACCATTACAACCATTTACGGAAACAAGGAAGGAAGAACTTTTGTCTACGCACAGGAGAAAGGAGTCAACGCTGCAGGATCAGCAATGACAGCGTACATTGAATCAGGTGACATTGACATTGCGGATGGTGATCAGTTTATGTCTATCTCCCGTTTCATTCCTGATTTCAAAAACCAGACAGGAACGGTTGACTTAACAGTCAAGGCACGTCCTTACCCAGCAACGTCACAGACAAGCCACGGACCCTATGCAATCACGACAAGTGTAACTAAACAGGACACACGCATACGCGGAAGGCAACTTGCACTGCGTGTATCAAGTGACGCCGTTGATGATAACTGGCGTTATGGAACAATGCGCTTTGATGGTAAACCAGATGGACTGCGGGGTGGATAATGGCTAAAATAACAGTACCACTACTGCCACAGGCGAGAGAAGAATATGACCAGTCACAAATGTCACAATTAATACAGACGCTAGAGCAAATGATTTTCGTTCTGAATAACACTTATGTACCAGAACAATTGAAGAACGATGATGAGGCTGTCGCATGGTTTTTAGGATAAATGGCAAACGTATATACAAATTACAAGGCTGTGCTCACAACGAGCGAGCTTACAACTCTCTACACAGTTGGATCAGAGACAACGGCAATTGTCAAGTCCATGCGTGTGACAAATATAGATGAGGAAAATGACTGTAAAGTGTCATTATACCTTGTGGACACGGACAGTGTGAGCTATACTCTGGAGACAAATAGGAATGTTCAAAAAGGGACCTCGGAAGAGCTTTTCAACAGCTACTCTTTTTCAACATCCCCAATGGTTTTTAAGGAATCAGAGGCACTAAAAGTACAGGCAGCGAACGGCGGCGATTTGCACGTGATCCTCAGCGTACTGGAAATAAGTTAATGATTGCATTAAGGAGAAAAAATGACTATAAACGATAACATTACCGTGCTAGCGGGAAAGAAAACCACGCCGACACCGGATGTGGATACAACTTCCACGGTCAAGCACGCAACTACAGGGAAGGTCTATGCTAATGAACAAGAAGCAGAATCCGACATCAATAACCCTGCAACTGACACCACAGAACAAGATATAAGGAGAGACGTCGCGATTAGCGTGAACAAGTTACCCAACATACTAGGCGGAACATCATAAGGGAGAAAACAAAATGGTTTATGACGATAGAATAATGAGAATGGCGGGTTCCTCTATCCCGCAAAGGACAACACAAAGACAGGCAGCACAACCAAACATAGGATTTGATCGTGCAGGACCAGTAAGAGATCGAACACAAATGGGAGGTGTGGCACGGAATTTTCCAACTACACCAGGTGTGAGTGGATATGGAAGACGTCCTGGACCACCAGGAATGATGTCAGGTCCACCAGGAAACATTGGAGCTGATCGTGCAGGTGGACATGGATTTGCAGATTTTCTTAGAGATATTCATAGTGGAGGAAAAACTTTCCCTCATCCAGGAGGGACTTGGGATAATAATCCTGATAATATATTTCCTAATCCACTATCGCCTTGGTCTGATGATGATTCTAACTTAATGGAACCTATGGGTTACGGTGGTGGTCTAGACGACGCCGCTGGCATGAATGAAGGTGCAAGGGGAATGCTTGAAGGTGCAGGATTTGACATTTCACAAACTGGAAATCCTGGAACCGATCATAAAACACTTGAATCTAAAATAAGAGAGATTGAATTTAACAGTCCTGGCATAAGTCAAGAGGAAAGGGATCGTTTGCTGATGGAATGGATAGCAAATGAACAACGAAAGCTAAGATTTACTTAGTTAATATGGGTTTCTTAAGTAAATTAATGAAGAACCCGTTAGTGCAAATGGCACTGCCATTTGCTCTTAGCGCAGTTGCAGGACCTGCTGGTGCAGCACTTACTAAAGGTGGACTTGGAGCAAAGTTATTTGGCAATATGTCACCACTTATGGCGAACGCCCTTAAGCAATCAGCACTTGGATTTGGTACAGCAGCACTTAGTGGATCTAAACGTCCATGGAAGGGTGCGATGTACGCAGGTCTAACTTCAATACCTTTCTCCTACATGAGCGCGGCGAACGCGGCGAATGCTTTTAATCAAGAATATGCAGGTGTCGTAGAACCTCAAAGATTTTTAAAAAGTACAACACCGTTAGGAACGCAAATGCAAGATGTGGATTTTAAAGGTGTACCACATTATGGTATGCAAAGATCTATACCTATACAGGGTCCTCCTACACCAAATTATCAATTTAGAAACGTTCCTGTTGACATACCTAAATTATCAGCTTGGGATATTGCAACTGGAAGAGGAGATGCTCTTAAGGATATAATATCACCGAGAACAATTGCGGATCAATATTATGATGCTAGTAAAGCAGCCGGTGGAGAAGGATATACAAGAACTTTAGCACCACCAGGAAGCGATGGTAAATATATGTACACAAAATTAGCAGAAGGAAAACCAATGGAATTACCAGGTGCGGGTATATTTACTAAAACAACACCAGTAAAAGGAAGTTACAATAAAGCTGGTGACTTAATATAC
>Ga0208449_1001756_pt1 | contig 11136 bp, 14 predicted proteins | sample MalvireepMed_s17_FD_184247 | JGI IMG/M metagenome (GOLD analysis project Ga0208449, IMG submission 184247) | Marine viral communities from the Global Malaspina Expedition - Malaspina viral metaG DeepMed_s17 (SPAdes) (version 2) | ecosystem: Environmental > Aquatic > Marine > Oceanic | place...
ATTCACTACCATTTCTTCAGGAAGAGATTCTCTTGGTATCATACCATTAAGAGCATGAAGCATACTCACTCCCTGATCATAGTCTCCTCCTCCAAGAGCCATTACACCACCTATGCTTAAAATACCCTCACCTTTCTCAACAGCTATTGGGTCATCTTTCTGATCACCGCCACCGATAACCGTTAAGTTTTTGTTATTTAAATGTGATTGAAGTAATGATCTAGCCATTGTTCATTCCTTTAATACCCTGTGCCACCGCCAAGATAATCTAGTAGACTTGGCATTAATCTTTGTTGACGTCTAGGAGCAAATTGTTGACCGAAAGGATTATATTGCCCCGTAGCACCAAGAAATTGATTATAGGGACTTCCAGTGCCTTGTCTAAAGCCCTCTAAAACATCTGGTGCTGGAACATCCAGTTGTCCTAGAACATCAGTAGTGGCCTGCATATAATTAGGACCTCTTTGATACATCGCTGATCCAACATCAGCTAATCTTTCAGTAACAGTCTGTGCTGGAGGAGTAAGGCCAAGTTCTTCTAACCCTTCTGGAGATCTATAATATTCTAGAGCTGCCTTTTTAAAAGGATCTTCTGCAGGAGGTACCATAAGTGGATCTATCTTAGCAGAAGGATCTATAAGATTACTATCTATATCACCTAATGTTCTATACTGTGACCTCGTTCCTTCTCCATATCCCGCTGATTGAGTAGCTCCGGGAAATGTCTGCATTACTGTCATGTCATTGGGATCAACCCATGCTCGAGGGCCAGTTTCAACAAATGGATCTACTGCCTGACCAGTTTCAGGATATAAAGAAGACATAGCTGATTCTTCCATAGTTCTAAGTTGTTCTGCAGATAGTGGTGTACCCTCTGGACGTCCAGCTAAAATATTAGATGCTCCCTCTTTTGTAGATACTGTTTCACCTAATAATTTCGGTTCTTCACCTGTAACAGAAAGTAACTCCTCTCCACCTCCAAAATATTCTGAAGCTTTATCCCAAGAAGCACCTGTAAGTGCTGCTGTTGCATAGCCTCTTGCCGCTCCAATTGCCTCACCCGGAGCCTCTGCAAGAGCTAATTCTTTTGCTGTTTTTCTTTGTTGTGACATTGCTTCAGCAATATCAGCATACTCACTCTGCCTGAATTTGCTAGTCCTTCCATCAACCTTAAAGCCTTTCTCTATATCTTCAGGTCTATCATAAGCCTTTCCTGTAAGTGGGTTTTTCTTTAAACCAAGCGGGGCCATTTTACCAAGATAACTAAGAACAGTTGGTGCTGCAACAGCTGCAGCTATAGCCCAAGGATTACTTAATAAAGCAGTACGAGCTACAGAACTTGTAAGAGCTGTTTTAAGCCCCCCTCCAAGAACACTTGTTAAAATCTTTCTACCAATAAAACTACCAAGAAGTTTACCTCCTAGACTACCAATTGCACCTTTAGCCTTTAATCCTGCCATTTGCTCTTTTGCCTCTTCACCTTTTTCCCTAATATCTTCAGTGAATAAGCGATCCAAGTATCCGTACTGGCCTCTTACTCTGGTTGAGGTAGGAATATATAATCCTCCACCTTGGTATCCTTTAGTATAATTTAATAAACCTGCCATAATTATCTCCTATGCAGTATCTACTTTATCGAGTAGTTTAATTCCACAATTTTTAAACTTGATATCAGCTTTTTCCTTACCAATCATCTCAACCATTGTTTCATACATCAGTTTTTTCATTCTTTGAATCTCTGTATACTGTTGCCATATTGCACCATTGTGCAGTCTTTGCATACCAGTAAGACATACTAAAGGCTCATCACCAGAACCAAGTAAGCCAGCATCTACAAGTGTTTTCTTATTATATTTTATGTAACTGTCAAATTCATTCTGAATTACTCCTTGAGAAGCCATAGTAGAATCCATTGTTCTAATTAACATGGCATCATCATAAGAGTCATAGCCCTGAGGAGTAGCACCATCGTAATATATATCTCCATCCTCATCAACAAGCAATCTAGTATTATTGTTATCGTCAACAGAAAACAAGTTTCCATTAGCAGTAACACCAGACACTCCAGTACCGCTTTTCATTTTAGCAGATACTCTAACAACTCCTCTACTAGTTGCATCCTTATCCGTATTTACAGCTTCTCCAAGTACGCCCTCTAAAAATAAAGCTGAATGATTATTAGAATCTGCGTCTCTTAATCCTCGTACCTTTAATCCACCAGCACCTACGGCAGCTTTTCTAAAAGCACCATAAACAGTTGTACCTTCATAATCTGTAATACCATGAGTAACATCACCAGTTGATTTTAAAGTTAATAATGAATCATCTGCAGTACCCTGATCTACAGAAAGGTTACGACCAACTGTAAGATCTGAATTTATAATCTGCGATCCTTTAACTTCTAAATCTTTCTCTACATAGTTATTCCCATCTGCTGAGAGATAACTCTTATACAGCCTGTTATTTTTCTTCAAAACCAAGGCTGGCTGTCTGCCGCGCTCCTGATTAATAACAATCTGACCTTCATTTAAACTATTAACAGCAAATGAATCAACTGACAGCAAACCCTGCTGTCTAGTGTGCATAACACCTCTGGTACTGTCAGTTTTACCACTGAGCCTGATTGGCATTATGAGGTCCTCTTATTTATTGTTCTGTACTCAACAGTAATATCGCTAATTGCAATTTTACAGGATGCATTTGAATCAAATCTTAATGCTATAGAGTCACAGCTGATAGGATCATCATTGTAAAATTTAGCAACTTCCCAACTATCTCCAGAATTTGCTGATGCAACCCAAACATCATAATTTGTACTTCCATCACCAACAGTACCATTTACTGAACAATTTGTAAATGCTGTAAAAGTTGTAAGCGGATATGTAGATGCTGAACCTACAGAATATTTCAATGCAGCTTCCTGATTAGCAGTAAGTCTATATGTAACATAAACAGCATATACCTTTTTTGTTGTTGCCGGGTTACCAAAATCAAATACCTTTGATGTCCACTGCTGATCAGTTTGAGCTACCATAGTTGGATCATAGGCTTTAAATATCGCACCATTTGAATCATTATCTTTACCAAATGCTAAATTTCCATCCCAATCATTTACAAAATTTGTATATGTTTCAGATTCTTCAAAAATAGCCCGTGTAAATGTCCAGTTCTTAGTATCAAAATCATATATAAATGTATCACTGGTAGTCGTTGTCTGATCACCCGGAGATCTCATAATAATAAGATGCTTAGGATTTGGAGCATAACCGATCATTGGATCAGTATATTTAGTATTTCCCTTAGCATATGTACTCCAATCAGTAAGCAGACCATTCATATCTTCAGTCTTAGCAATCTTATTCTCTGTTAAATTTATAATATTTTGTCCATTGTGCAGCCAGCATCCCTGAGGATTAACCCAAGCAATACCATATGGCGTCTTACATACACTGTGTGGAAACCTCACGCCAACAGTATGTAGTGTATCTTCAAGATACCATCCATCAGGTGATCCTGATGACACATTAATAACATGCACAAGACTATCTTTAAATCCAAAAAGACGATCCGCAAAAGATTTTAGAGTAACATACTCACCAAAATCACCAAGAGCAACATCAATATAATTGATATTAGGAAATGTATCATATCTTCCCAACTCAGAATACATGATACGTTCACCATATTTATTCATGGTATCTGATTTATCAACCAATCTTACATTAGCAAGAAACATCCTCCTATTGCATATCTCAGCAGCCTTCCAACCCTCATTATTTTTTCCTATAGATGTTCTGTCACTCTGATAGTCATAACCATTGATCGAGCCGTATGTATCTAAATTTGGGCCAAATGAATGTATAGGTTCATCATCTCCTAATGCACCACCGCCATTTGTTGTTTTATTCTGTTCAACCGCATAAGCCTTATTCGAAGAATCATAAGCCCAAGGTTTGTAATTCTGGTCAAATGATACCCTCATTCCATGAACTATATCAATATCTGCAAGCATAGTTAGAGGATCGTTACTTTCAGATAGCCTTATATATACCCTGCCTCCAGTAATTCTAGGAGCATATACTTTATCAGCAGATATAATAACTCTTAACTTACTTCCATCAGCGGCAATAGTAAAAGTTGCATCACCTTTCTTAGGTTTACTTTCCTGAATACTGTCATAAATAAAAGTACCCCATATCTCATAAGTACCAGCCTGCCATATTCCACTATCATCTGTTGTATCATGTAATGATACTCCCCAGCCTCTGCCTCTTTCATATATATCATCATATGCTTCACCATATGGAGCTCCAGTACCATCAGCAACAGTAGCAACTGGAACACCGCCATATGCCCTGTACACCTTTAATCTTGATGTAGTAAGCTCTAATGTCGGAACATCTCTTACAAGCATAAATTCAACATAATTATCAGCACCTGTGGCTGTTCCAAAAGAATAAACCTTACCCGGGAAAAAATACCCCTGCATAGCAACATTACTAGCAGCTGTACCCTCAGATCCCATTACAGTAAATTCAGTAGTATCTGTGGTAATAGCTGCGCTATTATAAATTCTGCAAGCACCTCCAGTTTGAACCTGTTGAGTTAAACCAGCATAACTAACATTTTGAGTATCAGTAACTTCCATATAAGTTGGAGGATAAAGATATGTTGGTGACTCGTACCACCCAAGAAGATTTGCACCAGCATAATCAGGTTGAGTAGTAATTGCTGCAGTTTTGAATTGAATCCTCTGGATATAACCATACCACTTAGGAACACTGTTATTTGTAAACGATCTATCTGCTACTCTCAATGTTTCATCAACATAAGTATATATAGCTTGTCCGCCTTTTTGATCTCTGCATAATGTAATTTCATCTTGTTTCCATCCAGATACAGAACTTGCCCTTTGATTATAAGACCATACAGCAACAGTTCCAACTCCAACAGTTCCATCTGTTGTAGGAACAAAAAGAGCAACTTTTCTATCACCATCAGGAGGAAGAGTTGTAACAGTATGATTTTCAGCACCTACATCCACCATAGTCCTGCCAGCAAGTTCAAGATAACATCTAGTATTATCTGTATCTTTTACTATTTCAGTCACAGTCCATATACCATCATTTGAATGAGTGCTGGCTGCCTCAACATTAACTACATCACCTTCTGTAAATATATCAAAAGTAGTAGCAGCTGCTGTTGTTTTCAAATAATGTCCTTGCGGCACATCAGCCGTATTATCAACAAGAGTAGGGGCATCACCTCCGCCAGATGTAACAATACTCACATTATTCTCCTGAACTCGGTTCTTGTGTTTGATCACCATATGTTCCTAATATGGTGGCCTGATGTGCTGATATACTAACTGCTCCTGTACTTTTTGCAACAGTTCCATGATCTGTTTCAAAATAGAATAATCCAAATCCGGCAGCACGTGTAATATTACAATCAAATTGAGCATCAGAACCGCTCGCTGCTGCTATACCACTGCTGTCATCAATTTGATCAATATCTTTATTAGTGTAAACCATAGCACTATGGGCTACTTCATCACCAGCAGTTTTTAATATGCCCCTAGAATCTGCGATCATACCTATCATATCAACACATTCACTATCTGATATCTCTTTTGGGCCAACAGAATTGTTTATACCTCCGGAAAAATCACTGATCTTAAAGAATTGCTTTGGCATACTAATCCCTTAATTCAACATGAACAAGATCGTCAAAGCTGTTATCTTTAATCTCACCATCAGAGTCCCAATCGCCGCCCCAGCGAATCTTTAGGCCTAATTGATGTCCTATTCCTCGTAGCATACCACCCATATAATGGAACCTTTCCCTATCATCCCAATCTATAGGATATGGAGCAAGATCAACAGCTTTCCCAGACATATGCCTTGAATATTTAACCTTCGTTGCTCCTTTTTCAAGGAGTTCTGCCTGACGTTCTTCACTACGAACACCTTCAATGATAGTTACATCCATGATCTTAATAAGCTCATTAAGAACATTAACGAGTTTGGTATTTACACCTTTCAGTCTTTCCCGACTTCTTTTACCAAACCTTGGCATTACTTAGAACCGAATACCTTTGAGAAAAAGCCTTTCTTCTTTTTCTTACCTTTTTCAGAAAGTTTCTTACCTTTCTTCTTCTTCTTTTTCTTTACCTCTTCCATACCAGCCATATTCATATCTGAAGCATTGGCAGCTGGAACAGCACCAAAGAAAATTAATCCAGATAATATTCCTGTTAGTATTGTTTTCATATTATTTTCCTTTGAATACACCTTCCATTAAATCTGTAACGATATCAACAACTCTTTCAAAAAAGACCTGTTCTTTCTCTTCAGATACAAAAGGTATATCTATTTTTTCATTGATCTTAGTAGCAATATCATTAGCAAACTCATCAGATGCTAAAAAGCCCATTGCTTCTTCCTGCATCTTATCAGCTTGTGCCTGTGCCATATCCATCAGCATTTTCTTTAAGTCCATTTAAGACTCCTTTATCTTTTTGGTTTTTAAATACAAATAATAAATCTGTGCTAGAAACATTATACACATTAAGACACCTGAAATAATATCAGTCCAGTAAACCAAACCCAAACTAGTACTTATACTTGTCACTTTTAAACTATCCATTTCATTTACCATTTATCCTACTAATACTACCTTTAATTTCCATTAACACATCTGACATATCATTAATCTCTTTTACAGAATCTTCATGCCTTCTGTCTCTAGTTTCATCAGAGCGATTCCACCTTTCAATTAATTTGATGATCATACCTTCCATATTCTCCAATGTTTCAGATTGACCCTTATTCTCAACCTGTAATTCCTGTATTGACTCCGCTTGCATTTCACTACGTTTAGCATTTTGGTAGACCATAAAGACAAACATACAGCCTACCACACCAATCATTCCATATTCTGCGTAGAGTGCTAAAAACTCTTCCATTACTTCTTCTTCCGCTTACCCCAACTAAGTGGGTTTATGTTAAATTCCTTTTCATAGAAGGATACTTTCTCTGCCAGCTCTTCTCGTTCAATCCGTTCCTCCACGATATGTTTGCCAAGCAAATCCCCAATCTGCTCATTAGCAGCAAGCATCTTATTTTCAAGCTCTCCCAATCTACTCTCCACACGCCAATAGCCATACACAAGCATCCCGACCAAAACAAATAACTGCCCCAACCATTTGAGGTTAATGCTAACGATAGCATTATCATCAACAACAGTCCCCCTATAACTTCTAGCAGTTTCCGGTTTTCCACTCACTTCACCTTCCTATAAATAACTATCCAAAGTAATACTGAAAATATTAACCAGAATAAAGGGGGATATATAGTTTTTAACATCTGCAATACTATAGCAGAGCAAACAGCTATAATAGCTACATCCCATTTATCTAAATCTCCCACCCTGAAACTGACCAGCCTGAATCACAACCTGAGACAAACATAACAAAAAGTAGAATAAAAAATAGAAAGGCCATATACCCTGCCCATACTTTAATCTCTTTCTTCGACATAAATATATTCTATTTTAATGTCATAACTTGTAGAAATAATCCAATTCATAATACCATCCACCATGCTATTGCTGTTTCTACGATCAAGTCAGATGCAGTGTTATATGCCCATTTTTTCTTCGATCCATAGGTTTCCTCGTCTCCTTCAACAAACCATTCAAATACCTCCCATAAAACGCCAATAATGAACACTCCTGCTACACACCAGAAGTCTGACCAAGATAACCATTGAAATATTTTGCAGAAGAAAGCACCAGCTGCTAAATGATATGAAGTCCAATGATCGAGCTGACCTGAACTAAGTTGCCATGACACTAATTTTGCTATAGGATTATTCATACATTAACCTCTATACGCTAACAGCGTTGCATTAGAATCAGTATGATTAACAACACTGGCAATGTCTCCATAGATCACATCTCCGGGCTGCATAAAGATAAAAGCACTGGTAGCACTGTCACCAATATTTGAATTAATTTTGATCTTGCAGAACTGAGATGCAAATGCTGTACTGCTAGGCACAATAGCACCTACACACTGCAAAGCAATCCATCTAGTTGCACTATCTCCCGGAGTTTGAGAATCTGAAGCATGTTCTCCAACAACATCAAACCCATTTTGACCAATTAACAAGCACAACGCTTCATTTGCTCTATATGTTTGTATACCCATATCAAACCTTTAAATGTTTAGATACTTCTTCTGTACCTTTATACATAGGAACGATCCTCGAAAGAAGTTCTGTTTTAGTTTCACTCCCACCATAAGCAACTCCACGCTTATCATAGAAATCTTTTACCTCTGCTTTAGTATTTGCATCAGTAGGATAATCTGCTTGTAATGTAGCGACACCATTGATTATATGATGTCCTCCTACTATCAGCCTACCATGTCCATCACCATGCTTCTTAGCACACTCAGCAACATAGTATTCTTCAGCAGTCTTAAAACTGTTAGTCTTCTTAGCTACTGAGCCATCTACATCAACAAAGTAATCATAGGACGAAGGGTAAGTCAGAGTCTCTGTAGACCCATCTGCATAAGTTTTTGTGCGTGTTGCACCCGGAGAGGTATTTCTATGAATCCTAACTCGATGACCCTGACTACACCTTCTTACAATCATTAATCAATCCACCTTTTATGATACCATAGATGAAATAATCTGTGCTTCAGCACTTCAACTACTAATCCAACTAATGAATCAGATTCATACTCACCTATCGGTACTTTGTAGATAGCTTTGTATTGTTGTTTCATGCTTCTGCTTCAGCCTCTTCTACTTCTTCAGGTTCTTCTAAAGCCTTTCTAAGCATATTAATGAACGCTTCTTTACCTACAGATAACTGGTCAGCCATAAACTGATTCGTATTCTGTTTGTTCTGCAAATCATTAATGTGATTTACCATCATTTTCTGTTCATCAGTCATATCTTCGATTACATACTCTTTATCATCGAGATTCAAGACTGGCTTTTCTTTTTTTTCTTTAGCCATTATTGACTCCTTGTTTAGTTAATTATTTATTTTCTAATGCTTCCACTTTTGCTGTTAATTCTTGCACTGCTTTGATTAATGGTGTAATTAATTCTGTTTCACCAAGTTCTTGCATACCATCTTTACCCTCACTCCAAACTGGAAATTCTGAGTGACCAGCCTTATCCATAGCTTCTTTAACTTCTTGAGCTATGAAGCCATAATGCTTTCTATCTGGATTTTTTCTTTCAGTTTCATTTGCATCGTATCCATCAAATGTTTCTGGATATTCACTTGGTGCTTTTTTCTTGAATGTAACTGGTCTAAGGTCATTAATAAAGGATAACCCAAGTTCACTATCTTCAATATCTTTTTTGATTCTTATATCAGATGAATGCGACCAAGTTGCGTTCTCACCAAAATCTACTGTAATGAAATCTGATGCTCTACCTATTTTACAAGTTTCTGTTCCAGCCCCTGCAAATGCGTTACTATTATCAACGCCTGCTCCTATTACAATTTCATAAGTGATATCAACAGCACTTACCTCAGTATGAAAGCCAAGACACACATTATTAGTTCCTGTCGTAATATTTTCACCAGATTGACCACCAAGTGAAGTATTATGTGAACCCGTTGTTGTCGCAGCACCCCCCCTATATCCGAATCCTGCATTCCATTTACCTGTAGTTACATCTCTTAGAGCCTCAAAACCAACGGAACTATTATAACTACCGGCATTCATAACCCCACTCATAGTAGAATTACCAATGCCTACATTTCGAACTGAAGTGGCAGTTTCCCAGTCACCACTTCCAGAATTATGTCCAATAAATACATTATTCCCGGAAGCATCAGCGGCAGTATCTAAAGCACCACCAAAGGCATTGTAGCCGATAGCTGTATTACCACCACCCTCAACAATATCATTCATGGCATTATACCCCACAGCCGTGTTACCAGCACCAGACGTGAGTGCGGTGAGAGCAGATGAACCAATGGCAACCGTACCATCAGATACATTAGAAGTGTTAGTTACAGTAACTGCCGCTCCAGCATTCCTACCGACAAATGTACATTTATTTGCAGTTGTGATTGAATCGCCAGCATTAGTACCGATACAGACATTGTTTGCCCCAATAGTCATTGCAGTTCCCGCTAAATACCCTACAGCCGTATTGCCATCAGCAAGAGTTACAGCCGCTAATGCCGCATGACCTACAGCAACATTATTATTACAGTCATTCATGACTCCAGCCATAGTCCCTGTTCCAATAGCAATATTATTTGTTGATGCTACTCCAGTCCATTGACCACCCATAGCTCCTAATACTGAGCCTGATGGATGTCCACTACCAATAGCTATATTACTATCATTTTGTAAGCCAGCATCACCCAGCATAGCTTTAAAGCCGATTGCTATGTTAGATATGCCTATGGTAGTCTCTGAACCTGCATAAAAACCAAGAGCCACATTTCTTGCACCAGTTGTCAGGGCTGTGAGGGCAGATGAGCCAATAGCGATTGTGCCATCAGGGTCGGTGGTGCCACTACCACTTACAGTTATTGCTTGCCCAGCATCCGTTCCAATTAAAACTGTATTATTGCAAGTAGTTATTGAATCACCAGCATCCTTACCAATCGCAACATTTCTACCACCATCAGTAATCGCCGTTAAAGCACCTGAACCCACTCCGACATTATTTGCTTCTGCCCCAGTGCCACCAGCACCGGCAGATTTACCTACGTAGGTATTGTTTGCACCTTCGCAGTTAAATCCAGAATTGAAACCAACTGCTGTATTATCATCTTCTCCAGCTACATTGCCAGCATATAAGGCGGCATCTCCTATCGCTGTATTCCCAGTAGCACCAGAATCAGCGGCATTAAAAGCATTATATCCAAATACTGTATTATTAACGCCACCAGCATCATTATTCGATAGCGAGATTCGGGAGTTGGCATCGAGTAACAATTTAACAGAATCAGAAACACGCAAATCTACCGAAGTATCAGTAATTATTTTTACAGCCCATTCAGCATCATCGTCTAAAAAGCCACAATTACCACTATCTGCATATACGTATCCATCTGCATTACCAGCACTATCTACAAATATTATAC
>Ga0208449_1001761_pt1 | contig 11121 bp, 20 predicted proteins | sample MalvireepMed_s17_FD_184247 | JGI IMG/M metagenome (GOLD analysis project Ga0208449, IMG submission 184247) | Marine viral communities from the Global Malaspina Expedition - Malaspina viral metaG DeepMed_s17 (SPAdes) (version 2) | ecosystem: Environmental > Aquatic > Marine > Oceanic | place...
GGAATTAGTTTTTCAAAGTCCTTTTTAGTAAGGCTTATGCCTTTTTTAGATCTGTTTTTTTGTTCTATGAAAAAAACGCCAGTTTGCTTTGTTTCATCACTCCAGGCTTCATTAGTAATTTCTTTAATTACTAATGTGGTTTTTTCCAGTTCTACTTCGTAAAGGTCTTTGAAGACACTTTGTATTTTTGTTTGTTCTGTACTCATTTTTTTGCCAACAATTGAGCATCAGTAAGATCATAATACCTGGTGCAGTTAGAACAAAATATCATTTTATCAAGTTCTGATACAATAAGCTCATGGTTATCTTCTAAACATTCCTGATATATTGGATCTTTGTTGCTCAACTGATCTTATGTAGTATAACGCTACTTAAATAGTGTTGTCAATTTAATTTAAGCAGATATTCAAGGTTATGGCATTTGCTCAACTGCCATAATTTTGGATATACTTTTAAAAACAAGTAAAAAATTAATAATTCGTTGAGCTATCAAAAATTTGAAACGTACCCTGCCTTAAAGCGAAGTAAAAAAAATTCAATGATAAAGGAGGGATTAAACCAGAATGAGATAGAAGAAAACGGTTGGCATTTACCAGGCCAAGAACCTAAAAAAGCAGATTGTGGTAAATGGTCATTTATGGGATGTTTGAATAAGCATAAGCATCCAGGTCATAAAATTTTTTTAAAGCCTTTTCAAAAATCATGTTTTAGAGCAGATTGTGAAAAATGCTGTTATAAATGGCTAGGAAGATCAGCGAGTAAGGCAACAAAGAGAATAAAAACCTATGAAAATCAATCAAAAAAAACTGCTAAACATATTATAATTTCCGTTCCTAGTTGGGATTGTTACAAGCCAAAAAAAGAGATGACAAAAAAAGTATATGGATTGTTAAGGGATGTTAAGTGTGATTCAGGTTTAATTATTTTTCATCCATTCAGGTATAATGAAAAGTCCAATTTGTGGTACTATTCTCCGCATTTTCATGTAGTAGGTTTTGGATGGATTGAGAATACGATTGAGGTTTATAATAAATCTGGTTATATTGTTAAAAATTTAGGTAAAAGAGAAACCATTTTTGGAACTATTTACTATCAGTTAAGCCATGCGGGTGTAAAATCAAAAAATCATTCTTTGGTATATTTTGGTAATTGTTCATATAGCAATTTAAAAATCGATGAAGTAGAAGAAGATTCAAAAAAATGCCCTTTTTGTCACGAATATCTTAAAGAATTAGAATATTATAGCGATTCGGGTTTAGAACCTGATCCCAATATAGCTACTGTTGATTTATTGATTGAATGCTTTGATTGGTCTTTAAAAGTTCTATATGAAGATCATTCGAGATAAATTTTTTATAAAGTTCTTTATTCATTAAATCCTCTAATGTGTAACCGTATATTTTTTTTATTATTTTTAGGCAAAAATAACAAATTCTTGTTTTTTCCATGCCTGGATAGTAATTCTTAAAGCATTTTTCCTTTTTTAATAAAAAAATATGTGATAAACAACGCATTTTTTCAATTTTTTATGCTTTTCGATATATAAATTGTTTTCCGACTGGAAAGTGTTACTTTTCCAATCGGAAAGATGGGTTCTTACTGTTTTTTAGTGTGATTAGTGCTACTTAAAGGTGATGTCAAGGTAATGTCAAGGTAATGTCAACAATGTTAAAATTAATGTCAAGGATAAAGAGGTAAATGGAATATGTTTTTGGCGTTGTTAAGAGGTATAATTATACCAAGAGTAAAAACCATACCAAAAAAGGCAGAAAACACTTTTTTTGTTTTAAATTTGATGTGGAAAGTGGCAAATTCAAAAGAGTTCGGATCTCCTTTGTTAAGGCAATTTACTACAAAATTACGTTTATTTTCGGATTAAAAACTAGGATGATAAAAAAGCTTTATTGTCGTGATTGTAGAAAATATTATAATTCTTATGTGAATTTTTGGGATAGGGATGTAGATTGTCCAAATTGTTAAACTAAAATACTTTGGTGTTTTTGTATTTTTATGAAGAGTTCTATTGCTGTTTTTTTGTCGGGTTCTGCTATTCCAGTTAGTAAGCATGGTATGTTATCATCTCAATCTGGAGCTGGAGCTGTTGAACCTAATATCAGTGATGAGGGTTTAAAGGCTTATTACAAATTTAATGAGGAAAGCGGAAATATTTTAAATTCTTCAGAATCGGATGACAGTTTGGGAAGTAGTGCAGAACTTGTCGTTACTGGTGCAACTTATAATCAGTCAGATTCACCTACGAATATAGGTTATAGTATGCTTTTTGATGGTTCAAATGATTATGCAAAGGTTTCTTCGTCTCTTGATGATTTTAAATTTACATGGGATGTTGGGACATGGTCAATCGCTTTTTGGTTAAAAGTTGATACTTTTGCTACAAATGATGTAGTTTTCGATACTGGAAACCATGCTGATTCGTTAAACGTTGGTGCATTGATTAATTTGAATGGAACTAGTAAAATGGCTTTTTCAATAGCCAATGGAGCAGGTGATCCCTGGGTAACTTATAATGTGTCGGATGCTGACTATGTACCAGATACGGATTGGAATTTTTACTGCATAACTTATGATCAGTCTTTAGGTTCTAATAATTGCAAGTTTTATCTTAATAATTCGTTGCATAGTCAGCATAATATTGATGGTGGCGGTACACCTAGCAGTAATGATGCTGATACTCCGTTAAATGTGGCAAGAAACCCTGATCCAACTGGTCAGTATTATGATGGGTATATGACAGAAGTCAGTTGGTGGGATAAAATTTTATCAACGGATGATATGGAAACGTTATATAATTCTGGTAATGGATTGGCGATTTATGGATGAAGTTTGTTAGTATCAGTTCTACATAAATAGAGGTTTTTAGTTTAATGTTTAATGGATAAAAACGCATTCGGTAAAGGAGCTGGAATTGGCGGTATAATTGCTGTAATTGTAACGGTCTTATGTCAGGTTATGCATAATGGTGCTATACCATGAGTACAAAAATTATAAAAAATCCGTCTAGAGATTTAACTGATGAGTTAAGAAAAATGCTTCAAGAACCAAAACAAGATCAAATATGGATGGAAAAGTTTGTATCATTGGTTAGAGAATTGGTAAATTGAATTGCCTTTAGGATATGACATAAAAGAAGAAGCAGAAGAAATAAAAACAGAACTTAAAAACTCAAGAAACCAGTTTATACTTTTAGGCCTTGCAACTTTTATTGGTGGTGTAGGAGCTTATGTGGTTGGTAATTCTAGTATTGTTAATAGGTTGAAAAATTGGTATGAGGGTTATGATGAAGAAGAAGAATAATATAGTAGTTTAGTTTTGTAATCTTTTCATGGAGAACGAATTGTTAGGAATTATAGCAATAGTGGTAACTGCTCTAACTGTCTTCGGTATGAAGATAAGATCAGCTTAGAAAATCCACATATCTTTTTTTTTCTATCTACCTAAATACTAGCGTATTTTACTAATATCATTAAATGGCAAGAAAAAGACGAAGAAGATCACGTAAGAGTAAAAGTCGTAATACATCATTAAAGGGAATGGTTCGCAAGTTTGTAGGAAAAGCTACAGCACCAGTTGTGTTTTGGCAACAATTAACATCAAAAGATTACTCAATTTTAAATGCTGATGCGGGTTATAGGAACGCAGATATTGTTACAAAATTAAAAGTAGCTGTCAACCTTTTAACAGCTCCATTGTCAGGTCAAGTTATTTTCAAGGATCAGTATAATCCGACACCAAATGGTCAACCAAGGTTGAACCCTGGAGGCGTTTTAAATAAATGGGTTGGCGTAGCAGTAGCAGGTAAAATTTACGGTGCTGTAGGTAAAAGTATGAAATTACCAGAATCAGCATATATTGATAAATTATCTAATAAGATAGCATATTCAGGTATAGTTGGCGGTTTCTTTGATAACCCTCCACATCAACAATCAGGAAGTGGTTATAGTACAGCTCATGTAACACCAGTAACACAACAAAACATAGCAGTAACAAGAAGATCAGCGATGCAAACTTTCGATTTATCAACTCAAGGTGCTTTTAGATGAGCGGTTCTTGGGATATTGCCACAAGTACGTCAATCGGTACGGGAACGGCAAAAACGCAAATTAACGGTGGCAACAACCTAACAAAGCCAACACAAGCTGTTAATCTTGTGGAGGTAGTACCAGAAATTGTATCAGCGGGAGCTTATACAGCATCAAAACCATTATTTTGTGAGATGGCTATTGAATCAAACTCTATAGATCTATTACCAAAGAGAGTTATAGTTCCACCAATCCAGGCAGGACTTGGAACATTTATCAATATTGTAATTCCATTGTTAGAATCATACGAATGCAATACACCAATGATCCAGGGTTCGACTTCTCAATTTCAGATCTATGGTCAAAACCAACTTAGTACAACAGTAGCAACACAGTTAGCTTGTGCATTACATTATTCAACTTCTGCACCAAATCGACCAGAGCATTTTTACAACAAACCAGATGATGAATCAACCTATACTACTGCAACATCAACTAGCGGTAACAGTTTCACGATCAATAATGGTGCATGGCTTGAAGATCTTTATGTTGCAAATGTTGCAACTACACCGACTGTATCACAATCATTAAGCGGTTCTATGGAATTTTCATCAAACGACTTTGGTAACTCTATGCCATTGAAAGTTTATTCACAACCCGCAGGGGCAGGACTAGCGGGTACATTGACACTACCATGTCTAAAATTAGCTTCTTATCATAATACACACATGCCAATGAAAACCTCATGTACTATCAATACTACTTTTACCTCTGATATAGCTCAAACTGGAACGGGAAATTTCATTGGAGCTGTCGGTTATACCAAAACTGCATTTAGTGAAACATATTAGAGGTTAAAAGCCTCATGTCAACACCAGGTCAAAGTCCTGTTTTAATAAAACCAGTTTATGATGTCGGGTTCTACGGTCACGATGTGACTGTTCCATTAAGCATGTTAGCTGGTGAAACCGTAACGTTAGTACCTTCAACTTCTACATTTGTTCAAACATTAGATGATACTAAAGTGCCAATAGATGAAATTCCGCTAGTTATTACAGATAGTGATGAGATGGAATTGATCCACGCAGGTGATGATACAGATTTTGATAAAACATGGGTGTGGATTCCAGATATGTCAGCTAATTTGTACAAGTTCACTGCAAATTTCGCTGTAGCAATGAATATTTCAGCTTATACTAGCGGAAATTTTAAAATTTCTTCTATCCAAATTATTGTAACACAGACAAAGGGTACATACTCTGAAGTTTTAATTGATAGATTGATTGATCCTGGTATGGCTAACATGACCAGTGCTACGTCACAAATTGCATTGATAAATTTAGATACACAAACAGCTAAAAAAGTTTTTGACAAGTCTATAACAATACAAATTAAAGTTAATACTTCTAGTGGAACAGGTACATACCAATGCGGAATTGTTCCGTTGTATTGTTATTTTGCAGCTCATACACCTAAAGTTTGGACTACTTCGGCTATAGTCATGCATTTGCATGGAGCTTTGGATCATGCCTTTCCAGTATTTCGTAACGAAGATAATGAGAATAGGCTTGATCGTTCAGGTATTGGAATATGATCATAGAAGAAATACCCTTTTTTGTTGAGTTTGTAGTATTAGGTATTGTTCTAGGTTTTGGTTATGGTTTTACAAAGTTATTTTTGAATCATGCCAAAGACAAATCAAAAGTTAGAAGATCAGAGCAGAAAAGAAAAGAATCAAACACTTTGGAAGATCAAATGGATCAATATTTGGATAATGCGGGTGGTATAGCAACGAAAATTCAAGCTGAACTTGATTATTTACGGTCAAAGGGTGCAACGCCTGAACAGTTAAAAAGTTTAGAATCAAAGTTAGACTTAGCCAACAAGGTACAGCAGTATGAACCAATTATTAGAATAGCTGGAAAGCCTATCATAAAAAAATTAATTTCGTTCATGGACAGGGTGTAGGTTTTGGTCAGCGTGTCTATACCTACTTATGCAACAAAAAAAGTAACAGAAAAATCGGGAGAATTTTTAGAGAAAAAATTAGGATATAATTTTATTGATTTAATTACAAAACTTTTATTATTTTATTCAATATCTTTTGTAATTGCTAAATATATGCAAGCTGTAATTTATTTTCAAGGCGGTTTACAAACAGTAGCAGGGTTTTTTGGAATAAAGCTAGTCCAATCTGATCAGTTACCGAAACAATGGGTTGAATTGTTTGTAACTGAAACCGAAGTTGTAAGTTCTACGCCTACTGCACAATCGCAGTTTAACCCTCCTGGATGGGATAGACCGTATGATTATGGAACGCTAGAACATCAACAGATTGAACCACATTTGTTTCCAAATAAACAAACAAAGTTCAAGTTTTGGGATTTTGTAAATGCCATTGCTGTTTTTTATATCGGGTGGGAAGCGTTCAAGTATTACGAAAGAGGAGGTAAAGACTTCTTAACAATCGGAATATTTACAATGCTTATTTTAGTTCTCAGTGTGTTGTCATTCTCAAAGTTTATTGGAAAGTTCGGTTTTAGTAAATTCCAAGAGGAGAATAAATGATCATAATCACGTTTACGAAAATCGTTAAAAAAATCAAAGGGGTGAGGGTTATAAATGGTTAGGACTGTTTATCTTTCTGATATTCTTGGGTGGATTGATACGGGATGGATGAACGTTTCTAATAGAATTCAAGTTGAAGCTGAAAGGTTGAAGCATCACCATATTACAGCAGAAGAATTTATGGAAGTGTATAATAGCGGAATTCCTCTTGAGGTATCATCTAGTACACCATCCATTTTTTCAAGTCAGGCTAGTAACTTAACATCTCAGCCCGTAGGTTGGGGTGATATGTATCCTAAAGTAACAACCCAACAAACATCTAAGGGAATTGTTATAGACGATATTATCCATTCTGTTATGAGACCAAAAACAAATTATTATTATGAATCTGAATATGGTACATTTGTAGTATATTCAGAAAGTGCAACAAAGGGTTATTTCCAGTTTTTGGATTGGTTAAGAAATAAGATCGAGACAGGTGCAGTACCAAGACCTGAAACAGTGACGACATTTGTATCACCAGAACCAGAACCAGAACCAGAAATTTATACACCAGAACCAGAACCAGTATCAGTACCAGTACCAGTACCAGTACCAGTACCAGTATCAGAACCAGAACCAGTACCAGTACCAGTATCAACAGAAACTAAATGTTATATGGTTCATGGTCAGGAAGTGGAGTTAACACAGCAAGCGGTTGATTATTATACAAATTTAGGTGTGAGTGTGACACAATGCGAAGAAGAAGAACCTTATGTTTTTTCTCAGTGTGTAGATGTTTATAGATTGTCTAACGGTAATGTTATTACAACAAGAGAAACGGTTGATTATAAAACAATGGATGATTATATTAACGTGAAACATTTGTTAATTCGTGATTGTGGTTCTAGTATTCCCTCTTCAGAAGAAGTTAAACAATGGTACGGTTATTTTGAACCAGAACCAGAACCAGAACCAGAACCAGAACCAGAACCAGAACCAGGTATTAAAGGAAAATTTTTAAAAGATCGTTTTGATACCAATATCCTAGTAGGCCTGATAGCTGGTGGTGCGTTAGCTGTTCCTATACTAGATGATTTACTTAAAACAAAGAAAAAGAGAAGAAGATAATGAATATTTTAGTTGGTTGTGAGTTTTCAGGGATAGTTAGAGATGAATTTAGGAAAAAAGGTCATAATGCTTATTCGTGTGATATAATACCAAGTGAAAAAGATAATAAATTTCATATTCAGAAAGATGTTAGGGATTTAGATCATACGAGATTTGATTTGGGAATATTTTTTCCTCCATGTACATATTTGTGTGTGAGTGGTGCTAGATGGTTTAAGAAAAGAGGGAAAGAACAAAAAGAAGCACTGAAATTTATTAAATTTTTAATGAATTTGCCTATATCTAAAATAGCTATAGAAAATCCTATTGGTGTTATATCAACTAAGATAAGAAAGCCTGATCAGATAATACAACCTTATCAGTTTGGGCATGGGGAGACTAAGGCTACTTGTTTATGGTTAAAGAATTTGCCTAAATTAATTCCAACTAAAATTATGAATGAAAGAAAACACGTAATTCATTTAATGTCACCTGGAAAAAATAGAAGTAGGAATAGAAGTAGGACTTATCTAGGTGTGGCTAAGGCTATGGCTAGTCAATGGATAACTCCATAAATACTAGAAAAAATTAGATAATCTATGATGTATCTGAATCATTCCAAATTGGAATTAAGGAAAATGTCAAAACCCGCACTAGTAAGGATCGGTCATGGAATTTTAATGAGACTTCCTAAAGGAACTTTGGTTAATACTGTTCATTCTTTGGAACAGTTAGCAAAAAGAAAAGGGATAAAATCGATAGGAAGAATAGCCAAAAGGGTAAAAAGAAAAGCCAGGTCTGGAGCTAGAAAAATAAAAAGCAGGGTTAAAAGAAGATCAGGTAAAAGGGCTGAAACGGCTTATAGTAGATTCCCAAAGAGATACACCAATGGAAGAACGTTTAAGAAATACAAAAAGCCTAGAAGATTGATAAAAGGAACGCCCGAAGCTAAGAGATACATGGCTAAAATCAGGGCTATGAGATAATTGTATAATCAAAACCTGGAACGCATTGATTCGTTATGGGAACAACAAAAAAACATAGTAAGTTTACCAGTTTTAAGTTCATTACACTTGCATGGCAACGATTGTTCAGGTTTTAGGATATGTCACCAGTGCAGGGGTGAACGAATGGTAGGAATTAGGGCTAAGTGGGATAATAGGATCTCATATAAGCAATGTGATGCCTGTAAAGGTAGTGGATCAATCGACACAAGATTACTTAGCTGATTTAGGTCTAGAACGCAGTTTGGAAAAATATAATGGGGAGCTTCAACGGCTTTATGATTTAGTGGCTAAGAATCCAGATCTACTTGAAAAATTAAGAGATAGGATAACAAAAATTGAAGTGAGGCGTGATAAGCTTTTCAAGCTGATAAGAGAAATACGCAGAGAGGTTGATCCTAGTTCGATTATATCAAGTGTTAATCCTGGTTATCATTAATAATCTGTTATTTCTTTGCAGTTTCTTTTAAAGGGTTTATTGGAAAATAATCTAGTTGAGGGGTAATGGCCAAAGATCATACGTTTATGATATTTAACAAGGCAAGTAAATTTAGAATTAAAGTTGCCATCTTTGTTTAATGTTACGATATAATGACCTATAATTGTAGGCAGTATATTATCTAAATCTGATAGGTATTGTTTAGCAGTTCTATCGCAAAAAGAAAGTTTATCAAGTGACTTGTTTTTTTTTAATTCTCTTTGGGTTAAGACTTCAGTATTTTTTTTATTTTTAAGGGTTAGAGCTCTATTGGGTAGTAAATTTTTACTGCCAAATTTTATAGTTCCGTCATAAAAATCTGATCTCCATACTGGATCAATTAAAAAAAAGGTGTCTTTTGAATCATATTTTTTTATTGTTTCTATAAAATCCATGTTTTCAACTATTGCATTAGGGAATTTTTTTTTACAGTATTTGTTAGAGTGTTCTGATTTATCATTCAATACCATAATTTCACAGTTTGCATATTTTGCTGTCCTAGCTAACCCTGCAAAGCATTCAACGTATGTTTTACACTTTGGAAAAAATAAAGATATTTGCCTAGCTGTATAAGTTAAACCTGGATATCTATTTGGAAGGCCTAGTAAGGTTTTATTGCAGTAAAGATCTCCTTTAGTCATTAACCATTAAAGCAAGAACATTCCATTAATGTTTGTGATTCTTTTCCTTTAAGCATAACCAGTTTTGTTTTAGTTGTACTGTGTTTTTCCATATCAATAGACTTTTGGAATAAACCTTTATGTTTATTTCTTAAATCAATCCAACCTTTTTTAGTTGTAAAAGGGCAAAAATAACATCCTGATTTAATAGGTAGTTCATAACCTTTTGAAATTATATACCCTTTAAGATCCTCACGTTCTAATTTCTGTTCTACTAATGGATATTTATTGTCAATATATTTTACATCAGGTTCTCTCATTCTGTGAAATTCTGAATAATCTATAAAAATATTCATCTCAAACCGTTCCTTTTTACCATACTTTTTTCTTAAATATCTTCTAATTGGAAAAATCTTCCATTTACTAGAACACCAATGATTATACTTAGACGGTTGAGAATTTTTCCTAAAATGCCAATCATAGATAGATCCTAAATGAGATTTTACCCTAGTTATCTTAAAACCTGATTTTTTTTCAAAGTATTCTAAATAGGCATAAGTTTCTGGTCTTTCTTCTAACGTATCAGCAAAAATAACCTCATCATATTCTATTCCCTGTTCTTTTGATAGTAATAATCCAGCTACGCTATCTACACCACAACCAAAAGAAGCTATTTTAATCATTATTTGGGTTATTAATTAAATTAGTTAAGGCTTTTCTTAAAAGTTCACTTTTTTTAATGCCTGACTTCTTTTGAAGTTTCTCCAAGTCCTGGACTAGTTTAAGATCTCCTTTTGAGTTATATCTTGGCTTCCAGTTGTATTGATATTTTTCTGGTCTAATCATTTTTCTCGCCGTAAAAAGTGTCATTTTGCCTCGCAAGTATGAAAAAATACTGTTTTGGTGGTACTTTGCTGTCTTTGACATTTTTTGCAGTGATACAGATGAAATGTTATTCGTGTAAGACCATTCATTTTTCTAAATCCCTCCATTGTTTAAGAACCTGGATGAAATGACGGTTAGAATCATCTGAATATTTTTCAATAAATTCCGTGATAAATTTTTGTATCATGTTAGATCCTTTTCCTCTTGGAATTAGCTCTTCTAGTTTTAATAATTTGTACTGATAGACTTAGCTGTTCCGCTATTCTTTCAGCTTCTGGAAGTTTCATCTTTAATGTTACTTGGTCAAATTGTAATATGCATTGTGTTTTGTGAGTGCTGACCTTAATTCTCCTCTTTGTTCTTTTATCGGTTTCTATTTTTCTTGATATTTTCATGATGTATTATATACGGTACTATACTATATATATTTTAGCTTA
>Ga0208449_1001762_pt1 | contig 11119 bp, 7 predicted proteins | sample MalvireepMed_s17_FD_184247 | JGI IMG/M metagenome (GOLD analysis project Ga0208449, IMG submission 184247) | Marine viral communities from the Global Malaspina Expedition - Malaspina viral metaG DeepMed_s17 (SPAdes) (version 2) | ecosystem: Environmental > Aquatic > Marine > Oceanic | place...
GCATTCTGGATCGTCGTGCGGAAGAGGAGGATCACGCAGCCCATGGCGAAGAGCCCCCCGCCCCAGGAGATGGCAGCTTCAAAAAGCCCCTCAAGCTGTGCAGGGTCAACTTCCATTAACAAACGTCCTCAGGACATAGGCGATCATCCCGCCTCCCTGTGCCAAGAGCACTGCGAACAAAGCCCAGATGATTTTCTGTTGAGTAGCCAATCTCTCAGTGATCGTTGCGAGCTGTGATGTGATTGCAATGCGATACTGTGTCTCCTGGCTCATGTGCTCCTTAGCCTGGACGATCACAGTCTCAGCCACGGCCACGGCCGTTTTCAGCGCAGAAAGTTCACGGCGCAGCGCATCAGCCTCCTGCAAACTGTTGGGGTTACTTGACACAGTGCTTGGAGCCCCCCACGCGCACGCTCCAATAGTAGAGCTTGGCAAATCGTTTAGCCATTTTCATGTCGTCCTTTGACAATTTGACACGGTCGAGCAATGTCATCAGGTCTTTCCTGAACCGCTGATCGCAGAGCAAGCGCCAGATGTATTGAGCCCTGGCCCACTTTGGACGCATGGCCCGTGGCGTGGCGTAGCCCAAGTCATGCCTATATCCAGCTATCGAGACAGGAACGCCCATGATCGCATCGGGGATCATCGACGCTAAGCGCTCGTTATCTTCAGGGCCGCACCAGTCTTTGGTACTGTCATACTCAGGGAAGTCGGGAGGCTTGTCAATACTCCCCTGGGCTTCCAGCAAGAGGAACGCATTAAGCGACCAGCTGGGGTTATATTTAACCTTTGTCATTGCCCTACCGCCATGGCTGCGAATGGTGCAATAGTTTTAAGGGCCTCAAGAGCAGGCCCCTCAGTAGCGTGAGCGCTTATGTTTACTATGCGCTCAGGCTCAGTGTCTGTCGCAGGCAGCGTGAGTGTCATATCAGACGCAAAGCCCCTGAATCGTACCACCTCGTCAGAGCCCTCAATCGGCAGCTCAACAGTGGCGCAGCCTATGGTCAGGCCGCAGATAATCGCTATCAGGATCGTTCTCATCTCCCCATCTCCATTACGTTTCAATCGTGACTACCCATTCTGGATAAGTAGCAGTAGCCCAATCCGTGAATTTCTTCTTCTGCGCTGTTGTCAAGGTTAACGCCAGTGGAAATTCAAACTTCCCACCAGTACGGATACGAGTCTCAACGCATCCGGCCTTGATCTCCTCCAGCTTCGCTTGGGAAGCTGCCAGATGTTCATTGCCCAGATGTTCGTGCTGAACTTTAACTGTCATCAGTTCCAGACCTCCCACTCGTACCACCTGTGAGTCTTGGCGGCAGTAGTTGTTGTTTGTGTAGCGATTACCGGACACATCTGCGAAGTAGCCACAGGAAGGTTGGTGGTATGCGTGACCTCTGGGCATAACAGATTGTGATCCTTGTCTGAGAGCCTAAAGCGAATGGCTGTCCCAAGCCCGGAGAACTCTATCTCAACCCAGTAGATCGTACTGGTGACAGGCGTCAAAGTGGTCGCCGTAGTCAGTTGATTGGAAACATAGCAAGTCGCACACTGGAACTTGGTGTCAGACCGTGTATCCGGTGAAAAGGAAATGCCTGCTGCATTGCCTGAAATGGATAGGTCATCATAATCGCAAATAACCGTTGCCCCTAAATCCTGTACCCCGACAAAGAAACGACTGTCAGTGTTGGACTCTATGCTAAATTTGCACAAGAACAGCATATCGCTATTCGCGGGCCATTCAGCATAAACGGCACTTGCGGCAGTGTAGCATTCATTATTTGCAGAGGTAGACGTACTCTGTTCTATATATACCCCATCAGCATTTGCTCCCTGTGTGCCGGTGGCGTCAGTCATAATAGTCAGTACCTCACCAGACCCTACTGGCTTAACCACTGACGAACCCATTGACTGTTGCCAACGCCGCTTTTTGCCACCAGACAAACTCCTGGCCTGTCTTGTAAAAGTTGGCATCTTTGTCGCTGCAACTCTTCTACTTGATCCCCACATTAGTCACCCCCTGCCCCTTGGTCGTCTTTTACTTTTTGTGCTGCGGTTGGCCCTTGCTTTTGCAGCCGCACGGGCTGCCGCTTTGCCTTTCTTAGTGTATGGATACCCGCCTGCTGGCATGGTGCACCTCCTATGTAGTGCTGCTGCGTGATGCGTGTTCGATGAAGAAGTCTATTGAGTCACCACTTGCTTGATGAATATAGACAGTCTCAGTCGGAACGTGCGTGGTGAAAATGACCGCCTCCGTATCCCCGTCATGCCTGATCATCGTGTCTGTACTGACAGGGGCAGTGCTGTTGATGGCATGAAACCATACAGGGGCGTCATTTCTTGCATGGATGCCCAACAGTATACGATCAGGATCGGCGGCAAGGGCTATTGCATAAGCACCACTGGTGGTAGACACCTTGGTGACGGTTACTTCTTTAATTTGTTCTGGTACAGCCATAGTGGTTCTCCTTGTGTTAGTATCCCGGCATACCGGGAAGTGGTTTGTCTCCGTATCGTTTTTCGTAACGGTCTACGAGGCGCGTAGCCATAGTAATGAGCCGGGCGTACCTCCTTTCCCGAGTTTTCTCGTCTGTTGTCGAGACTGCCGCACGTAACGCCTTGCGAAATGGCCTGTAACCAGACAGACTGCGGATACGTCCATCCTCTTGCCCGATCTTGAAAACCGTCTGGACATCGCGGGCATTAATTGCAGGCGTTCTACGGAAGAAGCCGGATGTCGTCAATGTCCAGGCATCGGCATCGTCCCTGCCAATGTTTGAGGCAGATGTGATTTGCCTCCCCCAGTACGGGAACATCGTATGGATCGACTGGTCAATCAACCTCGGATCATAAATAGGTCTGCGATTTGCGCCAGTCACCAGGGCTGGTATTCCAAACCCAGTTGAGAGAGACTTTGCCAAAGTGCTGGCTTTCTCCATGCCCTTCCTCTCCTCAAATGGCTTGGTAAGTTCGTGGGGAGGGATTATGTAACGGTCACGGAAAAAGTCATAGCCAGTGATCCATTCCACCACAGACGTATACGGACCAGCTATATTGCCCTGGTCAAATGGTGAGAGGATTTTGAAGATCGAGCCTGCAAACCCATCATACGCCCGAGTCTTCCCAAGATTGTGATAGGAGTATGCCCTGTCTGCAGCAGCGGCGAACAGGCCCCATTCATAGGAACGAGGCACCCAGCCCCAGGTCACGCCGCCATCGCCAGTGGGTATGGGGATGTTCCAGCCCATGTCGCGGATGTAAGAAGGCTGCTGCTCATATTCATCATCAAAGCCAAGCTCTGAAATGATATAGCGCAACACGATTGCAGGGAACACTCCCCACGTAGTCACCCTGTAAAGCTGCCGCAGCCAGTCCTCTTTCCAGGCAATGGCTTGACGACGAGCGCTCTGGGCCGGGATAGCCCCGAAAGGAATGATCTGGCGGATCATCCTCAAAAATTCACCCGCCATGTTGAAGTGCATCAAATCCAACGCTTCCAACGATGCCTGCAAATGTGCATTTATGGGGTCGTAATTTTTCTCCTCGATATAGTATTTTATAGCCCTGGCCAGCTCAGTAGCACGGGTTCTTTGATCGCTCTTCTGAATCCAGTTATTGTAGGCTTTAGGAAAGTTCTTCACAGCTAAAATGGCGACATTACTATCACTGGCAATTCTCTGCATCGATGCCACCTGAAAAGAATGCCAGTTACCCACAGACGCTCCGAAAAAGTTGGACTGATCTGTGCCTAAGCGCCGCTGCTGTGCTTGCATTTCCTCTGTCACGGGCAAGAAGGATTGGAAGATAGCGTTGAGCCCTGTCGCCACGCCCGCGCCTTTTTCAGTGCGTGTCAGGTACGCGAGTTCCTGTGGATCCCGAGCATGTCGCTGCCTAAGGGCAAATACAGGATTGGAAGTCACGGACCAGCGAACGATCTTAGCCGGTAGCGTTATGGGCCAGGGCAACTGATGTGGCTGCTCACTGAGCCCGCGTAAATTTATGTAAAGCTCCCTTTGGAACTGCCAGTATTCTTTCTTGCCATCACGCCACACGGGTATCACGAAGGGCTGTGATGGATCGGCAGGGGCAGCAATGCTCCTGAGGATCTTTTTCTTGGTTAGCCCCGGCACCTTGCGTGGGTCAATCAGGTCAACGTGTGTGCGTACAATGATGTTCCGGTCAGTCTCCGTCAGCATCCTGTCCATAGTCTCATACATTGTCTGGTATGGGTCTAATGTCTCCATAGCGCTGCCGTGAAAGTTTCGTATAGGGTCAGAGGCTTGAGCAAGTTCTCCTATTTTCTTCCCGACACCGCGCTCAGTCCATTGCATGGCAGTCTCTCCAAGCTGCTCCTTTGTTGAGCCCAGGACGCTATACTCCAAAGTCTGCGTGGGAGAGGCCATGCGCAAACGGCGCATCTCAACATACTGCTCGTTGTTCCTGACAAGCCGATTGAATGTCTCCTCTGATATTTTGCCACCGTCCCTCATGTAACGCAGCCCCTCCTGCATAAAGGCGCGATACAGGTAAGCCGCTTTCTTTACCCTCTCAAGGTATGCTGGATCACCATCCTCCAGCTGTTTTTTAATCCCCAAGGCAACATCCAATTCCTCCTCAATGCCGATACCCAATGGTGACAGGGTTTGATCCTTTTCCATTTTGGCGAACTTCTGGATAAGTGTCGAGGCCTCCGCGATCCGTGCGTTGACGTTAGACAGGAAGCTCTGGAGATCCTTCTTTTGGTTTTTCAGGTTCTTAACTTCCGCCTTTAGCTCTTTAAGCTGATCCGCCTTTTTCGGAGATCGACCCTCTTCAATCGCTGCAAGCACCGAGTTTCTTTCAGCAAGTGTCGCTTCCAGCAGGCCTATGTTCCCCTCAATCTCCGCTTTCTCCGCCTCAAGGATCTTATTGTACTTGACCTGGTCCTTCATCGAGATGACCCGGTGAGCCTGCATCCAAGACACTGCGTCTTTCTTGCCCTGCACTATCTGATCAAAGGTTAGCCCAGCGAAGGGAGAAATCAGTCGGTCATAATTCAGCACACCGCCCTCTTCCATTACAACAATAGCTTCCTTCAGGTGCTTAATCAGGGTTCCCTTCTGCATTGTTGGTGGCTTTTGCGCGTCAGGGAATTTTGGATCGTCCTTTGCCTCCTCAAGCTCCTTTATTCGCTCCTCGTACTCAGCGACCAGCTCCTTGGTATCAAGTGATTCAAACTTGCCCAGGCGAGTCGGGCCATCTTGGAAAAAGCCCTGGACCTTACCAGCCATTTGTAAATACAGGCGAGCCAAAGTATAGCCATTAACCTCTGGGGGGAGATCCTCAATATCCATGCCATGTCTTACAGCAGCTGCAGTACGAAGGGCGGTATAAGAAAAGCGGAAGGGGTTCGTCATCTGCTGATTTATGCGATCCATGTTTTTTATATAAAACATCGGACCCTCAGCCCCCATCTTGACATTAGGCAACGGCACCTTCTCCCCTTCTTCCCCTTCTTCCCCTTCTTCCAAGACGAATTTTTCGTATGTGACTTTGCCGCCAACCTCTTCAACGGCCTCTCGGGCTAAGTCGCCAGCAAAGATTATCTTGTCGCGCAGCTTATCAAGAATGTTGTCACGGGAATCGTTCCAAGCCGTCAGCCCCTGGGCCTGCACGGTATACTCACTGCCCAGGAACATGCGCATCTCATCGCTAAACAGCTTTATAGCAGCCTGGGCACCCGCACCGACCTGGTCCTGATAGTATTTAAGGGTCTTGGGCATTTTCTTCGCGGCACTGTCAGGGTCCAGGGTGAGCATGGATATGAAGACAGCAAATCCCTCGCCACGGCTGTAGTTCAACTTGGCCTGGTCACTCAATTTGGCAGGGGGGCTGGAGCCAAACTCGGCCCACTCAAGTAGCTCCTCATCAAGCCAGCTCGTCTCGTCAGCCCAAAAGCGCCCCAACAGCTCGTACTCATTGTCAAGAGCATGACCTATCTCATGCGCCGTGACGTAGATGTCTGTGGGCGAAGTGAGCACCAAGGAAAGGGTTTTGTTCACAAACCAGCCAAGGGCCCGCATACGATTGACGGATGTGCGCGCAAAAGTTATTTTCTGCCCAAGCTCTTTTTGCAAAAAGGCCTGAGCCTCATTCGGAGTCCAGGCAGGCTTGCCCTTCCTATCAGGCGGGCGAAATTCATCAAAGGTGTCTATGTTAAGCGGCGATGCCTTAATGGGGGAAGTATGAGAATCGCCCGTGGGATCCACGCCACGTTCTTGCTTTAAGCGAACAAGGCGCGTTTCCATGTCATCACGAATTGGAAGGAGGGCGGGGTCAGGCTGTAATTTTAACTCTTCCACCAGCTTCCGCAGCGTATGTTCATCTCCGTTGTCCTCCAGCACTTTGGCCAGGGCCATGACGCGGGGCTTCATGTCAACGTCACGAAGCTCTATGATTTTCTCCACCTCTGCAGCGATACTCTTGAAGTCGGGAGGTGACGGGGCATCAGCCATAAGTGAATCTAAAAGAGCCTGGTAAGTATCCTCTTCCTCGGCCACTCGCTCCGCCTCTCCTTCATGGACATCCTCAAGGGAGAAGCGGGTGCGCTCTTCCCCTGACCGCTCCTTTTCGATGGCGTTAAGCCTCTCGACATAAGCCTCATGCTTTTCCTGCCTTTCCCGATGCTTTTTATCGGCTCTCTTTGTTATCTTTTCCTTGTGCCTCCTTTGCCTGACGCGGTCAAGCCGCTGAGTGGCAGCTGCAATGCGTCTCTCATAATCAGGGATAACAGCCGGATCTGCTTTCGGTGCAGCGGGGTCGAAGGGGATGCTGTCGAGGGTTTCGAGGGCTTCGCCATAACCATTTTCCTCCAGTATTTTATGGAATTTAGGGTCAAGAATAAGATCGGAAAAATTGGGGACTCCGGCTATCATCTCATCAGTTAGGCTGGAAAGGATCATAGATGGGAGGGTTTCAGTTTGCTCGGAAAGATCGTACAACATCATGCCCCAGCTCCACATTGTCTCCTGCACCTCTGCTGGGGTCCACTCCTCGCCCGTGCGCTCGCTGAGGATCTCCGCAGCCTCTCGTACCCGTGCATTCATCGCCAAGTAGCCGGTCCTCTTGCCTGGGCCGCGTGAGTTGAGTTCACCCTTGAAAAGTTTCTGGTCAACTCCACCAAGCATCGCCATCCAGGTATCGTTGGTAACCTCTTCCATGATCCCCAACAAGTTAAGCATGAAGCTGTTTACCTTCGGGCCGCTCAGGATTATCTGTTCCGATTCCTTGGCAGACAAGGCGCGGATGGCATTCTGTGTCCAGTTCTCCATTGCCTCACGAAGTTCACCGGCCTTCAACCCAGACACCTTTTTCGGCATCCCCCGCTTGATGACTGCGCGAATGGCCGCGTCGGAAGTAGGACGGCCGGATTTAATCCACTCACCCCACACGGCCAGGGTATTGTGAAAGTCTTCCTTGACCTTCGTCTGCGGAGAGAATGCCGCCAGCAGTGCGACAAACCTTCGTGTATCACGGCCAAAGATAGCGAAAAGATCGTCAGCTGCCTTGGCATACCATCCACGCGCAGCCTGACCAGCAATGGCCATGGCAGCAAAATCCTCAGACGACGGCATGTCCAAGAAATGCTTAATCACCCTACCCACTTCAGCTTCGCGATAGCCGCTCTTGGTTCGCAGATAAGCGTTCTCGTTCTTGATCAATGCACGTTGGATGCGGCGGAAGAGAGGATTACCCGATGGGGCAAGGGAAAATTGTGTGCCATTACTCATGCCATCAATCTTAATGGTCTTGCCACTACTGTCCTGATTAAATGACTCCAGTACAGCCCTAACGAAGTCATTGGCAGCGACCCCATAAGGGTTCCCCTTCCTAACCTTTAAGAGGACATCGTATGGCTCAGGCAACTTCCCCGGAACTTGAGAGAAAAATTCCTCTGTTTCCTTATACTCTGCCTCAGAAAGTGGTACCCATGTAGGGGGTGGAGGCATGTGTGCCATAGAAAAGCCACCTTCAATATCTGGGAAAGGCGATTCTTGCCCTTTGAATCTCCCCTTACTCTCCGCCACCATCCTGTCATACTGCTTTCCAACGTAAAAACCGGGAAGAATTTTGTTGTATTCTTTGTCCTTTTCCTTCTTCGACATATTCTTCCACACAGTGGGATCATATGCCGCCATCTTCTCCTTAAAAAGTTTCATAAATTCAGGAGGATGGTCCAAAATCTCCGTTATCCAAAAGCCCTCTGGAGTTCTTATCTTCCGGTGCTGCGGAGGGGGGAGCCGAGGATAGAGAGGGTCAAAAGCATAATCCCTAAATTTACTATAGTAATCATAAGACATTCTTTTATGCCAAACCCCCTCTATCTTCATAAATTCGTCGTATAGGGAATCTGAGCGATCCGCCCTCATAAACATGGGCCACAAAGGACGATCAATAGTGTCCATGTGGCCCCGTCTAAAACTTTCACCGAACAGTTCCCTCACCCAGCGCAAGAGTCTACCCCAAAGGCCCCTCTCCCCTGGCGAAAGGTCCTCTTCCATCACCACGTTCGCCTTCTCCGCCAATTTCGCGCCAAGCTCGTACCATAACATTCTCCGCCCATTGGCTGAGTCCCCTTCTTCATCAAATCTTTTTAGTAGCTCTGGGGATACAAGTTTCTCAATCACTTCCCTGGGGACTTTTTTCAGATACTTGGATACGAGCTTATCCAGTTGTTTCCTATCCCTTTTTTTCATACGGGCCATTCCGGCTTCCATCGTTTCGTGCAGGATCGTCCTGTGCATTCGGTGATGAGAAACAGGCACCTTCTTCCCAGTCCCTGGATCAATTTCTGCCGTCTTGATAAAAATTTGCTCAGACCAGTAGGCTCCATTAAAACGGCTATCATAATCCTCTTCAGTAAGGACATCATCCTCAATTTTTTGTGGTCTTGTCAGCTGGCGCTTGGTATCGGAATCATAATCCTCCTTTCGTAGCTCTTTAAGAAGATCAGATTGTACTTCGGCAGGAAGGTCGCCAAGGCTCTGAACCGGGAAATATTCCAACCTCGTAGCCCATTCAAAGGGATCTGCCAGTTCACGGAAATCTTGTCTCGCCGTTTCCAAAGTGGCCGTGGATGGGACTGTATCATCTAACTCAAGGTTCTCGGGGATGCGAGGACGTTGCACTCTCCCGGCTTGGTCAAGTTTTCCTTTGATGGCTTGATACGTCGAATCAAGGTGAGCGTCCTCTTCTGCAATCAGGGCATTAAAATCAAGTCCCACCTTCTCGGCCAATGCCCTTATTTCATCGTCAGGCGGGAGCTGAAATTTCTGTGGTGATTCATAGACCTTAGCAAGATTGGATAGGACAATTAAGTTAGCCAAATGTTTTTTCGTTGTCTTAGGGGCACGGAACATTTTTTGAACAACAGCTTCGGCACTTGTCCACACCTCATCAATATCAGCACCTATAGGCAGCTGTAACATTTCCACTGCCCGTTCAACAAACAGGACACGCGGCCTATCGTGCCCGGCGTCAAAGGTAATATCCGCAGGGACAATATCTGTGGCAGTATTTCTGGCATACTCGCCTTCCGTATCAAAGAGATTTTGAAGCTGTCTTTCTAAGTGTCTTTCGGCGTCAGGCTTCTTGCCAGTGAGTTCTTTACTGACCCCTACAGTGAGCCTTGTCGAGAACCCCGGCTTTTGGCTTTTAACTGGGCCATCAGAAGAGGTATACGTTCCGGGGGATGGTATAAAGATTATGCCAGCAGCTTTAAGCTCTTTTTTCATTACTCCATCTAAGCGATCATCTTTGACGAAATGAATATTAAAGGCCCAATGCTCATCTTGATCACGTTTACTATACTGGACACGTGGCACAGCCGTAAGAACGCCAAAGCGCGGCACAGGAGGACGACTTAGTTGCCTGTCTCTTGCTTTTTTCTTAACAGCCAAGGCATACGTTGGAAGAGAGGAGATGGTCCCACTGCTCACTGCCCTTCTGGCCCCTTCGCGCAATTCTAACAACTCAACGGGCCCTTTCCCTTTTTCCCCTTCCCGATCTACAAATGTTTCAACAGCTAAGTGTTTAAGAGCCTCCCATTTCCCCCGTTCCGCTTCAGGGGCTGAGTCCAGAGCCAACCCCGCCTGAATGTCAGGAATGTCCAACCACATAAGAAATTCCATCAGGTCCAGGTCGCTGGCGGTATCGAAGAAGGCTTCTTTTATGCCGGTTTTACCCAGTTCCCGTGGCCCCTGATCCCAGAGCAGAGACACATGATCTCTCAAGGCATCGCGGCGCTCTGAATTTGAAGAATAAGGGGCTTCTGCGAGACGAGCCCATTCTCCCAACCAGAAACTCAAAGATGGCTCCTCTTTAGGAGGTTCTTCCTGTCGAGCATATCGATCCTTTTCTGCTTCATATACGGAAGTTACCTCTGAGAGCTTTTCCCAATGAGCCGTCAACTCTTTCTTTAACTTGTCCTTACCCTTATAAAAATCATATTCCACTTGCTGAAAAGTGAATCCAGTTGCCCTCGCAAATGGTATTGAAAACCACTCATGTTCTGCTGGCTGAAACAGCCCTGGAAGGGTTTCCAGAAGCTCATCAATCCTGCCTTCTTGGAAAAGCCTGATTGACTCATGGAGCTGTTGCTCTTTGCCCTTTGCGGGAATGGCAGTCGTCTCATCGCCTGTCTCAACCCAACCGCCTGTACGCTTGGGCGACGAATTTTCCACGATCTCTCCATCCCTCAGCCAGACATGGCCTTCGCCTAAATATGGCAAGATAACCAAACCCCGAGATGCGATCTCAACTTCATCTCTTACAGGGAGTAAATCAGTACCTGGAGGAGTAAACTCAATTATTTGAGAAGTCCCCAATCGGGCAACAAGGCGGTTTGTACCCTCCTCTCCCGTTGAGATAGGCACATTGAGAATAATACCATCGTGTCCAGCCTCCTCAATAGTCTTCCGAACTTCAAGGAGTATTTCTGGGATGCGACTTTGCTGGGGCCTGGTTTTTGTTTGAAGAAATCGTGATGGTCTTGCTCGGACATCCAAAGTCCAAGCTCTTTATCAGTATTGATCACAGCGGGATTTTTAAGGAAGACATCAATCTTCTTAACTTCGCCAAG
>Ga0208449_1001767_pt1 | contig 11114 bp, 26 predicted proteins | sample MalvireepMed_s17_FD_184247 | JGI IMG/M metagenome (GOLD analysis project Ga0208449, IMG submission 184247) | Marine viral communities from the Global Malaspina Expedition - Malaspina viral metaG DeepMed_s17 (SPAdes) (version 2) | ecosystem: Environmental > Aquatic > Marine > Oceanic | place...
ACCCGATGGGCCGCGTGGCCGATGTCGAAATGACGCTTGGGCGCCGGCGGGTTGTCCTGTTGATAGCGGAAGACCGCCGGGCAACGGTTGAGGATCGTGCGCGCGCCCGACGACGACATGGACGGGGGCCGCGGGTCAGCGTGGTAGGCGTCGATGGGGATGTCATAGACGCCCGGCGCGCTGATGCCCTCACTCTTGGCTGGCATGGTCATCCCCTGCATCCCGGGCGCGTAGGGCGGCTATGCACCGGGCGCGGGCTTCAGCGTCTTTGCCATGCGTAATCGCTGTCACTTCAACCATTGCGTCCTTTTTCCGTGCTATTACTTCAACAGCGGGGACGCCGTACTGGTTATCGAACCACAGCAGAATTTCGCACGTCCACCCATCCGGCATCAGCGTATCGGCGGCGTCTCTGCTGGTGGTGTAGTCGGGGCGTGGGTCCAGCGCGTCGGCGAAAGCCCCTGTCCCGAAGCCAACTGGTAAGTCAACATGCTCGCTCACAGGTGCGGGTGGGCGAGGGAATAAGGTGCCGTGAATCGCGTAATCCAACTCCCGGTTCCCCTCCGTCACCGCCAACCGTGCGATAAGCTCTTTCATGGGTAGTCCCCCTTATCCGATGGCGCTGGCTTGGTGAGATCGCGGAGGATACGCCACGCCTTTTTTTTCGACGCTATGGACGCTTTCTTGTCGTCCAGGATGCGCAAAGCCTCGGCGCGGCCCATGTCGGCGACCTTGCGGGGAAGGGCGCGGCAGGTCATCCGAACACCAAAACGGCAACGCCGTTTTGCGTCATTCTTACAAGCCCGCCTGCATCGGATGGTTTACGCTCCACGAGGGTGTCGGGGAGGTCTTGTATTAAGTGCCAACAGGCTGCCGAGCAGGACCGCCATCCATCGCCATGGTCAGGGGACCGTTGAATAAGCGCTAAAGTGTTTTTGATCTGTTCATTGGTCATGGCGTGAGTTCCTTGGCGAGGACTATGCGGGCAAGGAAGGCACGGGCACTCTCAAGCGCAAAATAGAATTTGTAGACGTTGTTATCGACCTCGCTCTCGCCGCCAACCAAGGACGGGCTTTCTCCTTTTACATAGGCGTAAAAGTTTGTGCCCCACGTCGCGAGGTCTTTTAATTCCTCCAGCGCCTCGTCCCGCTCGCGTTGTAGGTCCCGGACGTACACCTTCCAAGGCTCCGCCGCCGCCATCACTATGTCCTTGACCATGCGATCAGTCATCGCAACACGCTCCTATCCGTGGCGTTGGCGATGCTGACTGCCAGAAGCCGTTGGGCCAATGTTGCGCGGCGGCGGAACAGCCAGGCGAACAAGCGGGCCATCACGCGGCGTCCCGCAGATATTCGCGGATGGCGGCATCGATGTTGTCTTGGGCGACGCCCGCCGCGTCCAGGGCATCTTCGAGGGTTTTTTCGTAATCCAAAAGGCCATTGTTGTCGGCCATTTCGCCCTCGTTCATCAACTCGCCGGCGATTTGTTCCGCCTCGCGGAGCAAGCCCACCAGACGCACGGCCTTTTTGTACAAGCCCTCGGCGAATTCGTGGTCGTGTGCATTGCTGATAATCATTTATTCCTCCTGTGCCTTGGCGATGGCGTCGTCGGCCTGTTTCTGCGCCCGCCACACGTCGCCGACGGTGTGGCCGTCCGGGGAGCCGACCATGGGCCGGAGCGTTTTCAGCGCCGCCAGCAAGTCCGGCGCGGCGGCGATTAGGCGGGCGTGAGCGTCCATTTCCTCGCGGCTAAAGGTTGGTGGCGCGGTGTCGATCAACAGCCCGCCATCCTCGATGGTGGCGACTATGCCGTCCGTGTCTTCCGCGCGGATGGTAATGTGATCATCAGCCGCGTGGATATACCATGGCGTATGCTTGCTCATCCCGTTCCTCCATCGCCCGTGGTGTTACTAAAGCCCGTAGGACGCTACCAACGCCTTCGCTTGGCGAGGGTCGGCGTCTACGCACCGGGCGGCCAAACGCGCCTCACGGCGGAACTGGTCGCGGGGCAGGTGGTCGAGGGTTCCGAATTCCAGCCGCATATATGCCTCGACCTCGGTGGGGTCATGGTCGGGGCAGTCTTCGCGGATCATTTTTTGGTAAATCATTTATTCCTCCATCGCCCGTGGGTGGGTTGATATTTATGACGTTACCTAATGGGAAACGCCATGTCAAGATAATTGTTGACACGGCGGAAACTTTTTTGGTAGCGTCTAATTATGCAATTAAAAACGTACCTCGGAAAGCAAGGAATATCGGCGGCGGAATTCGCCCGCCGGGTTGCAGTTAGCCGCGCCACCGTTACCCGCTGGTGCAAGGATGACCGCTTGCCGTCGCTCTCGGCGATGCGCCGAATTATCGCGGCGACTAATGGGTCAGTCGGGCTTGCCGATTTCCCGACGAAAAGGGATGGGTAATGCCTGTCTATAGCGATGGCGTCGCCGAAGCCCAACGTAAGTTGGCTCTGGCCCGCCAGCGCCGGGACGGCACCATCACCGGCCACGCCAAGGCATTGCGGGCGGCCGTCAACGCGGAGCTGGCCGCATACATCGAGGCGCGGTTGCCGCCGCAACGAGCGTTTGCCTTCGCCGATAGCGCCGCGCATTTGGAACGGGGAGCGGCATGAAGCGCAGCCTATCATGGGCACACGGGCTACCGCAGTGGTGGAACCACCGCCGGAGGATCAAGGTTTTTCAGGCGGCGATCAAATTGGGGCCGATCCGCGCCTATTACGGTGGCCGGTCTCGGCGATGGATGCTCGACCAACGCCCCTGTGAGCCCGCAGACATCATTGCCGCAGCGGAACGGAGAGCGGCGTGAACAGCTCTTTGCCCATTGAGAACGCAGTGCCGACAATTCAGTTCCTCCCTGACCCGGCATCGCGCCGGGCACCTTGGCTGGGGCTTCGGCCCCAGTCCTTTATTTCAGTTCCGCTTCGGCGGGACGTGGCGCGGCAGCGTGGAAAGCAGACATGCCTTTCGAATGCAGGAATCGATGAGGTCATGCAGTCCTCGGAGATCGCCGTCCGTCGCTGTTGGCGGGCATCCTGAGCCGGAGTAGCGCCCGGCCCGCACCCCGCAACTAAGGAGTGAGCGTTGAACCGCCCCGAACAAGCCCTACAGCGCGCCGTGGTGGAATACCTCGCGATCCTGGAACGCCAGGGCCGGCTGATGTTCTACGCCATCCCCAACGGCGGCAAGCGAAGCCGTGTCGAGGCCGCCATATTCAAGGGTCAGGGTGTGCGGGCCGGAATGCCGGATATCGGGATGGTGTTGCCGGGCGGCAAAGCGGCGTTCATCGAATTGAAGTCGCCGGGGCGGCCAGCAACGAAGAATCAGGTCCACACGATATTCCGGCTGCAAGACCACCGCGCCCTATGTGCTATCTGCGACAGCCTAGAAGCCGTGCAGGGCACTCTCGACGCCTGGCTCGGCCCCATTGACCGCCAGGGCGCGGCAAGGCGGGTGGCGTAGCATGGTGCCATATCAGGATTTCCTGGCCCGCAAGGCGGTTCGCGCCGAATCGCGAGGGATGGATAGTATCCCGCCGTTGGCTGACTATCTGTTCCCGTTCCAATCTCATTGTGTTGAATTCGCCCTACGCCAAGGCCGGACCGGCATTTTCCTGGACACCGGGCTCGGCAAGACCTTCGTGCAGTTGGAATGGGCGCGCCATGCAGAGGCCGCGTCGAACGGCCGCGCCTTGATCCTGACGCCTCTTGCCGTCGCCCGCCAGATCGAGCGCGAGGGCCGTGTGTTCGACTACCCGGTGCGGGTGGTTCGAGATCAGTCCGATGTGAAAGACGGTATCAGCATTTGCAATTATGACCGCCTCGACAAGTTGGATCTGGGCGCTTTCGGTGCTGTATCATTAGACGAGGCGAGCATTCTGAAATCATTCACCGGCAAGACGACCCGGGCGTTGATCGATTCGTTGTCCGACCACAAGTGGAAGATGGCGGCGACAGCGACGCCGGCGCCGAATGACCATATGGAGCTTGGTAACTACGCCGAATTTTTGAACACGCTTTCGGCTGTTGAAATGTTGTCGCGGTTTTTCATCAACGATACATCGACCGCCAGCCAGGAATGGCGGCTTAAACGGCACGGGGAGATAGCGTTTTGGGACTGGATGGCGTCCTGGTCGCGCATGGCCGAAAGCCCGGCCGATCTTGGCGACGATATTTCAGGCTTCGATTTGCCGGCGTTGAACGTCCACATACACCGTTCACGGGATAGCCAGATCAAGGCGAGCGACGGTGGATTGTTCGCGGCCGTCTCAATGAGCGCGACCACGATGCACGACGTGAAACGCCAGACGGTCAAGGCCCGAGCCGAAACGGCGGCCGCCTTGGTTAATGGCGAGCCCTGGGTTTTGTGGTGCGACACTAATTACGAAGCCGACGCCCTAAAGGCCGCGATGCCTGATGCAATTGAAGTCCGTGGGTCGCAATCCATTGATCAGAAGGAACAACTGCTTGATGCTTTTTCCTCGGGCGATGCCAAGGTCTTGATCGCCAAGCCCGCGATGTGCGGGCACGGGCTCAACTGGCAACATTGCGCGCGTATGGCGTTTGTAGGACGCAGCTATTCCTATGAGACTTACTACCAAGCCGTGCGGCGGTGCTGGCGGTACGGACAGAAGCATCCTGTCGCCGTTCATCTAATACTTGCCGAGGGGGAACGCGAAATCGGCCGAGTGATCGACCGCAAGGCCCGGGAGCATATTGAAATGAAGTCGGCGATGCTGGCAGCGATGGCGCGCAACAAAAGCGCGGCGTCTGACCGCAAGATTGCCTATGAACCGAACCACCATGGAGGACTGCCGCCGTGGCTAACATCCGATGCCTGAATTCCAATGAGGGAAAATCATGGGCGGCTTATCAAGGCGATTGCGTCGAGGTTATGCGCCAAATCCCCGAGGCGAGCATAGGATTTTCCGTTTACTCCCCGCCGTTCGGCTCGCTGTTCGTGTACTCCGAGAGCGTGGCCGACATGGGCAATTCCACCGACGCGGAATTCGCCGAACACTACGCATTCGCGGTCGCCGAGAAACTCCGCATCACCAAGCCGGGGCGCCTGACTGCGGTTCATTGCTCCGACCTCCCGATGACAAAATGGAAGGACGGCGCCGTCGGGATCAAGGACTTTTCCGGTCAGATTATCGCCGCTCACGAACATGCAGGATGGATCTACCACGGCCGCCGGACGATCTGGAAATGCCCGGTTGTCGAGATGACGCGGACCAAGCATGTCGGGCTCCTTTACAAGCAACTGCGTAAGGACAGTTCAAAATCACGCGGCGGGATGCCGGACTACCTTCTGACCTTCATCAAGCCGGGCGAAAACGAGAGCCCAATTGAGCACACGCCAGAAGATTTCCCGCTCGAACAATGGCAGGAATGGGCATCGCCTGTTTGGATGACGGTCAACCAGACGCGCGTTCTCAACGTAAAAGCGGCCAAGTCGGCGCACGACGAGCGACATCTTTGCCCGTTACAACTGGACGTAATCGAACGCGCATTGACCATGTGGTCGAACCCTGGCGACGTGATTCTCTCCCCCTTTATGGGCGTAGGGTCGGAGGGCGTCTCGGCACTCCACTTTGGCCGCAAGTTCGTCGGCATTGAATTGAAGGAGAGCTATTTCCAACAGGCCGGCCGCTACATGGAGGCAGAGGAAAATCAGCTTGATCTATTTGGTGACGCCGCATGATCCCCGATCCCGCCCCCGACTATGACCCGGACCTTAATTCCCATCGGTGCTGGTATCTTGCTATCGCGGCAATGCGACGGCGCTATCTGGCCGAGCACCCCGAGGAAGCGACGGAGGCGGACCGTGAATGACGCATTCCCCCACGGCTTCACGCCGTTCCCGGAGATCGGCGCCATCTCGTGGGATTGGGATTGGAGCGCCCGGCCGCCACAAAAGATGTCATACCCAAAGATGCACCATATTATCCGCCGCGTATTGGGGGCAGTGTGGTGGGAGGACGGTGGCCCATACCTCGTGACCCAGGCACAACTTGTCGGCCGTCAGCGCCATCAATTCATCGTCCGCGCCCGCCACGCGGTTTATTTGTTGGCCCACACGTTGACCCGACATTCATCGGTGGAGATCGGCCTATACTTCGGCGACAGGGACCACAGCACAATTTTGGTCGGCATCAAACGGGCCAAAGAACGCATGGCCCGCGAGCCCGCCTTCCGCGCCACCGTCGAGGCGATTGCGGAGGATATGGGGTGAGCGGAGCGCCGTCCATGCCCCTATTCTGCGGCGACTATATCGCCGATACCAAGCACCTGACGCTTGAGGAGCATGGGGCCTATCTCATGCTGTTGATGCTCTCATGGCGCTCGCCCGATGGCGTTCTTGATGATGACGACCGGCGGTTGGCCCGCATGTTGGGCGTAACAGAGCGGCGGTGGCAGTCCCAACTGCGGCCAGTGGTAGAGACGTTTTTCACCATAATTGACGGGAAATGGACACAAAAACGGTTGATAGTTGAACGAAAGTATGTAGAGGAAAGGCGCCTACAAAAGTCGCAAGCCGGGAAGGCTAGTGCGTTGAAACGACAACAGACTACATCAACGGACGTTCCAGTTCCGTCGCAACAGAACGGTCAACGGAAGGGCAACCCCCAACCCCAACCCCTTAAAGAAGGACCAGAAGCTAAAGCTTCTGAGGGCGTTCCGCCCGACGAAAATTTACTCGACCGGCCCGCGCACGTCGCCCCTGACTTGAAGGGGACCGTCTTCGGCGAATGCCTATCCGCCTTGGCCGCTTGGCTGGACAAGCCGCCGGACGGTTTGCGGTCGCTCTTGGGCCGGTGGTGTCGCGACCATGGCGAGGCGCGGGTCATCGCCGCATTCGGCACCGTGGACTTGCGGGCGGAGGGTGTCCCGGATGATCCGGTCGCATGGCTGGAAAACTGGTTCCGGACGCGGGCGCTAACGCCGGGTGATGCCGACGTGGTGGGGAAATCCCAACCGGCGTTGCTGGCGTGGCGTGGCCGGATGTTGCGGGAAATCGAGCGGCGACGGGGCAACGAGGAGGCCGAGCGGATTGGCGACGCCGTGACACGGGGAGAGAAATGGGCGACGGACGCGCTGTACGCCATCGACAGGCAAATGAAAGGAGCGGGGACATGAGCGAGACAGACGACGGCATTACCGGCGACGTGGACGCACTGACCAAGCGGCTATCACTGACCGAGGAGGAGACGATGGCCTCCAAGATAGCCGGGGTCACGATTATCGACGAGGCCCCGCAACGCGACGGCGGGCCGGCTTTCCCGCTACCGCCCATGGCGGAGGATACAGGCATGTCCCTTCGGCGGAGGATACAGGCATGTCCCTTCGCCAGTGGTACGCGGGCCAGGCATTGGCGGCGGTTTATGACAACGGCGGGCGGTACGGGCCGGAAGGCATGAAACAGGTTGCCGAATACGCCTTCAAAATAGCCGACGCCATGATAGCCGAGGGAGAATGAATATGGGCCGGGCGTGTGAATCGTGGCTGCGGATAGACAACGAGGACCACGAGAAGTTCGCTCGCGCCATGATGCGTTGTGAAAATGCGAGCGGGGAATGTTGCTATCAAGGCCGGTGCATTTTCGGCAACTGCTTCAGGCACCGAGATGGCGCCGAATTGCGTAATCTACGAAAGTGTGCTGGCGCACTTGGGTGCAGATTAGTGCGGGAGAAGGAACGATGAGCGAGATGGTGGAGCGGGTGGAGAGGGCGCTATGCAAGACTGGCCCACACGACCCGGACGAGATTGGGGCGAACGGCGGCCCATATTGGAAGCGGTATGAAGCCCAGGCCCGTGCCGCTATCGAGGCCATGCGGGAGCCGACCGAGGCGATGGGCCATGCCGGCGATGAAGCGGGCCATTGGTCTGACCACGATGCCGACAAAGTATGGCAAGTCATGATCGACGAGGCCCTGAAATGACCGACCGCATCGTCGAGGCCGTAAAGGCCGACCTGAGCCGGCGTTCGGAGAAGGGCAAGTTGAAGTACGGCGTTCACGTCGGCGACAACCCGCTGTCCCACCGCAAATGGCTGGAATATGCTTACGAAGAGGCCCTTGACATGGCCGTTTACCTGAAACGGGCGATGGAGCCATGAGCGACCGCATAGACGAGATACGGGCGCGATGGCGAAAGAACCGTACAGTCCCCAGCGTTGAGGAAAGTATTTACCTACTCGCCGTCGCCGAGGCGGCGCGGGATTTGCGACGGGCCAACCGGGATAGCTATATCGATGACACGCAGTTTGCCGCCCTGGAAGCGGCCCTGGACGCGGACGGGCAAGATAACCCCGTGCGTATGCGCGAAGCCGAGGAGGACAGGGATTGACGATCTTTGACGACATCAACCCGCCGCCGGCGCGGCCCCGATGGTGGGTTTACTTATTGGCGGCTATCGTCGTCGCCCCGCCGATAATCGCCGTCGCGGCAATCGTCGGGATGATCCTTCAATGGATGGCCGGGGTGTTCGGATGATTTGGGTCGCGTCCTATCCGAAGTCCGGCTCGACGTGGGTCCGGGCATTTCTGGCGAACTTGCTCCACGGCGGCGCCGAACCGTTGCGCCTGCAACAAATCGTGGACTTGTGGAAGGTCTACCACAAGGACGTGGGCAACCTAGCGGACGGCGACATGGTGAGGATACACCGCTTGCCTCATGGCCTGACCATCCCGCCGCGCACCGTCTACATCGTCCGCGACCCCCGCGACGTTGCCGTGTCCTGGGCCGCCCATTACGGCGTGACGATAAGCCGGGCGATCAGGACGTTGAACAGCAAAGAACCGATGGCGCCGCGCGCCGACCGCGTTGTGACCCCACCGGCCAAGACGGCGGACGGGTCATGGTCCGGGCACGTCAAGGCGTGGACAAAAAACACCGTCGTACCTTCGGGTTTGGTAATGCGATATGAAACCATACTTGGCAATCGGAACGGCCTAGCATTTAATAACCTGATCGCGTCGGTTCTTGCTCCCGGTTTTGACCGCAAACAATTTGCGCGCGCCATCGACCATTCCCGGTTTCACGAACTACAGGCGCAAGAGGACCGCGACGGGTTTGCCGAACGGCCGCCGTCGTGCAAGCGTTTCTTTCGGCGCGGCCAGGCGGGCGGCTGGCGCAACGTGCTGACCAAGCCCCAGGCGCGCAAGATCGAAACCGTCAACCGTGCCATGATGGAACGGTTCGGATATCTTGACAAATCGAACGAATAGGCGGAAAGTTTTTCCAATGCCCTGCACTGAGTTTTACCGCTGTCCCTTCCTACTGCGACCGCGCGGCCCGGTCCGCATACGGCCTTCCTGTCCCGGCGCGACAGCGGCGCCCCTAGCGGGCGGATATTTGAATGCCGAAGGAAGGCAAGGCCGCGAGGCGACGGAGGCGCGGTAGGTGAACTGGCTTCTTGGTGCGATAGTGTATTTCGGCATCGCCGCCGGCGGGCTAGTCGGGGTGCTGATCCTAACGGCGGTGGCCTTCGATATCGGGCGAACCTATTGGGCCTGGTCCGAACGGCGGCGCGTCCGTAGGGACGTGATGCGGCCGTGAAAATCTTGGGCAGCCGTCGCGCCGATATCGTGTATTTCGTGGGCATCGCTGTGTTGTTGGTATCCGCCTGGGCGCTGATTGAATTCATAATCGAGGGGGCGCCATGACCGACCCGGCCGTGACTGAAAAATTTAAGACCCTTGCCGAAATCAATCATTACCTCGGCGGCGCGACGATCAAGTGCTTGATATGCGGACGGCACCTTCAACAGCTTGGCAATCATATTCGGCATCATCCCGGGTGGGATTGTGATAATTACAAGGTTCACTTCGGCATCCCGTCTAGCCGGCGGCTGGTTAGCGGGAGGCTCCACGAACAATTAAGCGCGGCCAGCGCAAAGATGATGGCAAAGCGCGGGGACGAATGGCGCCACGCTTTCCATGTGGTGGGCAAGGACCGCCGGGAAAACCGCGACCACAAAAAGCCTAGTAAATTCCCAAGAACTCCCGCCGTGCTTAGTCACTTGCGGCAAGTTAGCGGGAAGGGGCGCACGGCTGGGCATGAAAAATATGACGGCAGGCGGGAGAACGTTAACTGCCCGAACTGCGACAAAACCCACGAGGTTGCAGCGTGGGCCGCCTTCCGAAGGGGAGGCGTTCTTTGTCGCCGTTGTTCCGAACATCAAAATAGAAGCCATGAACGCAATCGACCGCCGCGTATCGAGTACAATAAACAACGAAGCAAACGTAAATACGCCGAACTTAAAACGGGCGTTATTAAGTCACAGTTATCTATGCAAATCTTTGGCTACATTCAAGAGAATGGCGGGCATTCCACTATGAAGGAAATAAGGCGTGAATTTACGCGGCGACGCCCGGATTTGTTGCCACGGACATTCAAAAAGCGCGTCGGCGATTTGCTCGCGGCCGGAAAGATCAATGCAATATCGCGCGGCGTTTACCAGGTGGCGGCGCCATGATTGACCCGGCCGACCTTGCGATGCAAAACCTCGACCTTGCCTCGACGATTGACGGCAACGGGCAACTGCACAATCCCGGCGAGATTATGGAATTGTTGATGCTCAACGCCGAGACGTTGGAGAACATGGCGACGCGCCCGGCGGCCGAACCGGAAGGCGACAACCCGCCGGTTGCGGAGTTCGTATCCGCCGCCGACGCCCGTGTCGAGATTGCCGCGCTGCGCGGGTTTTACGATCTATTCACGCCCGTCCGGCATGGCCGCGACTTGGCGGGCCTTGACCCGAAGATGGGGCCGCCGGACATGGCCCGACAATGGCTGTCCGTGAAGGCGGAAGGCCGCAACGTCGCCTTGGCGGAAATCGTCAACATCGCCGTGCGGATTGCCGAAACCTGGGAAGCGGTAACGCCCGATACGGTCAAGCCCGTGATGCCGGAAACGGTGCGCGTGGGGCGGATAATGGGACCGGCGTCGCGCAACGAAGGCGACGACGAAAAGGTAGTGTACAAGCCGTTAAGCGGGGCGGACCTTACGTCGTTCCAACAGGCGCAGTTGCGGCTGTCATCGGCGCCGCCGGACCTGGGCGCTTGCGACGACAACCGGATACGCGGGCTGATATTCGCGCTT
>Ga0208449_1001769_pt1 | contig 11105 bp, 16 predicted proteins | sample MalvireepMed_s17_FD_184247 | JGI IMG/M metagenome (GOLD analysis project Ga0208449, IMG submission 184247) | Marine viral communities from the Global Malaspina Expedition - Malaspina viral metaG DeepMed_s17 (SPAdes) (version 2) | ecosystem: Environmental > Aquatic > Marine > Oceanic | place...
TTATTATTAAAAAAGAATTATTATTATTAGTCTATATAGTCGGATTTGGAGGGTTAAGGTCTTATAAACCATTATCAAAAGGGACCCTTTAATCCGCCTTGATTTATACTAAAATAGGGGATAAATTCCTAAAAATTAGAATTAACATTGGAAAAAATTTCAAAAAAAATTTTTCAAAATGCAAATAGACATAGAAAAAATTAAAAAACTACCTGTAGATGTAAGAAAAGACTTCATGAAGATGTACCTGAAGTTGAATGAAAAGAAGAAAGTTTCTAAGATACAAGCTGATTTTCTAAGTTTCGTGAAGCATATGTGGCCTGATTTCATACAAGGACCTCATCATAAGATTGTTGCTAAGAAATTTAATAGCATGGCTGAAGGCAAACTTAAAAGATTAATTGTCAATATGCCACCAAGACATACTAAGTCCGAGTTCGCTAGCTCCTTGCTGCCCGCTTGGATGATCGGGCGTAATCCAAAATTAAAAATTATTCAAACGACTCACACCGGAGAACTTGCAATACGTTTCGGTCGAAAAGCAAAAACATTAATTGATAGTCCCGAGTATCAAGAAATTTTTTCAACAAGATTAAGAGAAGATAGTCAAGCTGCAGGAAGGTGGGAAACCGCTCAGGGTGGCGAGTACTTTGCAGCTGGTGTTGGTGGAGCGATCACTGGTCGAGGCGCTGATCTATTAATTATTGATGATCCTCACTCTGAGCAAGATGCTTTGAATACGACAGCGCTCGAGAGAGCTTACGAATGGTATACATCAGGTCCAAGACAAAGATTGCAGCCTGGCGGACAAATTGTTTGCGTTATGACGAGATGGAATACAAAAGATTTAACAGGAATGCTTATGCGGCATCAAAAGGAAGCAAAATCGGATCAGTGGGAGTTGATAGAATTTCCTGCAATCATGCCATCAGGTAAACCTGTCTGGCCAGAATATTGGAGTTTCAAGGAACTAGAAACTGTAAAAGCTTCATTAAGTGTTGGTAAGTGGAACGCACAGTGGATGCAAAATCCAACTTCAGAAGAAGGTGCAATCATTAAAAGAGAATGGTGGAAGAAGTGGGACAAAGACGTAATGCCTAGATTAGAACATATCATTCAATCTTATGACACAGCTTTTATGAAAAAGGAAACAGCGGACTATAGTGCAATTACTACTTGGGGTGTCTTTAGAGAAAATGAAGACAGACCACCTAATTTAATTTTAATGGACTCTATTAAAGGAAGATACGAGTTTCCCGAACTTAGAAGACGAGCACTAGAACAATATAAGTACTGGGAGCCAGAAACAGTTTTAATCGAAGCAAAGGCGTCTGGACTGCCATTAACCTATGAGCTAAGAAATATGGGAATACCCGTTGTTACCTTTACACCAAGCAAAGGAAATGATAAACATGCAAGAGTAAACTCGGTGGCACCGCTATTTGAAAGCGGCACCATATGGGCGCCCACTCACAAAGGGTTTGCACAGGAAGTCATAGAGGAATGCGCAGCATTCCCCTACGGCGATCATGATGACTTGGTTGACAGTATGACTCAAGCTGTTATGAGATTTAGACAAGGTGGACTGATACCTCACCCTGAAGATTATAAGGAAGAGAAAATTATAAAAGGAAGACCGGTGTATTATTAGGAGTATTCCTTGTATAATGGTAATAAAAGATTACAACCAAGAAGGAGAAATTAAATGGCTGATTTTAAATTAGATTATAAAATAATAGGACCTCAAACCTATGAAGATGGTAGAAAATTATCAAAAGACTCAACATTCCCTAAGACAATTAAGGTTAATGCGAATAGTTTAGAAGAAGCAAAAAAGAAAGCAAGACCTTTAATTAAAAATTCTAAAGGATACAGTGATTTTAAAGGTAGATTTGCAGACGATGCACCTAAACCACGAGTTAAGTTTCTTAAACCAATTAAAATTGGAGGCACAGGAGATTCACCAACAAAGGAAATACTTCCTAAAATGTTGTTAGATATAAAAGAAAAATTATTTAAAGGTGGCAGGGTAGATAAATCCATTAAGGGAGGAAGCAAGTACATATAGTGGTTAGAAAGCTAACAATGACCATCCCTCCATTAACAGGCCCTGTTTCTCGAGGCTTGAATATTGGTTACAAAAAGGATAGAAACATGTTAATATCGGAGAAAATAAATGGCAGAAATAGACAAAGCTTTACCGAACGTAAAGCAAACAATAAACGTACCTAGTCCTCAAGACGTTGAAATCGCTGAACAAGAAAAATTAGTCGAGCAGCAAGAAGCTGGTCAACCCGTTGAAACAACGGAAAATGAAGATGGTTCGGTTGATATAAATTTTGATCCAAAAGTTGGAAGTCCTGGAGAAGATGAAGGACACTTTGCCAATTTAGCAGAATTATTACCCGACAATGTTTTAGATCCATTAGGAAGTACCCTTTACACTAATTACGACGACTATAAAAATTCCAGAAGAGAATGGGAAAAATCTTACACGAATGGTTTAGATTTATTAGGTTTTAATTATGATAATAGAACAGAACCTTTTAAGGGAGCATCAGGTGCTACTCACCCAGTATTAGCTGAAGCTGTTACTCAGTTTCAAGCACTAGCTTATAAAGAATTATTACCCGCAGGTGGTCCTGTTAGAACTCAAGTTATTGGAATGCCATCTCCAGACAAGGAGCAGCAAGCAATTAGAGTTAAAGAATTTATGAATTATCAAGTTATGACAGAAATGAAAGAATACGATGCAGAATTTGACCAAATGTTATTTTATTTACCCTTAGCAGGTTCTGCTTTTAAAAAAGTTTACTATGATGAAATTATGCAAAGAGCAGTTTCTAAGTTTGTTCCTGCAGATGATTTAGTGGTTCCTTATACAGCAACATCTTTAGATGATTGTGAATCAGTTATTCATATGGTTAGAATGACAGAAAACGAATTAAGAAAACAACAAGTGGGTGGGTTTTATAGAGATATAGAACTTAATCCAAGTTATATAAATGAAACTGAATCGGAGAAAAAAGAAAGAGCTTTAGAAGGTGTTTCACGTGGAAGAGACGACAGAATGTATACAATTTTAGAATGCCATGTGAATTTAGACTTAGAAGGCTTTGAAGATGTAGGCGAAGACGGAGAACCTACAGGAATTAAACTGCCTTACATTGTAACCATTGAAGATGGTACAAGAAAAATTTTATCTATTAGAAGAAACTATGAAGTAGGAGATACATTAAAAAATAAAATAAATTATTTTGTTCACTTTAAATTTTTACCAGGACTAGGTTTTTATGGTTTTGGTTTAATACATATGATTGGTGGACTATCAAGAACAGCAACAGCTGCTTTAAGACAGCTCCTTGATGCGGGCACCTTGTCGAACTTACCCGCTGGATTTAAAATGCGTGGAATTAAAATGAGAGATGAAGCACAATCAATTCAACCTGGAGAATTTAGAGATGTAGATGCTCCTGGTGGAAATTTAAAGGATGCTTTTATGATGCTTCCATTTAAGGAACCATCACAAACCTTATTACAATTAATGGGGGTCGTAGTTCAAGCAGGACAAAGATTCGCATCTATTGCGGACCTGCAAGTAGGCGATGGGAATCAACAGGCAGCAGTGGGAACGACCGTGGCTTTGTTGGAAAGAGGATCACGTGTAATGTCAGCCATTCACAAGAGACTTTATGCTGCCATGAAAAAAGAATTTAACTTACTATCAAGAGTTTTCAAATTATATCTACCTCCGGTTTACCCATACGATGTTGTGGGTGGTCAAAGACAAATCATGCAAACTGATTTTGATGACAGAGTAGATGTATTGCCAGTTGCAGATCCAAATATATTTTCTCAAACACAGCGAATATCCCTCGCTCAAACAGAACTGCAATTGGCAACCTCAAATCCTCAACTTCATAATCAATATGAAGTGTATCGAAACATGTATGAAGCATTAGGAGTAAAAGATATTGATCTAATTTTAAAAAAACCACCTAAACCAATGCCAAAAGACCCTGCATTAGAACACATTGATGCTTTAGCAGGGCTACCTTTTCAAGCTTTCCCTGGACAAGATCACAGAGCACACATTACGGCGCATTTGAACTTTTTAGCGACTAATTTGGTTAGAAATGCGCCAATGGTGGGGGGTGCAATTGAGAAAAACTGTTTAGAACACATTTCTTTGATGGCACAAGAGCAAATTGAACTAGAATTTAGAGAAGAATTACAACAAGTAGGACAAATGATACAAATGTTGCAAAATCCACAAGCTGCTCAACAAAATCCTAACTTGCAAAATCAGGTACAACTGATACAAAACAAAATTGAATCAAGAAAAGCGGTTTTAATTGCGGAAATGATGGAAGAATTCAAAAATGAAGAGAAAAAGATCACTTCTCAATTTGATCATGACCCTATTGCTAAACTAAGAGCTAGAGAATTAGATATTAGAGCAATTGACAATGAAGCAAAAAGAAAAGAAGCAGATCAAAAAATTAATATTGATCGTATGAGAGCGATGATGAATCAAACTAACGTTGAAGAAAAAATGGATCAAAATGAAGATTTAGCTGAATTAAGAGCTGAAACTTCACTTGAAAAACAAGAAATGGCGAACGAAAATAGATTAACGCTCGCTAGAATGAAACCAAAAACAAATGGGAGGGCATAATGGCTTGGAAAGGCTACGCACCGTACAAAGAGAAAACAATTTCTTCACCTAATGCACAAAAAAACGATGATAAAGTGCAAAAAGTGAAATTTGTTAAAGATACAAATCCTGTAACAGGATCTCGTGCGGCTAGAAAACAAAAACCAGTAACTTGGAGTTAATATGTGGTTCAGTGCAATTAAGCTTGCTTTAAACGCTGGAAGTCACATTTATAAAAAGCGTCAAGAAACTAAGATGGCTATGGCGGATGCACAACACATGCACGCAGCTAAGATGGCCCGAGGTGAGGAAGCTTACCAGGGCAAACTTTTAGAGGCCCGTCAAAATGACTACAAGGACGAGGTCGTTTTAGCGATTCTCACACTGCCCATTTTGGTGCTCGCCTATGGGGTCTGGTCAGATGATCCGGCCGCTATGGACAAGATAAAAGTGTTCTTTGAGCATTTTCAGGCACTACCAAGTTGGTTTACAAATTTATGGATACTTGTATGTGCGTCAATATTTGGTATAAAGGGAACACAAATATTTAGAAACGGCGGTAAAAAATAATGACTAAAAAACAAAAATCTAAAGACGAGCTTAAAGGAAAAGGAAATTTTAAAAAAGGGTTCACAATAAAAGTCCCTGTAGGAGAAGGACCAGCAAAAAGATTTTCAACAAAAAAAGACATAACTATTACTGGAAAAGATGAAGGACCAACAAAAAAACATACAACATTCGAAGCCACAATGGACGGTAAAAAAATTAAAGACGCTAGTTGGCAAAATAAAACATTACAAATAAGAAAAAGCAAAAGCACTGGTGGCAGAATAGGTTTCGCTCATGGTTCTAAAAGGCCTAAAGGTGGTTGGAAAGATTAATTAATAAAAGGAGAAAAAAATGGGAGACATATCAATAAAAGGAAGAAGCAAACTTCTAGGAGGTGGAAGAGTCTTTAGAGACAAAGGAACACCTAAATCTGGAGAAAAAGGATTTAAACATAAAGGAACTTTACAAGAAATTAATAAAAAAATTTTTGGTAAAACTCAAAAAAGATATGATGAAGGAGATGCAATGACAGATATACATCATCCTGCTGTTGTTAAAGAACTTAAGAAAAAAGGTTTAACTTCTAAAAAAGTAGAAGAAGATATTTTAAAAGAAAAAATGAAATCTTATTAATAAATAATGCCTTTTAAATCAGAAAAACAAAGGCGATTTATGCACGCTAACCATCCTGAAATCGCAAAAAGATGGGAGAAAGAGTATAAAGAAGGTGGAAGAGTAAAACTTAACGAAGGTGGTTATATTGGACCAGCCATTAAAGCTGAATATGGCGGAGTTAAGTTATCAAATCCACATAACAAGAAATATTATAAAGGATTGGTATAGGTGGATCCATTATCCGTTGTAGCAAAGCTACAAAAAATAATGCAAGACAATCTCCAGAGAATTGGAGACACACTCATTAGTGGAGGTGTTGACAATATGGAGAAATATCAGTATATGTTAGGACAGGCACGTACATATCAGTACTTGCTTCAGGAAATCTCTAACCTGCTAAAATCGAAGGAGCAAAAAGATGACAAAGGAAACGTTATTGACCTTGGAAAAGGAAGTTCCAAAACATAAAAATGCTTTGGAAGAAAAATACAAGTCTGAAGAAAAAGAACCATTAAATCCAGAAAATATTGAAAATCAAAAAGAACAGTTGCCCGAGCCTAGTGGCTGGCGACTTTTAGTTTTACCTTTTACACCAAAAGAGAAAACTAAAGGTGGAATTTTAATTGCACAAGAATCATTAGACAAATTACGTATCGCAACTAATTGCGGTTACGTTTTAAGAGTTGGACCTTTAGCTTATTATGATAAGGAAAAATATCCAACAGGTCCTTGGTGTAAACAAGGAGATTGGGTAATTTTTGCTCGTTATGCAGGATCAAGATTACCTATAGAAGGCGGAGAAGTCCGTTTATTAAACGACGACGAGGTTTTGGGAACAATTAAAAGTCCAGAATCTGTGTTGCATAACATTTAACATAGGAAGGAACTATGCCAGTAGATAAACAAGAAAAAACAGTTGATATAGACACATCAGGACCTGGTGCGGATATTGAAATTGCAGAAGAAAAAGTAATACCAGTTGAACAGGAGGAAACAAATGCAAAAACTGATAGTAAGGACGATAATAAGTCCGATGATACATTGGAGAAATCTGATAAGCAGCCTGATGTTCAAGATAGCGAACAAAAGACTGAAGAAAAAGCTGAAGAAAAAGTAGAAGAGAAAAAAGAAACGAGTGACGAGAAACAAGATGAACTAAAAGAATATAGTGAAGGAGTTCAAAAAAGAATTGCTAAACTAACTAAAAAATGGCGTGAAGCGGAAAGACAAAAAGAAGCCGCTATAGATTATGCCAGAGGTGGTCAAGTAGAACTTTCAAAATTAAAAAATAGAATAAGTAGTCTTGAGCCTGGTTATGTTGATGCAATGAAAAATAAAGTTATCTCTGGACTTGAGGCAGCGCAAAGTAAACTTGCTGCAGCAAGAGAAGCAGGAGACATTAAGACTGAAGTTGAAGTGCAAAAAGAAATTGCAAAACTTGGTGTTGAAGAAGCTAGAGTTAACAGTTTAAGAAGTAGTTATGAAAGGCAATCTAAAGAAAAGGTAGTTCAAACGCCAACTTTAGACCAAGCAATTCAAACTCCTCCTCCAGCTGATCCAAAGGCGGAGGCATGGGCAGACAAAAATGAGTGGTTTGGAAAAGATTCTGCTATGACTTATACAGCTTTCGATTTACATAAAAAACTAACTGAAGAAGAAGGTTTTGACCCTAATTCAGATGAGTATTATGTTGAAATAGACAAACGTATAAAGCTTGACTTTCCACATAAATTTGCTAGAAAAGAATTATCGGAAGGAACGACTAAACCGACACAAACAGTAGCATCTGCTACGCGAAGTGTTAAACCTGGTCGCACAACTGTGAGACTCACATCTTCACAGGTAGCAATTGCTAAAAAATTAGGTGTGCCACTTGAAGATTATGCAAAACAATTAAAAATCACAGAAGGAGTATAAGCATATGCAAACAGACGATAAAAAAACTTCTCGTGCGAGTCAAACAAGAGAAAAAACTTCTCGAAAAAAAGTTTGGACTCCACCCTCATCTTTAGATGCACCCCCTTGCCCTGATGGATATCATCAGAGGTGGATAAGGGCCGAGACTATGGGTTTTGATGATACGAAAAACATGGCCGGAAAAATTCGATCAGGATACGAGCTCGTAAGAGCTGATGCATATCTAGGATCGGATTACCCTGTTATCAACGAAGGCAAATACAAGGGAGTGATCGGAGTTGGAGGCCTTTTGCTCGCAAGGATACCGAACGAAATTGTTAAATCACGCGAAGCGTATTTTAATAGAATGACGCAAGACAAAGAAGACGCGATTGAACAAGATCTTATGAAGGAAGAGCACCCAAGTATGCCAATCAATCAAGAGAGGCAGACTCGTGTAACCTTCGGTGGAACAAAGAAGAACTAATTTATTAGCAATTCCTACCCAGCGATTTAAATTAACCCGTTCATCTTCGGATGAACAATAGGAGAAAAAACTATGGCTAATCAAGATGCTCCTTTCGGTCTAAGACCGGTAGGAAAACTTAGTGGCAATAGAGATTCCGGCGGAACAACTGAATATAGTATTGCAGCTTGTGCTTCGGCAATATACCAAAACGATCCAGTAAAAATGCTTTGTACTGGTACAATTGGCGTTGCAGCAGCTACTAATACTTTAGTCGGTGCAATCAATGGAGTTTTCTATACAGATGCTACTACTAGCAAACCAACTTTCTCAAGATGGCTAGCAGCCTCAAACTCTGCTACCGATATTGTTGGCTTTGTTAATGATGACCCTTTCACGGTTTTTGAAATCCAATCAGCTGGTTCTGGTGCTCACGCACAAGGCGACATTGGATCGAATGCAGATTTGGCAACATATGCTGCAGGCGCAGCTCCTGATTATCTATCTGCGGTAGAATTAGTTGATACTCAAAGTACAACTACTGCTGTTTGTAGAATAATCGGACTTTCATTAGACCCTGATAACAATGACGTAACCGCAGCTAATGTGAATTGGCGTGTGCTTATTGCAGAACACTTCTATATGACAACTACAGGAATCTAAATTATGGCTATATCACGTAATCAACTAGTTAAAGAACTAGAGCCAGGTTTAAACGCCCTGTTTGGTCTGGAATATAAAAACTATGCAAGCGAGCACGAAGCAATTTTCGATAAGGAAAACTCAGACAGAGCTTTTGAAGAAGAAGTAATGTTATCCGGATTCGGAAGTGCTGCAACTAAACCTGAAGGTCAAGGTGTCAACTACGACGCGGCACAAGAGACTTTCACGGCTCGTTATACGCACAAAACACATGCTTTAGCTTTCTCAATCACTGAAGAAGCGATTGAGGACAATTTGTATGATAGACTTTCGTCTAGATATACAAAAGCACTAGCTAGATCTATGGCTAATGCGAAACAAGTTGAAGCGGCTAATGTTCTTAACAGAGCATTCAACAGTTCATACACTGGTGGAGACAGTAAAGAACTTTGCGCAACTGATCACTCAATCATTTCTGGAACAGAGCAGAACGAATTATCGACTGCTGCTGACTTAAATGAAACATCTTTAGAGCAAGCATTAATTGATATTGCTGCGCTAACTGATGAGAGAGGTCTTAAAATTGCAGCTAAAGGAATGAAATTAATTATTCCTTCTGCGCTACAATTTACTGCAGAGAGACTTATGAAGTCTACACAAAGAGTTGGAACAGCTGATAATGATATCAATGCCGTTGTATCTATGGGAATGATTCCACAGGGTTATACTGTGAATCACTACTTAACTGATACAGATGCGTTTTTCATTAAAACTGATGTTCCTAATGGATTGAAACACTTTGTTAGAGCACCAATCAAAACTGCTATGGAAGGCGATTTTGACACTGGTAATGTTAGATATAAAGCAAGAGAAAGATACAGCTTCGGCTGGTCTGACTGGCGTGGAATATTTGGCTCACCAGGTGCGTAATCACTAAATTAATGTGGCGGGACATAGTTCCGCCACATTTTAAAAATAGAAAGAGAAAATGAAAAAATTCCTCGTAAATATTTGGGCTTATGATTATCACGCTAAATTTGAAGTTTTAGCTGAAGATAATCCCAAATCTCTTGAAGATTCTATCCTTGACAAGCTAGGAGAAAAGTCTATAAAGTGGGAATCAACGGGAATGTACCGAGATACCCGGAGAATAACCTATGAGGAGGTTATATATGACACAAGACCTATACACTACAAAACGGTCCTTGGAGTTAGAGTGGCAACAGGAGTACCTGAAGGAGGGCAAGTATAATATTAATATGTCCTACATTGACAAAAAAATTCAGGAGATTGTTAAAGAGATCATTGCCAAAGAGTTCGAAGAATCTACTCGCCTTAATAAAGTAGATGAATCCAAGGCTCAAGTTTCGATAGCCACTTAAGCGCTATCAAAAATCACTTTTTTTCCTAAGGATACCTTGCACTCAATCAAAAAATAACATATAAATTTATCACTATACAAATTTAAAAAAACTTAAATGTAGACGCGTATAGTCGACATCCCCTAGGGACTACATTTAAATATTCTAGGAGGAATATTATGGCAAACACAACCTTTTCAGGAACAGTAAGAGCGGAATCCGGTCTTAAGGTTTCAGCAAAAGCAGCTGCTACTGGAGCATACACTGACAAATTTACAGTTAGTTGTGCAGGTGCAGTCTGTACTTCAAGCACTTTAGCTGTTACAGGTGTATCAACCTTAACAGGTGCACTAAAAGCTAACGCTTCTCAAAACTGGATGGGAGTTAAAAAATTCCAATCTTTTGCAGGAACTTTAGCTTCAACAAACGCAGCAACTACAGCTTACGGGGACGGTGACGTTCTTGTAGAATTAGGAACTTTAGATACGACAGTACCTTCGGGTCATGTCGCAGCAACTAAGTTCTTTATAGATAAAGCACTAATTGGTATTACAACGGCAGCAGGTCAAACACTTGTTGGTGGATTATCATTAAGTGCTACATCAGGAACAGCGACTAACTCAGCTGTTTCATCAGGAACAGAAATTGTTGGTGCAGGAGTTACTTCGTTTAATTCACAACTTAGTGCAACACAATCTATAACTGAAATTGATGTTAACCTTAACAATTCAGCTGGGAACTATCACATTTTCGTACCAAATGTGACAGCCGCTATTGCAAGTAAATATTTATATGCATTTAGCACAACAGCAGTTAACGCAGACATCACAGCTGGTAGATTTACAGTCTTATTAGAATACACAGTATTTTAATATTAAATAAACTTAAATTAGAGCGGGGCTTCGGCCCCATCTAGTAA
>Ga0208449_1001775_pt1 | contig 11094 bp, 25 predicted proteins | sample MalvireepMed_s17_FD_184247 | JGI IMG/M metagenome (GOLD analysis project Ga0208449, IMG submission 184247) | Marine viral communities from the Global Malaspina Expedition - Malaspina viral metaG DeepMed_s17 (SPAdes) (version 2) | ecosystem: Environmental > Aquatic > Marine > Oceanic | place...
GTTGCTAGGGTTGACAATCAACAACGTATCTGGTACAATATACATATGCAGAACAAACCAAAAACCGGCGACTTGTTTGACAGGGGCAACCGATACGATTTCGAGTTGGTCCCGTTGAAAGCCCACAGAAAACAACAGTGCATCACCATCCTGCACGGGCAGCTTGGCGACGAAATCCCGGCAGAGAGTGGGTTGGCGGTTGACTACCGGCACTTGACCGGTGGCGGCTTCGGATTCAATACTGCTATCAAGCAGCGACGTAAAATCTGGAAAGTGAAGGGAACGTAGAGAATGGAAAAGGTTTTGAAGTTGGACGGCGTTGAAGTTGTCTACTGCCACGAGTCTGATGACTTCGAGGTGTGGGCATTGGTTGCAGATGGGCCTGATGATTGTATGTGGGACGTGGTTGCCACGACCACCAGCAGCGACGAAGCTGTTGACATGGCTCATGAAATTTGGGATCGTATGGGGATGATTGACGGATGAAGGTATTGAGAATGATTGATCGGGACACTTTGGCGACGCTGAGCTTTCTTACGTTCTGGACATTTATTATCGTGGCGACAAGATAGTCACGTTTTGGGGTTGACAAAACGGGGTAAAAAACCGGGGTCGCGGCTCGCCGTAAGTCTATTGATACCAAGGGGTTATAACTATTTTGACAAAATCTGAGAAAAGGTGGCGACTGGGCTTGCATTATGCCGATATATATAGTATAATGGGGACATACAACACAGAACAAACGAAAGAGAAACATGAGTTGGACAACTGCAACCAGAATTAGAAACCAAAAGATTCAACGGGCCGTCGAGTTGGCACAGAAAGCCAATATCACCGACGTTGACAAGGCGAGAGCAATCAAAGACAAGTACGTCGCACTGCTCAACGAAGACCCTACCAGCGACAAGAATCAACGGCTTTACAACTGGTCGCAACAGGTTCTTATCGGAGCGAGAACGTTGGCCGGTGAGACAATTTGGGTTTGACAAACAGCGGCGTATCTGGTACAATACACACTCACAAGGACACAAAGGAGAACAACATGGATTGGGCATTGATTATTGCCATCCTCGCCATCATCATGGATGGCTGAGACGTGGGCTGGCGGGCCAAAAGATCGCTGTCTCACACAACACACGCACTAGTACAAAAGAGAAACAATGACGATTCCGAAGATTAGCCTTGACTGCCTTGTTGCGACTATGCAAAAAGCTACCCAAGACGACCCCAGCAAGTTCGCCGTCGAGACGATGACCAACATGTCTGTTGAGCAACCTCACCTGATGCTTGCCGTTCAGCAGACCGTGGCAATGTTCATGGGTGAGGGTGATGAGGACGCGGGGGAATTCGTACCTGCTGAGGATGACATGGTATCCGCTGACTTTGCAAAGGAAATGATTTGTATGTCAACCTTCTGCATTCTGGGGATTGCGATGAAGGCAGTCGCCGCGACTATCGAAGCCGCCGAACTTTCAGAACAATGGGGTGAGTAATGTGGGAAGTGTTTGATCCGAAAAGTGGTGATCCTGTCATTACGACTAGGTTCAAGGTAGTTGCCCGCATCTTGTCGTGGTTTATCAATGGCGACTACAACAGGCAAGGACAAGGGTGGGTAGACAATGATTGAGTACAAAGTCGAAGCGTGCTACAAGAATGCCGAAGGAACCTACGTGGAAGTGAACGTGTGGGTTGAATCAGAGACTCACCTTGACGCCTGTTCTCAAGTGATGATTGATCACCTCGGTACAGAATGGCTCAACCCTGTCCTGTCTGTTGATAGGAATTATAATATCGGTTGCTACACGGCGGATCAGGTGAAAGTGAATACCGACTATATGGTAGGGTTGCGAGAATTGTCGGTTTAGGGGTTGACAAAAACGCAAAAAACCCCGGTGGCGAGCCGCCCTAACCCTCTACCCCACAACGACTTATGACTATTTTGAAAAATCCTGAAAAAAGCTGGCGGCTGGGCTTGACTTATGCCGATAATAGTATATAATGGGGAGTGTAACACACATGACACATGGAGACACACGATGACACTTGAAGAAGCTTTTGAGAACGACCAACAAGCCCGCGCCGAGTTCGAGGAATACCTCGACGAGATGGCTGGCGATCACGTTCATGTTGCGGCTCGCAATGAAGCCGTGCATGAAGAAGATTTCAGTTGGGAAGACGACGGCCAACCTACCGAGTATGACGAATGGCAGGATTACATGGGTGGTGACGATTGGGACCACGGACAATACGACGACGGCGGGTATTAGGGTTGACAACCAGAGGCGTGTCTGGTATAATATACGCAGTTCTTTGACAATCTAGAAAGTAAAGCCGGTATAGCTCGGTGGCATGAGCGTTCCCTATCTCCACCCCACTACAGCGTTGTACAACGCTGGGGGAGGTGAACGGAATATATCTTGGCGGGCCTGTGTTTGTACGAATACAGGTGGCATTGTACAGTGTCTTTTACCCCGCGTTTCAGAATAGTGTAGTATCAAGCCTGAGCTTGACTGCATCTGATTCGGTTCGAATCCCTTTACCGGCAGCAATTTTATGTAGGTGGCATATGCCACTGAATAACGAGGCGTCAGAGCGGCACAGCCGTAAATCTAGCCACGCCTACAAACCCGAGAAGGGTGGAGATAAATAGGGCTAGTACCTTACAACGGAAGAACGGAGAAACGTTTACGGGGTTGAGTAGCGAAAGCGAATGGCATAGCCAACGAACCCAATCGCCTCTGAGAGCGTGCTGGTGCATCAGCAGGACAAGCGAACTAACTCCCTCTTCCAACTTTTTTGCTTTTGGGCTTGACAAGCCAGACAAAAAACCGGGGTCGCGCCGCGCTGTAACCCTTTGCCACACAACCACTTACAACTATTTTCAAAAAAGCTAAAGTTTGGGGTTGATATGTGCCGATAAATATAGTATAATAGGATACACAGGGGGCGTAGCTCAATTGGTTAGAGTACCGGACTGTCGATCCGGCGGTTGCGGGTTCGAGTCCCGCCGTCCTCGCTGCTGTCTTAGCCCAGCCAATCCGCTCCCAATACTCAAATACATAGCCAGCGAAAACTGACCGCCAGCGGAAAATGGGTTTTTTGGAAATAGTCTCAAGTTTGGCCTTGACAATGGACGATAATAGTATATAATGGGGGAAGTAAAACACACACGCAAGGGAAACACAATGCTCAAGTATTCACAAGCAAACGCCAAGACTCACGCCATGTCGGCAGTCCCCGAACTGGCCTCATACCTTGAAGACAAGCGGAAGATTTACAGCCTCGACCTGTTGTCGGGCTACACCTGTCCGTTTGCGAAGGCGTGTCTCTCGAAAGCCAAGACCGACAAGGATGGAAAGCGATATATCGTGGACGGTCCAGACAATGAGTTTCGGTGTTTCTCGGCAAGTCAGGAAGCACAATATCCCAACGTCTATAAGGCTCGAAAACACAATATGGACCTGTTGCGGAGAGAAGGCGACCTGCACTTGATGGCTCACCTGTTGCAAGTCTCGATGCCCGAGAATCTCGGCATCTGCCGAATTCACGTTGCTGGGGATTTCTTCAACCAAAAATACATGGAAGCGTGGACGCTGGTGGCACGCTCCAACCCTAACCGATTATTCTACGCCTACACCAAGAGCCTAAAATATTGGCTTGACCTAAAAGCCGACATTCCGCACAATCTGGTTCTGACGGCATCTTATGGTGGGCGTGACGACCACCTAATCGCCACGGAAGGTTTGCGGTCTGCCACGGTTGTGTTCTCGGAAGCGGAAGCGGATCGGCTTGGAGCGGAAATTGACCACGACGATTCCCACGCTGCTCGGCCTAGCTTGCGGAATCAGAGTTTTGCCCTGCTGCTCCACGGGACACAGCCCAAAGGAACGGAAGCGGCGACAGCATTGAAGGAACTCAAAGGAAAAGGTTCATATTCACGAAAGGTAACGGCATGATGGAACAACTAACAAACGGAACGCTCTCGGTAACTTGCTGGCGGTGCAACGAGCATCACATTCTGGCGGCGTGTGCGGAGGATGTGGACAGGTGGCAAAACGGTGAATTGATACAGAACGCCATGCCATACCTGTCGGCGGATGAGCGGGAATTGCTCATTAGCGGGACGTGTGGGACTTGCTTCGATAATATGTTTGGAAGCGAAGAATGAAATATATCGACCCCGAAAAGCGGGTGTACGTCTACTGGAATCTCCACAAGAAATGCTGGAGTGTGAAGCAGGGCGGCAGGGTAAAGGGCCACGCGACTAAGCTCGCCCTAAAGGACTGTCGGTTCTTGGTTGGCAAGGCGGGACAGGCACGGGTGCGGCGTGAGAAGAAAAAGAACGTCCACGCTGGCGTATCGGGATATATACAGTCCGAAATTCCGTGGTGGGTTGGCACCACTACTTGCTTCGTGATGTATAACCCTTATAAGCACGACACGTTTATTCAACGGACTGGCGTGTGCGACGATAAGTATCCGAGGCCGGTGACAGAAGCACGATTCGTTGAGATGAAGATTAATATAAATGATAACCCGGCGGTGATGGCTATAGATTTCAGCCCCCCAACGAAAAAAATAAGGGACGACTGCTGAAAACTCAAAAAAACCGGGGTCGCGGCCCGACCTAAACCCTTACCACACAACCATTTACAACTATTTCCACAAAATTCAAAATAGTCTCTAGCCTGAGCTTGACAAATGCCGATAATATACTATAATGGGGGACATGACAAACAAACAAACAGAGGGACACATGAGCTACAACTTCAACGACACCATCGGCGGAAAGCTCATCAACCAGCTTAGGCTTGATCTCATGGAAGTGATCGAAGTGTCTAACGCTTTGCTGCCGGAAGACTACCAGAATCACAAAACAGGTGGTCGCACACTCGCAGACGTTGAAAAGCTCTACCGAAAGAAGAACGCTCAGGAAATCAAACTTGACGAGAAAGCCGAACAGAAAGCACGGGTCGAAAAATACGCTTCCCAGTATGCCGAGACAGGCGAAATCACATACGACGAAGACGACGACAGGCTGTACCGCCACCAAGCCGCTTTTTGCAGGCTAGCTGTAAAGGCTGGTTGGTTGGATGAGGAAGATTTTCAAGAATAGGGTTGACAACTGTAGTAAGTATGGTACAATAGAAGCATGAAACACAAAACAAAGAAGATGGATCGCGGAACAATCGAGTTCGGTGTTGACTGCATCACGATCACGTTTGAGGATGAGCCGTGGAAGGTTGGCCGGATTCACTCCGTCAACAAGGCTGGCGCTGGCAAGCACAAGGACAGGCGAACCAAGCGCAACCGCACACGGGCAAACCAGAACAGAAACGCAATCAGGGAGTCGATGTAATGCAGAACCTATATGCAGCTATCGTGAGCATGCCAAGCGACGGGGACGCGAGACCTGTTGACAACTTTGAACATCTGACGATAGAGTACGGTGGGTATTCGTGGCCGGTGAAAGTGCCAAAGGGCGAATTCGCACAAGCCCACCAGAAGATGAGTCGAGTGGCCGACACCGATGGGGTGGAAAATGGTAACTGACCTCTTGACATGGCAGAACATCCTTGGTATAATTGTGGCATTGGGAATCATCTGCTGGGTAGCAGATAAACTTGGTTGGTGGGAATAGGGAGATGACGATGAGCGACAAGGACATCCGTATCTGTGACAACAAGGGCTTTCACATGGATCTACCCAACGGCGTGACGGTTTCCGTCCAGCTTGGACCGGGGAACTACTGCGACAACAATCACGCCGCATGGGATGCCGCAAAGAAGGCGATGGACAGTGACGAGAATTGGGGTTCTGACACCGCCGAGTGTGCTGCCTACGTTACTGGTAGCAATCTGGCGTGGGTTGCCGTGCCGGGATACACTGATGCTGGTGGCGACGACGTGTGTGGATACATGAATGTTTCACAGGTGCTGGACTTCATCAATCGAGCATCGCAGATCGACGCGAAGCCGAATCCGAACAGCCTCGGCAACCGGATGATGAAGGAACTCGAAGATGCTGCGCCTAGCGATCAGTACCCGTACCCGTTGCCCGGACAGAAGGAGTTGGATTTTGATGAAGCATGAAGACGTTTTCAGGATTGCGGTGGAACACTTTCCGCTGTGCCACGTTGGTGAGGATAGTGAGGGTGAGGTTATTATCTTCACCGGTCTGATCAGCGACGAGAACCAAGAACTTAGGGAGATGACACATGAAGACATTACGTAAAGGCGAGAAGTTCAAGCGGGTGAAAGATTCCACAGTAGCTCACCGCAAGGCTATAAAGAAACTGGTCGATAGTGGCTGGGCGTACTGTGATAAAACAACTTGGAGGGAAATGCGAGATGCGAAAAAGGTTTGATGCGGATACCCTATTTATGCTTGTGCTCATCGGCAGGGGGCGGTGAAAAACCGGGGTGGCGACCCGCCCTAAGTCCTTACCACCACATGAGTTACGTCTGTTTTGAGAAAATTTGAGATTAGCTAAAGGATTGGCATTGATTTTGCCGATAAATATAGTATAATGGGGGATAGACAGCACGGAGGTGGTTGGGGTAGTCTCTGTTCCGGTAGCAGAAAGTACGCCTCAGTAATGCACCCCGCCCCGTGTTGTCTTTGCCAACCCAACGCAGTCAACCCCAAATACCCTAGCCAGCGAAAATGACCGTTAGCGGAAATCGAAAAAAAACTAAAGTTTACCCCTTGACAATGCCGATAAATAAGGTATAATGGGAATTATGAAACACAAACAAGAACAGAACCAGCAGCCAGTTGTGAAGATTGGGACCAAGCTGCCGCAGGGCACGGTGGTCAAGATTCGTCATGGTGGCGTTGTCGTAGAACGTGGAAATCGCAAGACTGATGTCAGTTTTGCGGAAGTGGAGAAGTTTTTTGAAGGAGAGAAGTAATGCCGTTTTTGACGCACAGTTTGAACATCCGTAAGGGCGACACGATCAGTTGTAAGTATCCCAAACATGGCCGCTTGAATATCTTGAAGCGACACAATGGGATCGTCGAAAAGCTCGGCGTGAGCAACAACGGTTTGTACGTCACGCTCCGCAGCGCGTGTGGCGCAGTTCGTAGCCTGTCGCTTGACAAGATGATCGAACCGAAAAGAGTCTGAGTGTTTGTCTCCCGTTCTGGGATGTTTGCTTGTGCGAGGACTCCCGCCAATCAAAAGGCGGGAGTCCTTGACAGGCGAAACAACTAACAAAGTAAGTAAGGAAACAAGATCATGCGTTACATTCCGACACCCGACCTCTGGGATCACCACACAGCTTACATGGTTCGCACCGGCCAGTTGAAACTGCAAGCGGGTCAATATGTCAGATGTGGCCAAGAAAAGCCAAGTCGCTTTGTCGCCATGACAGAGGGCAAGGTTATCGTGGCTGCTCACCCGCAAGACCAAGACAAGAAGCGTTTCAAGACGCTCTGTAATATCTATCTGGACAAATAAAGTCGGGTAGCCCCCGACAGGATGGTGACTGAATAACACGGACTCAAAGCCGTGTAAGGTACGCAAGTCTTGACCAATGGCCAAATGGCTGAGGAAAGAGATAGCGGTTGGAGGACATCGCCTAACTTAGAGTAGTGCCTCCATGCGGGTAATATAGTAAACCCCGCCCATCCATTTTACACGCCACCGGGAATTCTCTCGGTGGTTTTTTTTGGCCAAAAAACCGGGGTGGCGGGGGGCCGTAAGTCATTCTCCCACAACGAGTTACGACTATTTTCAAAAACTCAGAAAAAGAGTGGAGGCAGGGGTTGATTTGTGTCGATAAATAGAGTATACTGGAGAAGCTATGGGTAAACGAAGCAAATTTGAAAGATGGCTTGATCGCCACAACCACAAGATGGAACTGATGCGTACCGTATTCTCGTTCCTCGCGGCGATTACTGGCGTGATGGTATTCTGCAAGCTTTTTGGTTTACTGGGTTGACATTGTATCATTGTATGGTATAATGGTTACAGTAAGAAGGTTTTGTTTCACAGAATTGGAGAACGACGATGGAAACCAGAGAACTGACGTTTGAGCAAGAGAAGGAAACCAAGAACACGGTGCGGTATCAGGAGCAGCGCGAAGACGGCGACGAGGCCGTGATCGGCCCCCTGTACGTCCAGAAGTCTGCCTTGGGCGAAAACCCGCCGCAGGTGTTGTCCGTCACAGTTGGCATTCCGGCAGATGGCGTTCCTGCAACCGACGAGGAACTGGAAGACATCGAGGCGCAATTCGATGCCGACTTCCCCGAGGACGAGGAACCCGCTGACGAGGAACTGGAATCCGTGGAAGTGGGATTCACAGATGCGGAATTGGGGCTGTAGCTCAGTGGTTAGAGCGTCGTCCTTATAAGGCGGGAGTCGTGGGTTCGATTCCCACCAGCCCTACCATACGAGCAGGGGGAGCAGCAATCGCTGTGTCCCCCTTTTTCTTTCAAGTTCCGCTTGACAAAATGCCGATAAGTGGTATAATGGAGATGTCTCGCGGAAAAATTGAAAGAGAGGTGCGAATGGCAGCAATTGTACTGTTGGTGGCAATATATATTCTACTGGGCGACCATAAGGAGTGCTGGTAATGAAGTGGTATGAACTAAACGATGTGATGCACGACAATGAGCTTGAGGAGTCAGATGATGACGTGATAGTTTATGAGTTTGGCACAGGAGACTTCCACGAAGCAGACATGATTGAGTTTGACGAACACGGCATCTGCATTTCAATCAAAGGAGATGACGATGAGTAAAGTTGATAGATACGTCAAGATCATTCGCAGGAGTGATAGCAACGGTGGGCATCGCTACAGCACAGTCCTGTTTAGTGAAAGCCCACACGACAACGAGAGGTTCAGAACTCACAAGCAGTTCAATCTGGACTACGAGAGCAGCAGCCGCCCCACGGCAGAACTGTTTGCTCACAAGCTGGCAACGTGTCTCGAATGCAGGGTGGTACAATGAAATTCTATACTATTCCATGCGCTTGGGAAGTTTATGCGACTGTTGAGGTTGCTGCTAACAGTCTTGCCGAAGCCATTGAAAAGGTAGAGGACGATAGATTCCCCTTGCCTAGCCAATTCGATTATGTTGGTGGTAGTTTTGAAGTTGAGATTCAAGTTGCAGAGGAGATAAATAATGAGAACGCCTAAACACAACGACGACAACGTAGCACTTCTCGCGGAGGAAGTTACTGATACTATGCCGCAAGAGGTTCTAGTGCAATACTTTTTTGAGAATCAGTACGACTACTATGACTCAAACAAGGAAGCATTCCTGAGAGACTGGGAAGATCAGGAGATGGACGAAAAGCTGGCGACCTACGCGGTGGAGGGGGAAGATGCGGACTGAATAATATACCAAAAAACCCCGGTGGCGGCTCGCCCTAAACCCTTCCCTGACAACGACTTATGACCATTTTCACAAAATGAAAAAATATCTCAAGTTGGAGGGTTGACAATGCCGATAATTATAGTATAATGGGAAACATGAAGACAACAAAGTCCATCAAGTGTTGGGTCTGTTTCAAGACTCACGACGTATTCGTTGACGAGCAGGATGTGGTCACCTTCAACAGGGAGCCGTACCCGTTGCTCGAAGACGTTTTGCATTACCTGACCGCCGATGAGCGTGAACTGATCCGCTCTGGCACTTGCGGACCCTGCTACGATAAAATGTTCCCACCTCCGCATTGTCAAGGTTGACATTTCAGATTCCTATGGTATAATGAATACCGTAACACACTACCCCAACGAAAGGTTTTGAGAATGACTGACTACGAAAAGCTGCAAATGACCGCTAACGCTTCCGAAGGTTCTTTCGTGAGAGAACTGCAAGGCCAAACAGGCGTGGGATTCCAAAAGGATATGCACGTCCACAAAGATTGGTACGCGACGACCATCGACTACGATGAGGCTCTCGACAAGGCACAGAGGGCCGTTGATGAACGCGAGGACATTCTAGCTCCAGTCAAAGACATCGAAGCAATTTTAGACGGTGACGGCAATTTTGTCTTTGAGGTCGAGGGGCGGCAGTTTGCACCTACGAACCACGCGATTGAGCAATTCGCTATTCGCACAAAGGTTCCGTCGTCCAGCGTGATGCGGGAACTCCGCAACGCCGAAGACTACGACGATCAGGACGGCGATTGCATGACCCGTCTTGCCAACAATGCTCTGCGTCGATTGGATCAAGACAAAGAGTATCGGCTGCGGACTTACACCGATGGCACTTGTCGCGCTTTCGTGACTGACAAGTATGCTCCGATTGACAACCGCTGGTATCTTGAGACGTTGCAGGAGTTTCTGCCCGAGGGTCGCCTGTCGCACTGGAAGGGTGACGAAGATACTATCTTTGGCAACATCCTGCTGCCTGATACCATTCTGGACTATGGCACTGATGATGATTCCGACTACGGCGGGATGATCTCAATTGGTAACTGTGAGATCGGCAAGCGTCGTGTTTCGCAAGCCCCTAGCCTGTTCCGTTCCATCTGCCTCAACGGTTGCATCTGGGGACAGGTTTCTGGCAAGCAGATCAATCGTCGTCATATCGGCACGATTGACCTTGAGGCTCTCAAGGTGGAAATCGGCCAGAATATTGAGCATCAATTGCCTCTGCTGCCCAACGGCATCACCAAGTTTCTCGCCATGCGGGAACTGGAAAACGGTGACGTTTCGATGAAGAACATCATTGCAGCGATCTGCAAGGATGAGCGATTGGGCAAGAAGGAGGCGGTTGTTGTTCTCGACCAGTACGCTCAGTTTGAAAACCAAGAGCGTAACTTGTTTGGAGTGGTCAACGCGATCACGCGAGCAGGGCAGAAGTTCGACAACACTACTTGGGTCAAGTTCGATGAACTTGGCGGCAACCTGATGGAAACCGACGCGAACCGATGGGACGCGATTCTCAAGCGAGCCGACTCGCTGCAAGACAAGGATTTTGAGAAGATTTTTGCGGCGGCTGTCTAAGCGACGACTTCCTTTCGTTGAGCCGGTGGCGGGGGCTTTTCCCTGTCACCGGTTTTTTGCGTTTTGGGGGTTGACAAATCGCTCCGCGCCCCCGGTGATCCCGGCCCCTAACCCCTTTCCCCACAACAAC
>Ga0208449_1001778_pt1 | contig 11092 bp, 17 predicted proteins | sample MalvireepMed_s17_FD_184247 | JGI IMG/M metagenome (GOLD analysis project Ga0208449, IMG submission 184247) | Marine viral communities from the Global Malaspina Expedition - Malaspina viral metaG DeepMed_s17 (SPAdes) (version 2) | ecosystem: Environmental > Aquatic > Marine > Oceanic | place...
TAACACATAACCAAATAACCGAAAGGGGTTAATAATGGCTAAAAAACAAAAAGAGCAGCCTGTCTTAACACTAGATGGTGAAGAATACTTCATCGAAGATTTGACAGAGGAACAGCTGAGAATAAAAGATCATATAGCAGATGTTACCAATAAATTGAATACAAATATATTTATCGGTGAACAACTACAAATTAGTAGAGATGCTTTTGTTAATATGTTTAGAGCTTCTTTAAAAGAAGACGATCAAGAAGAACCAGCAGTTAAAGAAGCAGAGCTAGTTGAGGCCTAATGGAATACAAAATTGGTGAACTTGTTTCAAGCTTCACTATAATAAAGGACGGGGTTGATTTGAAAGAAAGATTTCAAAATGTTTTTGATAATCATCCCCTTACCTATCATTGGTCAGAAGGTGTAAAGAAAATGATTTGTTTAAAGCTTTACGATGAAGTAATGAAAGATACCTAGATAAAATGCAGAAAAAGGTAATAAGAGATCGACAAGAAAAGATTTCAATAGAAACTCCTTACGGAACTATTGAATCTGACTCTGGTAATCATTTCATTGATATAGCTACAGTGGTTTTTATTATACTTATTTGTGCATTGCTAAAATTAAAAGGAGCTTTATTACTAAATAGGATATTAAAGAAATAAATGAAAAAACTATTACTAATATTAGCACTGTTTAGCTGTAGCGATGATTATATGACAATGGAGCGTCGTGTTATCAATGCTGATAATAATGTACCAATATATTTTTATGCTGATGCAGAGCAAGCAGAAAACACTAACTCATGGAGACCTGTATTTACTTACTATATCTATTTAATGGATGAGGGTGAATACGATGCTTATTTTCACGCTTATTGTATACAGGACGATTCTGTTATATGGTCAGGAATACAGCCAATTACAATAGAAGGCCGTAAAAAAACATGGGGAGAGTATGTTAGTAGTGCAAATTTTACACCAGATAATATAGCCAATGTTATACCAATGGCTTACGTAAGCGTGGAGTATGAATAATGTTAGAAGCATATGCGGAATATGGAGCGATAGGGGTTATAGTACTTCTGTTTGTAGGACAGATTATGTTCTTACAGAGGACTTTAATGTCAAAGCTGAAGGAGACAGATGACAAGGTGATAGGTTTAATAAACAGGTGGAATCGAAGTGACGAAGTAAGAGACAGAAGACATGAAGATTTAGTAAAAGAAATGAACGACCAATCAGACGATCTTGCTTATTTAAAAGGTCGGATAAATGGTAAATGAAAAAATTAAAAAAGACTAGAATAGGATCAGGCCGTGGCACTAAAAAAAAGTTTAAAACTTATAGGGGTCAAGGTGGCAGAAAACGATAAAATGGAGCCCAGAGATATTCGTATAGATATTAGAGAGAGAGTGATGCGTATTGAAACTATTGTTGAGCGCATGGAATCACATTTATTATTATTAAATAATCGTACTGCAAAACTTGAAAACTGGAAAGCTTGGTCAGCAGGTGGCTTCGCTTCCCTTGGATTAATAATAACACTAATGAAAATAGGAATCATATAATGGAATGGTTATCTTGGAGTAACGCTGCATACATGGCAGCAATTATTGTTGGCGGAGGATTAACATTTGCCGCTACTAAATACAGAGGCGTTCTAAAAGAAGTACAGGAAGCTCTTAATACTTACCATGAAGCAGCTAAGGATGGAAAGATTACCTCAGCTGAACGTGAAAAGATCATGAAAGAAGTTCTTGATATTGCGTCATCTGGTGTAAAAATATTCTGGAAATTCTAATGCCTAGTGTTGGTAAAAAGAAATTTGGTTATACCAAAAAAGGTAAAGCAGCCGCTAAAAAATATGCTAAAAAAACTGGTAAGAAAGTTAAAAAAAGAAAACGTAGATCATACTAATGGATGAGAAACAAATCAGAGATTTAATAGTTCGTATACTAGAAAAAATTGGTATGCATTCTAAAGAAGCTGAAGACCTAGTATTTAGAACTGGTAAGGTAGAGAGTAGTTACAAGTATATACGTCAGCTTCGTGGGCCCGCTAGAGGACTTTTTCAATGTGAACCATGGGTAAGTGTAGATATCTGTAAAAACTATCTATCCTATAGACCAGAGTTAATGAAAAAAGTTGCCAATGCTATAAAGGTAAATGTATCCCATTTTGTACAACCAAAAGAAGAAGATTGGGATTTCATACTAGAAACAAACTTAGCAGCACAGATAGCAATGTGCAGATTACATTACAGAAGAATTCCCAGCAAGCTACCTAACTCATTAAAAGGTCAGGCTGCTTACTGGAAGAAGTACTACAATAGTTCAGCAGGTCGTGGCACAGTCGAAGACTTTCTGGAGAGAGTAGCTTAGGTGTTAATCAACATGGAGAAGGTTTGAAGATAAAAGATCGTGTCGTTGTTTTCCCAGATATACACTTCCCTAATCAAGATGAAAAGGCATTTAGTTGTGCGCTTAAAATTATTAAAGCGGTCAACCCTACGGCATTCCTCTTATTGGGCGATGTTATTGATGGAGAATCCGTTAGTCACTGGCAATGGAAAAAAAAGAGGCGACCACCTATCGAATATCAATTACCTGCTATCAAAAAAGAAATCAAGCAAGGAAATAGAGGACTCGATAGGATTGACAAAGCTCTTGAAAAAACTAGAACGAAGAAAAAAATCTTTTCGCAGGGCAACCATGAATTATGGTTCGACTACTTCGTCGAAGAAAACCCATACCTCGAACAATACGGATCAAGAGAAGCATTCAAGTTCGATGAGCGAGGTTACGAGTGGCATCCCTACGGTGAAGTATTTCCCGTGCTTGAAAGTAAGCTCTACGCTTACCACGGGGGACATTATATGGGAATCAGCCATGCCAGAACACACGCTCTCAACATGGGTTGCAACATCATCTATGGGCATACCCACGATTGCCAGAAGGCAGTCATCACACACATTGACGGAGCCCATATGGCACATTCACTTGGATGTTTAACTGATATGAGTAAGAGTTATTTAAAAGGAAGACCAGTGAACTGGACACATAATGTAGCAGTAGTAGATATATTAGATAATGGAAATTTCAATTTAGTATGTCTAAATATTAATGATGGAGTAACAACATATAACGGAAAGGTTATTAGTGGTGGCTAAGCAACGCTTTACTATGAATAATTTTTCTGGCGGTATTAATAGCGTAAAAGACCCTAGAGATATTTCTATAAATGAATTCGCATTTCTTCAAGGATTTGTTGTAGATCAAAACGGAGCATTAAGACCTATGATGGTAGGCCCAACAAGTACTGCGCATGATGGTAAATTTACTAATACCAATATAGATGAGGTTAATACTTCTATAAAAAAATCAGGAGGTAATAATCTTGCTTATATGGAATCAGATATAGATTTATTTTTTCAAGGTGGTACTTATGGTGGTACTTATTCAACTACAACTGCCGATATAGATTTCTATGCAACTAGTGAATCCACTGTAGGTGAGGGTGAAACGACTGCTCCAAGGCCAAAGGGCACCAATTAATGGGCAAACCAAACACACAATACATAAAACATCCTACTGGTGGAACAACTCAGTTTTCTACTTATAATGTTGGTGATATGATTAGGATACGAGGTAGCTCCGATAACAATGGTATATATACTGTATCAGAAATAACCGATGATGGCACTAATTCATATATGGGAGTCATGGGACAAGCAATTACTACTGATGATACTGATGATACAACTGTCTATATTGATAGACTAGCAACTGGTGGAGATAATATAATTATAGCTGGAAATGAAGATAGCGGAACTTGTAATATTTGGTCATATAATTACGCTTCTTTAGGAAAGTCTAATGCAGGAAGTGAAGGTATTAATAGATCAAAGCAATTGAAAAGTCCTTTTGTTGGTTCTAAGGGTTGGTCTAAAAATGCAATTACAACAAATATGACTTGGGCATCACACCATAAGAACTTAGATACAAAATATGATTTTCTAATAGTTGATGGAGCTGTTAGAGCATGCGATACAAATTCAGAAACAATTTCTGTTATTAAAAAGTTCTTACCAATTAATCATGTTCAATTTAATAACAATGTTAAGGGCGGTCATCATTTAGGATATGAAGAACATATTAATACTTTAGCAAAGCCTGTTTATGGTGGATACGTTACTACTGATAACGACAATATTGCTTCATACTATACAGGTACAGCTGCATATCGTTTACGTAAAAATATAGTACCAATAGATTCAGGCTCAGATCATTTCTTTTCTGAAAGTATAGACGGAATACAATTTGATGATACGTTAGTAGTTGGAACTCAAGCCAATGCTTCTCTTATTCCATTGGGAATGGTGTTTGGATTAGGTGGAGATACTAATAATAATGCTTCAACATCTATTGGTGCTGAGAGATTCATGGTAAGAAAGGTAGATATATCTTCCCTTTACTTTCATGTTTATCGTGGATATGCTGGCTCTGTTTCAGCTGATGTTGCTACAGATAGTTTTCCTAATATATATAGATTTGGTTGTGGATGGAATTTTAAAGTAGCTGAAAATAGTACAGTTGATTCAGGTACATATATGTCAGGTGTTTGGGAATTCGCACAATCATTTATATATGACGGTAATCAGGAATCATTACTACGAACAGCTGATGATATAGGGGCAGCAAATACATTGACAACTTCAAATGACTTCAGGGCATTAAATGTAGATGTGTATGCATTTGCTCCTTATAACGGAAGAATAACTGGTGGTAGAATATATGTGCGTGAAGCCGATACAGACGATGAATGGGCATTATTAGCCGACATAGATATAGTTAAGGGCTGTAGAGCCAATATGGATGGTGAATATGTAGCATGGACAGATAGATCGGGAATAACAAATGGAAAAAGCGGTATGTTTTCTTCTGGTACCTTGACATCCAAAGGAATACAACTTGATACTTATGCTACTATAAACGGTTATTCACATAGAGTAGATAGAAACGCTATAGGATATATGAGTGAAAACTATCGAACATCTGTTGTAGCTGGAAGAAGAGCTTTTGTTGCTAATCTTAGATTAACTAATTCTAGCTCCGTAGTAGAAAAGCATGGTGACAGAATAATGTTTTCTGAACCAAATAAATTTGATGTATTCCCCAGTACTAATATAATTGATGTATCTAAAGGAGATGCGGAAGAATATACTGCTTTAGAGTTTTATGCTGACAGAATATTAGCCTTTAAGCACAATACATTGCATATAATAAATATAGCATCACCGAGTCCAGCTGGATGGTTTTTAGAGGAAACAGTAAAACATAGAGGAATATCGTTTCAACAATCTGTAATTAAAACTGAATATGGTATTTGCTGGGCAAATAGAACTGGCTGTTATTTATTTGATGGTAATAGAATAAGAAATCTTATTGAAGGAAAAATAAAAGCAACTGGAACAACGCCCTATAGCTTAGGCCCAAGTTGGGATAGCTTTGTAACTGGAAGCGATTATGTTGTACAACCAATGTTAGTTTATATGCCTAAAGGAAAAAAATTAATTATTCAAAGGTGTCCAAATGATTCTTCAACAAATTCTAATCAATGTTATATATATGATTTTAGTGTAAACGCTTGGGTTTATGATGAAAGTCTTTTCAATGATAGTGATGAATGGAGTAATTCAATACTTGACTGGAATAATAATCCAGTGTTGGCTTATAATAGCGATTTTCAAGGTGCAGCTTTAACAACAATTCAACTAGATGGCGCTATTAATACTACAGTTACAAGCCTTAATGCAAATTCATTAAATGAAATATCTCAAGGAGATTTAATAAAATTTAATAATAGCAATGAAGAACTATTAATTAGAGATATAGATTACACATCTCAAACAGCAGGTTCTGTAAAAGTTGTTAGAGGATGGAACGGAAGCACTGCAACAAGCCATGATGACGATGAAAGTGCTGAGCCTTCTGCTGTTACATTTCGATATATATTAGATGAGAGTACTACATCTGGTAGTGGAATAACACAAACTTTTGTAACCAAGGATATTGATTTTGGAGACACTAGTTCAGTAAAAAAAGTTTACAAATTATATATAACTTATAAAAATATAAGAGCCGTTAATCAAGCAAATATTATTCAATTCGCATTAGACGGAAATACAACTTTCGCTCAATCTAGTGTAAGTAGTTCTCAAGGCTCTGGTACTTTCGCTTTAACAGGCACTTTTTTAGCTAGTAAAAGTGTATGGGATATAGCTGAATTTACTTTTGATTCTCCAGTGCCATGCCAAAGTATTGCATTTAAACTAACAGATACAGATTCTGTATTGTGGATAAATGATATTTCAATTGAATATAGAACTTTACCAGCAAAGAGAGTATCATAATGCCTTTTTCTACAGAAGAAAGAAGAATAAGAAACTCAAAGCAGGATAAGATTACTATTACTGAGAGACCTCCAGCTCCAGAATCTATGTCTGAAGGCGAAATAGTAATGTCAAGGCTACCGAACAAACAGCTAGGCTTATTCGTTAAATATAAAGGCCTTATATGGAGAACATACTTAAGTCCAGATGGAAACGGACATATAGATAAAAGTTTATTTGTTAATGATTCAGTTAGAAGTAAGAGAGCAATTATGAGCAGTGTAGCTGTAGTTAATAGTGTCGCACCTTCTGCTCATACTGATAATCAGATATCTATATTATCAAAGGATGCATCAACTAGTAGTGAATCAACATTACATTTATTTCTAGAAGAAGATGTTATTGCTGATACAAATATATTTCAAAGTGGTGATGCAGCATCACATAAATTAAAAATATGGATCAATGGTACAGAGTATTACATTGGTCTACAGGCAGTATAGGAGACTGTTATGGGAAGAGCAGATTATTTTTTACAGAGAGACATAGGTAAGGAAGGCAGAGGTCTAGAAGATGTATGGGATAAGTCTCTTGGGCAACAAGCTGGTATAAACAAGTATAGAGGAATTGGCAGAGGACTAGGCGCACTTGGTGGAATTCTACTAGCTGGTTCTGGTGCTGGTATACCTCTACTTGCTTTAGCAGGTGGACTTGGCTCATTCGCTGGTAGTCATGCTGGTAAACATCTTGGACAGAAAAAATATGGAGCTCCAGCTCAAGCAGAAAGAGGAGGATTGTTTCATTTAGATAAAAAAGAAGAACAACGTGAAAGCGTTGGTGATTACTGGAAAGGAATGAAAGAACAGATAGCAGTTAATACCTTGCAAGATGCTATTACTGCAGGAATGTATGGCAGTAAAATACACGATATCGCAGGTAAGTTTAAAGATATACCATCTCAATTAGCTGGTAAGGCTGCGGATTTGGGTTTTGATAAGACAGCAATAAGACTAGGTGGAACTCCTAAAGGTATGGGAGTACCTTCTGCACCACCAGCTCTAAAGCAAGCTAATTTATCTGGAACAATTTTTGATCCAACTAAACGACAACTTGCTCCACAAATTACTGGTGGTGTTTACCCTACACCTTCAGATGTTTCTGGTACAGCATTTACACCTTCAGCCTTTAAGTCTGGAGTAACCACTTCAGCTCCTTCAAGTACATATCAAAATGTTGTTGGTTACGATGTACCTGTTCCTCCTGTAAGAGAAATAAATCCTAATGCTTTAGACTTTGAACAATTTGATCGATCTGTAATAAATACAGGAAAAGAAAGAACCTTACAGGCGTTGGATAATGCTGGTACAGGCGCTGCAGTTGTTGGCGCTGTAGGCGCAGGTTTAAATTTTAGCACTCCAATGACTACTACGGCTACTGATGCTACTGGAGCCGCTATCTCAACTGATCTTACTGGTGTTGCACCAGACTATTTAAAACAAGCAATGGGAAATACTGGCGGTCAGATAACGCCTAGTTTAACTGGTAATATGCAGCAACGAATCGCTCATTATAAAGATAAAGGTTGGGCTCTTGATGATACAATTGATAAAACTATGTGGAATGCTTGGAGTAGCCCAGAAAATGTCCCAGATTTTTCGAATATTTTTGGCAAGAACTTTTCTAACTATGGAATGCAATAATGCCTGTTTTCAATAGTCAAGTACGTCCTACATACGCTTCCCCACAGCAAAAATCTGTGGAGAATAAAATGAATATATTGAATGATCCTACGATGGTTAATGCATATCAGCAATTTCCTATTCAATCAAAGAATGGTGGATTCATGGAAAATACTGTATATGAAAAATTACCAGAAGATGTAAAAGATAATATGCTAATTCCAAAAATGGATGAGAACCCAATGTTCCCACCAATTCTTCCACCACCATCACCTGTAACTCCAATTACACCGCCTACGCCAGCTACGCCTATTGTAACACCTCCTGTGACTCCACCAGTAACACCTCCTGTCACTCCACCAGTAACGCCTCCAATGACACCGCCTGTGACTCCTCCAGTACTACCGCCTGTAACACCAATTACACCACCTGTGATTCCAAAACAACCAGTAGTAGCTCCGCCAGTTACGCCAACTGATCCACGTGAACCATTACCGCCTGTTACCTATCCTCCAGTGATTACACCTCCAGTAACTCCACCAGTGACTCCGCCCGTTACGCCCCCTATGACACCTCCAGTGACTCCGCCTGTTACACAACCAGACGAACCGAGACCGCCCGTTACTTATCCTCCAGTAACTCAACCTCCTGTGACTCCGCCCGTTACGCCTCCTGTTACGCCTAATTGGCCTGTATTACCGCCTACTACTCCTGTGCCTAATACTCCAGTTGTACCTTCTGCACCTTCTCCTGTAGGAAACTGGATGAATGTTTTTCAACAGAATACACAGGCAGATCAACCATGGCAAGATTATTCACAGGGAGCAGGAACTAGTTCATTTCAAAATCCTTTTACAAATATAACTGAAGACATGCAAAGCGGAATAGATTATTTTAGAGATCAGGGAATAGGCGTTGGGTCTAGATATGGTAAATATTTTCAAGATTACGATCCAGCTAGGGAACTGGCCGCAGAACAACAATTTGGTTTTGGACAAAAAGAATCAATGGCAAGTGGTCGCACTGGTCTAATGGGACTAACTCAACAACGAGGTATGGGAGGATTTGCAGGAGGCCCAGATGTTGGTGGAACAGCAGCGGCTAGAGGAATACGTGGTCAATTTGGCGCACAGCAACAACAAGCAGCTCTTGGTCTCAGAGAAGATATTTATGGAATGCGTAGAGAACAAGAAGATGACTGGTGGACTACACTATCTAGAATAGAGCAATCTAGGGGTGCGCCATTTGGAGCTTATACAGGTTCGGATTACGTTGATCCAATAACAATACCCACAGAAGCTGAAGGTGACAATACTTGGTCGCCTCCGAATGACCCAATACAGGGGCAACCTTCTGGTACATATGAATGGGATAATGTTATCTATCTATGGGATGATGACACTGGATGGGTAAGACAAGAATAATGGCTTATATAAAACATAAGGAGTTTTAATATGGCATATCAAGAAGGGCAGTATATAAGTCAGTTCTTAAATACAATGCCCCAACAATTAGCAACCTATGCGCAACAGCAAGAGCAGACACGTCAGTTTGATGTTCAATCAAAGGAACGACAACGACAGTTTGATGCCTTACAGGGACTGCGTGAATCAGCAGAAGCACGTACTGCAGAACAGTATGAGTATGGTAAAGAACAGCGTAGTTTACTTGATCTTCTTATACAGCAACAAAGAGCTAGAAGTCAAGATTTATTTGAAGCAGAAGCCAGAAAAACTAAAGCTATCGAAGGAAGGTCGCTTTTAGAAAAAATAAGCCATTATATGGGTGATGTAGGAGTGCCTTTATATGATCCAGATTCTGGATTTGAATGGGCAGAAACTAAAGATGAGTGGGCACGACGTGTTACTGGTTATGACTCTGGTGGTATACGAGAAACCTTACAACTTCCAGAAGGTTTAGACCTTAATCCAGTAATGGATCAATATATAAAACAAAATCTTCCTAATTATCAAGAATCACAATATAATTTATTAGATATATTAAAAAATCAAGGAAGGATGAGTAGATAAAATGGATCCAAATCAAATTATATCAATAATAGGAGCATATAATGATGACCCTAGAAGTTTCACCGATGAACAGGCAGAACTTGTAGCATTATTAGCTAAATCAATTGGTGCGGATTTTAGAAGAGATGTGCATTTAAAGCCGAAGTCTGCTGAAAAACTTATGTTTAATATGGCTGATGTAGGTTTACTTGGCATGCTGCCAGATGAATGGGAACCACGTTCACGTGGAGAATCTATATTTGGAGAAACTACTGGAGAAAAAATGGCGGGAGACGCAGGTAGTTTACTTGGAATAGCTGCTGGTGGATATGGATTATATAGAGGAGCTAGAGGTTTAAAGAATTTGGTTAGTAATCCAGAATTCTTATCTGGAATAAGAAATCCATTTGGTAATGCTTACCAAGGCATAAGAAGCGGTATTGGTAGTGCTTATGAAGGTACTAGAAGTGGCCTTAGAGGTGGACTAAGGAGAATGAATATTATTTAAATTCGATGGCTAACGGATTTGAATCTATACGAGTTAAACGTCTTATTGATATGTATAGGGGAAACCCTATGTTATTCACAGACGAACAGCTCGATGAGCTTGAAGAAATAGCTCAACAAGTTGATCTTCCTTTTAAAAGGATAGAAGATAACTTTAATTTAAAACGTATAGCTGAAACAGCTATAAGCGGTGTATTTGAGGGATTTACTACTATTCCTCTTGGTTCTAAACCACGTAATACTTACGAAGCAATAGCCCATTCCATGGGACATTTAATAGGTTTTGCTCCAGCAATAACTTCAATACCATTAAGAGGATTAGCTAAAGGTGCATCTGCTTTAGGTTTAAAAGGAGTAAAAAGAGGATTAGAAAGTGGTGCACATGGAGCACAAATTGTAAACAAGTTCTCAGTACCAATGTTCTTTGGTGATAGGGCAAGCAGCTTAGTTAATAAAGGTATAGCTAAAGCTGGTATGGAATCAATTGAATTTATGAAACGTGGAGCAGGTGTTAGA
>Ga0208449_1001788_pt1 | contig 11029 bp, 8 predicted proteins | sample MalvireepMed_s17_FD_184247 | JGI IMG/M metagenome (GOLD analysis project Ga0208449, IMG submission 184247) | Marine viral communities from the Global Malaspina Expedition - Malaspina viral metaG DeepMed_s17 (SPAdes) (version 2) | ecosystem: Environmental > Aquatic > Marine > Oceanic | place...
GGTACAAGCTTGGTATTTGCTGGTTTATGCCGATGCTTATGAATGGGTTGAACTACCCAATGTCGCGGGAATGATTTTGTACAGCGACGGTGGAAACTTAGCAAGTAAACCCTACGTCGCTAGCGGTAGCTACATTAATAAAATGAGCAATTACTGCAAAAACTGTGGCTATCAGGTGTCGAAAAAGACAGGGCCCAAGGCTTGCCCCTTCAACTACCTATACTGGCATTTCATTGATAAACACAAAGAAAAGCTTAGCAACAATCATCGTATGGCAATGATTTATAAGACCTATGGGCGGATGAAAGAAGAAAATATAGAGACTATGAAGCAGGATGCAGCAATATTCTTAACTAAGCTTACCAACGATGAAGAAGTCTAATTTACCTTCCAAAATATGCCCCGTTTGCGACAGGCCATTCACATGGCGCAAGAAATGGGAAAGAGATTGGGAGAATGTGAAGTACTGCTCCAAACGTTGTGCTTCTGCGAAAAAGCCAAGGTGAATCAAAAATAGAGTAACGCACGTATCAAGAGAATTGAACAATAAGAGTAAAAGAATGGAAGCCCCAATTACCGTAGACAAATTAAGATTTCTCATTTACAGCTTTAAAGAGAAGTTGTGGTTAAAGCCGCTTGTATTTTGTGTGCTATCACTTATCGCTGTATTTATCGCAAAAGTTGTCGACGGCACGTCAGTTGCTGAACATATTCCTGAAATAAAGTCTGAGTCGGTAGAGACATTACTGTCAATCATGGCGTCTAGCATGATGGTAATTGCCACATTCTCTGCAGGAACTATGGTTAACGCCTATGCTTCAGCCAGCCAATCTTCAACGCCGCGCTCGTTAAGCCTAATTATTTCCGATGACGTTTCACAAAATGCACTGTCTGTTTTCATTGGTGCATTCATTTATAGTGCTGTTGGCATTACTGCTATAAGCCACGCTTTTTTCGAAAAAGCTGGGGTCTTTATCTTATTTTGTTTAACGTGTTTGGTCTTCGCTGTTGTTATTTTAACCTTTATACGTTGGGTAGACAGCGTGGCTCGATTGGGCCGTGTCGGCTCCACGTTACTAAAAGTTGAACACGCCACTGGGCGCGCCATAAGCAATAGAATTGAAGCGCCATGTTTAGGTGCAGTGCCGCAAGATGAAATAAAAGAGCAGGGGAGTCATGCCATTTACACGAATGAGGTTGGCTATATTCAATTAATTGATATCGCAAAACTGCACAAGTGGGCCCAAACCAATGGTAACTTTCTAAATGTGGCCATGCTTCCGGGGGAATTTGTTACACCCGATAAGCCCATCGCGTTCGTAAAGTATAATGCAGATTTCGAAGACATTATCAGCGCTTTTAAAATAGGCGAAGCTCGCTCTTTCGAAGCTGACCCGCGCTTCGGCTTTATTGTTTTGGCAGAAATTGCATCTCGTGCTTTATCGCCATCGGTAAACGATCACGGTACGGCTATTAACGCCATTAGCAGTATTACGCGGCTTTTACTTATCTGGTATAAAAATGCCGAACAAGATAGTCGTCAAAACGAGCGTAAAAACATTAAGCCTAAAACTCAAGATAACGGACCCGCGGGGGCATTTGAACGAGAACCTACGGTTTTGAACCCAGTGACCACGTCGAAACCGTAGGTTTCCGTCGAATCATCCCTTCTCCTCATCTTCAATAAAGTATGTACCGTTGGGTAACACATGCTTATAGGGCAACAACGAGATATGAGATAAGGTCTCGTCGTCGATTTCCTCCCCTTGCTGCCGAAGCAGCTCCACAATGTCGCTTATCTTGATGGTGTTCCAGTACAGAATGGCATTGGACACAAAGCTGAGACTACTGGCCTTGTTCATGATTTCTTCATAGTCGCCTGTGGTGAATTCACCCTGATCCGCAAAGAATATCCAGCGCGGCAGTTTATGTCGGTATTCCCCTTTATTCAGTTGCCGTTGGACGGTTTGACGGAGTTCTTTGTCAGTCAGGTACCGCAGAATGTATTCGGTCTTGATAATCCGCCCCAAGTTCGTAAAGGCTTTGGTGAGGCGATCCGAAGGTGAACTATTGGTTAATCGTTGGACGATGACGTGTGCTGGCGCAGTTTTCTGCTTCAGTGAAATCGCCACTCGCATCATATATTCCCACTGTTCCTCAATGATGGCCAGATCGGCTGTTTTGGTGAGTAAATGGTTGAGGTCGCCGTAATCGACGGTTTTGTCAATACGGTAAAGCTGCTGATCTTTGAGATCCCGAATGCGCGGCATAAAGTAGAATCCGAGCAAATGACAGAGTGCGAAGACGATTTCGGTATAGCCATGTGTATCGGTGGTGTGCTCCCGGATTTTCAGAATCGTGTTGTTTTCCAGCAGGCCGTCCAAAACATACAGCGCTTCACGCGGGCTACAGGAAATAATCTTGGTGCTGAACACTGAATATTGATCGGAAACGTGGGTGTAGATCCCGATGGCTTTTTCATAATAACCGTAGTAGCGGGGATAGTAAGAAGCCAACAGGCTGTCGGCGCGGATTTTAAAGCGTTGCGCATCCGATGAGGACAATGTACCGGTGCCGTGCACCGCACTCAACGGCAGCTCATGGTGTTGATTCACAATTTCAGCACTGGCGTTGATCAGGGTTTCCTCTCGAATATAGTATTGCAGGATATGCCGGAGCATATCGACGGTCACACCTTTAACGCTATTGCTCATGGATACGACACCCAGGTTGGTGGCCTGCGAAATAATGGCGGCCATCAGGCTTTTGTAAAAGGCTTTGGGGCGCGATTGATGGTGCTGGATAGGGACAAAATGACGGCTGTAATGTGTCATTTGATCTACTTCCATCAGAAGCTGTTCGATACGTATGCTGGGCATATGTGCATCGATCACTTTTTGCAGTTGGTTGACTTTATCCGGGACCTCGAGCTTGTCATCACGTTTGAGTTTCAATCGGCCGTTTTGAATTTCCGCGAAGTTGTCCAGGCCGAACAGCTTTTTCGCTTCAGAGACTGATTCGTGGAACTGCGTTGAAATGGCGGCTCGAACTTCGTGCGGTGGAGGCTGTTGAAGTTCGGTATAGACAGCCTGTCTGGTTTCATCCCAACTGGGTTCATTTAAGGTGAGATCCCAGAACGAAACATGCTGCTTACTCTGCGGCAAGTACAAATCGCCGGAACGCAAGGCGTCTTTCATAGCGAGAGCCAATCCCATTTCCCAAACGTTGCGATTGATGTTACCGGCTTGATCTTTAAGGGTGCGGCGTAGTTCGCGGGGAATGAATGCTGTCGGTGTGTTCTCGGGTAGCTTTTTCAGGTCGCCATCATCCAATTTCCGGACGAACTCAATAGCTTTTATCAGCGGCCCGGAACCTTTAGCCACTTCAAATGGTAACCGGATAAAGTCGGCAAAATATTTTCGTAAACTGGGATAACGGGCCAGCAACAAATCGCAGTAGCCGCGTTCCTCCAGGCGTTTAAAAATGTGCAGGTCGTCAATGGATGCCAGCAGATGTTTCTCGTCAATGCGTTGCCACAAGTCCTTCTTGTACAATGGCTGTTCATCCGGCCATTCCAGCAAAACATGCGTGGTTTCAAGCACAGCATCGATGGCTTTCTTTTGGCGCTTGCGAAACTCCTTGTGTTTTTTGTCGTGGCTGTTTTTGGTTTGCCGGCATAGCTCTGTCATGTACTGATCATGCATTTTGACCAGATGATCCAACAGGATCTTGCGGGATTCCAACAGGAAGCAAATCATCAATGCATAGCGCTTATGGTCCTTGAAGCGCTTCATGTCCTTAGCGCTGTAACGCTTGGTCAGTCGGTACAGGTAGTTAAGAAAAGCGGTATCAATGACCTTTTCTTCGAACTCATTAATGCCGGTGGACACCAGATTGTCATAGCGTTCCAAATAGCGTTTCAGTGATGATATTTTCGCACCCGGCGGGTACTCTTTGAGTTGGTTGAAGTAGGTTCGTTGATTGCCGTCGGTGGCTTGCAACAAATCGTCAATGGCATCGCGTAATTCCGGCGACATCTGATCAAACACTTGCTCAAAAAGCTGAGCGTGTACCTGGTTACATATGCGGATGATCTGTCTTTCGATCGTCGTGGGGCCAGGTAAAACAATACGTTTCAACAGAAGGTGGCGTTCTGCCCGGTGAAAAAGTTCATCCGGAAGCAGTCCCTGTTGGGCATGTTCTTCAATCCAGCGGTCCAGATCTGCTTCCACTTTGTCGTCAAACCGATGAAAGCCCAGGTACTTGAGGATATTGTTCCGGTGTTCCAACACCGTGGCTTCTCTTTCGGGCACTTCCACCGTTAGCGTAGGAGGAAGATCGAGTTGACTACTCAGGTAGCTGATCACTCGTGGCGAAAGATCATGGAGCTGGTTTAGAAACCGGCCATAGAGGCGCATGGCACACAGTTGGATGGCAAATCCCAGGCGATATTGCTTGCGATACTTGTTGACGACCTCGCAATCACGACGGCTTAGCGTCCAATCGCGAACCATTTCCTCATCGGAGAATCGTTGCGGCAATATTAACGGTTGGTACCGCTGCTGATCGGTTAAGAACTGCTCTTTGGCTGTCATAGGACCTCACTTGGCTCCGGTCACGCCAACTGCGCTATAGCGCTGTTTTTATTGATGGATGCGGTATTTAAAGGTGCATCACCGCCTTTAAAGGCAATCGCTCTTGCCCAGGGGTTATTCGGTTTAAAAATGTGTAGAGTTTATAACATATATGTACTAAGATCTACGCATGTCCTGGATACTGCTGATACTTTCACTCCCCACTGAAAACGCCACCGTGCGCATGCGGGCATGGCGCGCCATCAAAGCCCTGGGGGCCGTTTCGCTGCGTGATGGCGTCTATCTACTGCCAGCCATCTCTGATCATGCCGAAAAGCTAGAGGCAATTGCCCAGGATGTCCGTGATAGTGGCGGGACCGCCCATGTACTGCACGCTAATGATCCTGAAACCGAAGCGTTCCCCCCGCTATTCGATCGCTCGGAAGACTATGAGTCGCTGGACTCGGCGATGGCGGACCTGCGGGCAAAGCTCTTGCCGGAAACCGCCATGGAGGTCATGAAGGAAACACGCAAACTGCGCAAAAGCTTCACGCGACTGTCAGCCATCGATTTTTTCCCCGGTGCCGCGCGGGATCGAATCGATACGGCTCTGAAACAGCTGGAAAGCGATGCCAACCGGGTCTTGTCTCCCGATGAGCCGCAGCCCGAACCTCGCACAATCCGCCGTCTTGATCGAGCCGATTATCAAGGCAGGCTCTGGGCGACGCGGCGTCGGCCGTGGGTGGACCGTTTGGCCAGTGCCTGGCTGATTGGCCGCTTCATCGATCCATCCGCACGCTTTTTATGGCTGGCCTCGCCGGACGACTGCCCGGATGAGGCGCTGGGGTTCGATTTCGATGGGGCGACCTTTACTCACGTGGAAGAAAAAGTCACTTTCGAAACGCTGCTGGCGAGCTTCGACCTGGATTCACCCGCGCTACTCCGGCTTGGAAAACTCGTGCACTACCTCGATGTGGGGGGACATCAGCCGCCGGAGGCCGCCGGGGTCGAGTGTGTATTGATAGGGCTGCGCGAAACCCATAGCGATGATGATCAATTATTACAAGCTGCCAATCAGGTTTTCGACAGCCTGTTGGTCACTTACGGTAAGGAACAATAACCATGCACGAACCGTCAACTTCATCTGTACCGCCAAGCAGCGGGTCCAATCAAATCACCAGGGATGCGACCGCTGGTAACCTCAATGCATTCGGCCATCACATCACCTTCGGGGAGGCCGTGCGTGTCTGGTTGCGGGTCGCCATCCTGAGCTTTGGCGGTCCCGCCGGCCAGATCGCGGTGATGCACCGTATTCTGGTGGATGAAAAGCAATGGGTCAGTGAGAGCCGCTTCCTGCACGCGCTGAATTACTGCATGGTGCTGCCCGGACCTGAAGCCCAGCAACTGGCCACCTATATCGGCTGGCTGCTGCATGGCATCAAGGGTGGACTGGTTGCGGGCGCCCTGTTCGTGCTGCCGGGCTTTCTCAGCATTCTGGTGCTCAGTCTGCTCTACGCTGGATTTCAGGAAGCGTCACTGGTGCAGGCCCTGTTTTTCGGTATCAAGGCGGCCGTGCTGGCGATCGTGATCCAGGCGGTGATCCGCATCGGCAAGCGCGTCCTCAAGAACGCCTACATGTACGCATTGGCGGTCGCCGCTTTCGTGGCGATCTTCTTCTTTGCCGTGCCTTTCCCGATCGTAATCGTTACCGCCGGATTGATCGGTCTGCTGGGTCGGCATGTCGATCCGGAACGCTTTGTGGTCATCAAGGGGCACGATACCCCCGAGGACGCCGGGCGTGCGATTGATGCCATGATGGAGGGCGGCGCGGCAAGCCATACCCGGGCGTCACGGGGGCGGGCACTCAAGGTGCTCGCCGTCTGGCTGCCGCTGTGGTTTGCGCCACTTGTCGCCCTGCTTGTGACCTTGGGCTATGAGGATGTGTTCACCCAGATTGGGCTTTTCTTCAGCAAACTGGCGGTTGTCACCTTCGGTGGCGCCTATTCGGTGCTGGCCTACATGGCCCAGGAGGCGGTACAAAACTATGGATGGCTGGCACCGGGGGAAATGCTGGATGGTCTGGGTATGGCGGAAACTACACCCGGCCCGCTGATCCAAGTGGTGCAATTCGTGGGCTTTATGGGGGCCTTCCGGGCTCCGGGAACGCTCGACCCCTTCACAGCAGGCATCTTGGCATCGGTTTTAGCCACCTGGGTCACCTTCGTTCCCTGCTTTTTGTGGATCTTCCTGGGCGCGCCGTATGTGGAAACACTGCGCGGCAACCAGGCGGTGAGCGCGGCGCTGTCGGCGGTCACGGCGGCCGTGGTGGGCGTGATGCTGAATCTCGCCATCTGGTTCGCGGTGCACGTCGCCTTTAACGAGGTTGAAACTGTACGGGCCTATGGTATGCTACTGCTGATACCCGCCTGGGGCAGCATCCACATTGTCAGCGTCGCGCTGGCCGCGGGCGCCTTTATCGCTATGTTGCGCTTTAAGGTGGGCATGTTGCCGATGATTTTAGTCAGCGCACTGCTGGGTATTGTGTACCATCTGTTATTTGCAGGCGTCCCGGCGGCGTAACCCCCCAATACAGCCAAAAATGTTTCACAGCAACAAAAAAAGAGGAATAGCCATGACAATGTCTCCGCTTCGAGCATTCATTCTAATGTGCGCTTTATTCATTCAAGCATCCATAACAATGGCCGACGATTCCGGCCGCCTCGATGATAAGGCCATTGGCCAGGCGGCTGGCACCCAGGCAACGGCCAAACCTGATGGCGTGGTGCGTATCGGCTGGAAGCGCGACGACGTGCCCGTCACCGTTGACGGTATGAAGTTCCCGCCGCCGGCGGGCCTCGGGAGTTGGGCCGCGTTCAAGGCCTTGCCGGAGGGTGGTGTTATGGTGATGGGGGATACGGTGGTGTTTGAGGATGAAATCACCCCGGCCATGGACGCCGCCTTTGCCCACGGCCTGGACATCACCGCGCTGCACAACCATTTCGTGTTCGACCGTCCGCCGGTTTACTTTATGCACATCGGCGGCCATGGACGAAACGCCGAGTCACTCGCCGAAGGCGTCAAGGCCATGTGGGATGCCATTAAACAAGTGCGTAAAAAGCATCCCGTACCGCAAGAACGATTTCCGGGTGATGTGCCCGATATCACCGGCAAATACAACACCAAGACGTTGGAAAAGATTCTGGATGCCGAGGGCAGCCTTAACGGGCAGGTGCTGAAATTCACGTTCGGGCGCAGCGCCAGAATGCACGGTGTGGAATTTGGCGCATCCATGGGCCTGTCCACCTGGGCCGCCTTCTCCGGGAATGAGAAGCAGGCGGTCGTCGATGGGGATTTTGCCATGACCGCGGACGAGATCCAGCCGGTGATGCGGACGCTGCGTCAGGCGGGCATCCACATCGTGGCGCTGCACAACCATATGACCGGTGAAACGCCTTCCTACTATTTCCTGCATTATTGGGGCAAGGGCAAGCCCGAGGATCTGGCGAAAGCGATACGGGCAGCGCTGGAGACGCAAAGATGAATTGAGAGTGGGATTCGTGATTTGACGGGTTATACGGGGTCGATCAGCGTGACCAACTTTTCCATCAATATCAGCGAGGCATTATTCGAAAGTTGCTGGCCTTCTTCGATGTACTCCCAGACCGTTGCATCGCTTTTCCAGCCGCCTTGTTTCTTGATCAGCTCGAAGTCTACCCGTTCTCGAGCCGCCGAAGTGGAGAGGCCGCGGCGAAAACTGTGACTGCTCAACTCGGGCACGAAGTCGAACTGACAGGCCTTGCCCAGGGTTTTGAGCAAGTCATTAATTGCCCCTGGGTTCAGAGGCCTGGGCGTCACCTGATCCCAGCGGTTAACCGGCCTAAAGAGCGGGCCGCTATCAATCTCAGCGCTATCCATCCAGGCCTTGATTGCTGTAGCCGGACAACAACCTGGTGTACCGAAAGGTAAGGCGCGGGCCAGCCCTGTCGCCTGTTGATCCGTTTTGGAGCGCGGCAACCGGATGATCAGGCCTTCCGGCTCCCAATTCAGATCACTGATTTGAATGGCCACCAGTTCGCTGCGACGAAAAGCGCCGAAAAAGCCGGTCAACACCAGGGCGATATCCCTATGCTTCTTTTTGCTATCCGGCAAACACCGCAGGTAATCCACCATTTGTGCGATGTGTTCCAGGCGTAGGGCCTTGGCCTTGCGTTTGGGTTGGCCATGAGTGCGACGAATGCCTTCCATGGTTTTCCGCACCAGGGGATCGCGCACCGGATCAGTGACGCCTTGGTAATGGTGCCACTGGCTAATGGCGGTGAGGTGGAGATCTAACGTCCGGGCGTTGAGCGATTCGGCCCTGGCGAGCAGATAGCGCACCACCGTATCTCGGTCAGTCGGCAACCGGCCACCCCATTTCTCAAATTGGCGAATGGCGGATCGGTAGGCCTTGCGGGTGTTATCGGAGGTGGCCGCCTGGAGGTAGTGCCGCAGTGACTCGGATTCCCGATGAGCAATCTGGTTCGATTCCTCATTACGTAATGCTAAGTCGGTGGCCATTTTGGGTGGTTTGGTGTTCATGAATTGGATTCCTATCGGTGTCACCAGAAAGGCGGCTATGTACCGGCGTTACAAGCAGAAGATTTTCAGCTTAATACCATAGCCAACGATAACCTTGATTATCGAAGGTTAAAAATTGAAACTCAAGAAACTTTGATAAGCATAAATATAATGTTATATTACGTGTTACATAATACGTTACTAAATAGTTTGAGAGGAAATCTCCCTATGGCACGCGCCGGAGTCACTTTCCACGATGTCGCCAAAGCCGCCGAAGCCATCAAAACCCAAGGCCAGGAGCCTACGGTGGATCGAGTGCGGGAACATATGGGCACCGGCAGCAAAAGCACCATCGCGCCGCTGCTCAAGCGTTGGCGATCAGACAACGGAGAGGCAGCCGATATCGGTGGACTCCCGAACGACCTGGTGGAGGTAGTGAAATCACTCCACGAGCGGGTACAGCAGATGGCCGACCACCGTATTGAGGAGACCCGTCAGGAATTTGAGGCGTCAAATAAAGAACTCCGCAAAGAATTGGCCGATTCCAAAAACACCATCGCGCAACTTACTGCCCGACAACAGGATCTTGAGAGCCAGATTGAACGGCAGAACAAAGAAAAAAGCGCGTTAGACAAGTCTCTGGAAGATGTGCGTATCAGCCTGGTCAAAGCCGAGGCCCAACGAGACGAAGCCATTGTGCGAACCGCTGAATTAAAGGAAAGTATTGCGGAACTTAAGCAGGAAAATAAGGACATCCGCGATCATTTTGAACATTATCAGCAGCGCACTGCCGAAGACCGTCAGCAAGAACGCGAACAGTTCCGGATCGATACCCAGGGGTTGAAAGACCAGATGCAGGAACTGCAACACCGGTTCGACCAGGCTGAGTCAAGAGCGTCCGAGTTATTTGATGCCAATGCGCAGTTACAAAGCAATGCCGATAAACTTGAACAGACCAATGCGACGCTAAACAGGGATTTGAACGGAAAGGTAGATGAGACCCAGAACCTGAAGCGCAACCTTGAAGACGCCATGACGAAGAACCAGGAATACCAGCATAAAAATGAGCAATTGGCAGAAAAAATAGCAGCTCTCACTGCTCAGAAAGCAGATGTCGATAAGGAATTGGCCGTGTTATCCCAAGCTTTGAAGGCCACCAAAACCGAGTTGAAAACCATCCAGGATAAAGTGACGTATCTGACCGATGAGAACAAGGTAATTCTTCAGGAAAAGGCGATGATCCTAGGACAATTCAAACAACTCCAGGGTTCGCTATGAAAAAGGCTGTCACAGCATTGAATATTCGGTAATGTTCCAAAGATGACCAAGTTTTAAGGGCAAATGCCGGGTTAGCGGCTATCTGACGGAAACCTACGGTTTCGAGGGTGCCACAGGATTCAAAACCGTAGGTTTTCGTTCAAATGCCCCCGCTGGTCCATAACGGCAAACCACATTATAAGTATGATGCCGTATCTGTCCCGGCATTAAATGTAGATGACTTGTTTGATGATGCTTACACCAGTATAGCGCGCGATGGCGCGGCTAACATTGAAGTAGCGATACGTATTCAAAAGTCACTTAATACGATAAAAGCCTGTTTTGATCGCGTAGATAACACGTTTGTTAAGGCCGCCAATAAATTAGCAATACAAAGCTACGAACGCAGTAAAATGGCGCTAAGCTACGAGGAAGATGTTAAGCGATTAGACAAGGTTTTTAAAAATTAGCAGTAACGCGCAATAAATAACTGGCTTATTTAATTTAATTGTAATGACGTGGTCAACCAAAATCACACAACCCAGTTAAGCCGCTTTTTGTAAGTTAGCCATGTCAGCCTCATATTGATTTGGACTCTTGTAATCCAGATATGAGTGCATTCGCTGACTGTTATAAAACAT
>Ga0208449_1001794_pt1 | contig 10973 bp, 6 predicted proteins | sample MalvireepMed_s17_FD_184247 | JGI IMG/M metagenome (GOLD analysis project Ga0208449, IMG submission 184247) | Marine viral communities from the Global Malaspina Expedition - Malaspina viral metaG DeepMed_s17 (SPAdes) (version 2) | ecosystem: Environmental > Aquatic > Marine > Oceanic | place...
TCAGAGGCGAGGGAGGCGGAACCGGCAGAGGGGAGCTGAACTTCAGCGCCAAGCCGTCCGCATTGCCAAAGACCACAACTTAACAGCATTCAACCGTGACCGCGGTGGAGCCCAACATGAAAAGGGCGACATAGAAATTGAAGATAAGTTCTATGGATGTAAGCGGAGAAAGGTTATTGCCAAATGGCTGAAGCCTGAAAAGAATGAAAGCGGTGTGGTTATCAGGGAAGATAGGGGTGAACCATATATTGTGGTACCCTATGAACAATATTGTTTACTGCTTTCATTAATTAAAGATACCATTTAGCGGGTGTGATGATTGGTTGGCGCCAAAGATTTAATTAACCGTGGCAATATTAGTACGTTTAATTAGGTTTGCAATCAACTCGCTAAAGATTTAACAACAAAGGAGCCAATAATGGCGTTTGAACACAAAGAGAATACCGCGACGGTATTTAACAATGATAAGAAGTCAGCTGATAATCAGCCTGACTATACCGGAAAAGGTAAAGTGGGGGATGACCTCATGGACTTTGCCATGTGGAAGCGCACTTCCAAGACTGGAACTGAGTACTTTTACATGAGTTTCAAGAAACCACAGGAGAAATACCAGAATACAGGACAATCCAAGCCAGCTTTCTAAGTTTTTCTCTAAATCATACGAAGGCGGGGGTAAAATCCCCGCTTTCTATTTGACCCTAGCCCTATATCCAAATACTCGAGAAACCTCCGTATTCGAGCGATTAGAGGCCCTTTTTTTACACCAATTACACTTTGAACTATAATATGGAGTCAATGTTCAAATACTGCCCTCAAATTGAAAATACCTGTCCATTTTGTGGTGAAGATGACTGGAACCCCATGACAGATGAGCGAACGGGTGAGCCAGTTTTGTTTTGCGGAGTTGCTACCGGCTATGATACAAGGGTCTTACCACTTCCAAAGTGCTGGCTGGAAATGAGCAGGCAGGAACAAACAAAATATAGGAAGTTTAAGAAAGTGGAGTATGAGGCGTTGAATACAAATAAATTAGATTATAAAGTAATTGGTACTAAAAAGTATAAGAAGAGTTATTAACGATAGCGTGTGCGTGTACGTTTTTTTGGTTCTGTAGCCGGGTCAATCATTTCCCTTGATTTTCTAGTCCATTTACGCATTAAGTACTTATTAACTTCTTCGGGGCTTAAATCGTCAGACGTTAAAGGTCTTTCTATGAACTCGTTGTTCCACTCTCTTATTACTCTGATTATTATTTTATCATTATCTTCTTCTCTTCCAAAGGGTGCCGACACCATAAGGTCAAAGATTTTCTTTTTAGTAGCCGTTAACATGGTTCTTCTACGGTCAGCTCTTTGCTTGGGAGTTTCCAATCGCCTAGCAAGTCTTTTTACCGCAGTTCCGAAAACAGGAGAAATATATTTTGCTGCGTGTCTTGCAGCAAGCCAACTAGGGCCTAATTCCCATGTATTTCCTGCTATTCTTATAGTAGCGCTGTATATTTTTAACGCATCTTGTGCTACGACTGGCGTTGCTAAAAACTCTGCAGTTCTCCAAGGACTCTCCGAACCTATAATATCTGTTATCATTCCAAAAGAACCGACAGCCATTAATCCTTGAATAAAATCCTTCACTGTATACGCTGTGCCATCTACATCTAATTTGTAATTGTCATCATATATATCTTCACCCGCTAATTTTCTGGACAGTGTTGCTTTGGCCCAATTAACAAATATGCCTCCGGCAAATCCAGCTGCCCCTAAGCGTAAGAAAAAAGAGAGGTCTCTATCTTTTACTGCCTGATTTGCCCAGCGTCCTATCATCTCAGCCTGTCTATATCCAAAACGCTTAAACAGTAAAAATGGTTGCATCTTCGGGTTAGCGGCAAACGCTGGTTCTAAAAATACATTTTTTTGCAGTTGAGAATCGCGTGAAAACTCATACATAACACGCGCCATAGTCTTGGGTGTCATCTTCATACTTAAATCTTTAACGCCCATATCTCTTAAATTCCTTATTGCCATGTCTCTTTTTTTAGCCTGACGTAAGGTTTTTGGTTTAGCAGTAGCAATGGCACTCCACCCTTTGGCGGCTTCTAAGGCTGAAAAAGCAGCCACGATTTTATTAACCCTATTAATGTTTTGAAACTGAAACACCCCAGTAGTCGCTTCTGCAAATTTAGACATCGCAGAAGTTTGACCACTTTGATATCCAACAATAAGGCTGTGTATTTCTAAAGTATTAGCTCCGGTATATTCCTTTATGTCTTTTCTGAATTGCTTATTTGTTAAAAATTTATATGTACCTTTCATTACAGGTGCATACCCAAGTTTTAAAGCAGTAGACACCAGCGTCTGAGTCACGTTAGGTATAGTTGCAAAACCTAAACCTATTTTTGTAGCTACTTGAAAATTAACAAACTCATTCAAATAGTTTTTGTATTTAATACTCCAATTATATTTTGGGTCTTGCTCAATTAAACCCGTGTATGTATCAAATGCCTTTCGTAACACTTCTGCTTGCGTGTGTAATTTTTTACCATCAAGCGCCTTTAATAAAGTATACATACCCTTTCCGTCTTTACCAACGACTTGAGCATAGGCAATACGTTTAGTAGCTTGAGCTAAGTAATTGGTCAATACATAGCCAGCATCTCTTTCGTAAAATTCTAAAGGCAATTCAAACTCAGTACGTTCTTTCTCTAAATTTTTATTTAAAACAACCTTCTCTCTTAAAATTGTATTTCTAAAAGATTCAAAAGCGTCAGATAAAGTAACCTTCCCGGCTCCTTTTTGTCTCTTCTCTTGCATTTTAGATTGGATATGATAGAGGGCATCTTTGGTTTCTTGAGATATCTTTTTACCACCCATATAGGCCTCTAGGGCTTGTTCAAAACCCGGCCTTTGAACAAGCTTAGAGCTTAATATCCGATGGTCTAAGTCTCCCATTCTTTCAATGTCTTGATATAAAATTTTAATGATGTCAGATTTAATAACCCTTGGAAAATAATTATCTAAGAATGGAGCAAGGTCTAGTCCGGCCTTTCTACCAGCGCGGTATATTAGTTTAGTCACGTATCTAAGGTCAGCAGTTCTTTCTCTGGCATCTCTTAAAGCTGCTCCCTTTAAAGGTTCGCCAAAACTATCCTTACCTTCCATGTCGTTTGATATTTCATTCCTTAATTGCTGTTTTTTCTTTCTGTGCAATAACCCAGATAGTTTACCAAAAACATGAGAAACGCCATTTTTATCTACGTAGACTGCATTATTCAACTTGTTTCCTATCCTTGAAAACAATAAAGCGTTTCTTGAGTTCATATCCCCCATAAGCTTCACGCCTTTTTGAGCAAGCGCATCGGTCATTAAATAAACTGAAGGCCCAATAGTTTTTTTAACTTTTAATGCTTTGCCCCGTAAACTATCATATATCTCAGGAGGTAATGCTCTTTTAAGAAGGGACTTTGATGACACGTCTGGAACCGTAATACCTGCTTGACGCCAACCGTCTAAAATTTCTTTAGTTCTTTGAAGCGATTCCAACTCCATTAAAACTTTATACTTTTCTCTTTGACTAATCTTATCAAGGTTAGTATGATAACCTCCGTCCTTTTTCTTTCTTAGGGGCATGGGGTCTTCTAATTTTGAAGCTCGGTCAGCTGCTTCTTTGATTCCAATTTCATCTATACCTATTTTGTCAGCTAATCCTCTAATCCTTTTAATAATCTGAGCGTTAACATTTTTCCCAAAATTATCTTTAGTTCGCGTAAACCTTGCAAAGAATTGTTTCTTAGGAATACTAGGTAACTTTTTACCAGTCTTTACATCTTCTAATACTATATGTGTTTCATTTCTTTCCTTGCCTGTCCAGTCAGTAATAATTCTCCCTGTTATTTTACCATCAGACCATTCTTCCTGCCCCCTTCTTTCTTTAGCCTCTATCTTAGCTTGCGCTTCTGCGCTCTTCTGCATTTCTTTTTTTGCAAGAGACTCTTTTATCATTTCCTTTGGAACTTTTATAGTCTTTTTAACAGCAGCGCTTTTTATAGTTAAGCCACCTATTACACCAGCGGCGTGTATATAAGAATCAACAGATGGAAATTCTCCTTCAAGAGCCGGACTTACAGTACCAAACACACCGGTCTCTACCCCTTTTTCAGATATTAAAGACGCAGGTTTACCGAACCCCCTTGCAGCTGCTGCTTTTTGAGTAATGCGACCAGCCCCAGCAGTCAGAGCGCCTAAAGTCGCTCCTTTAGCTGCATCTTGCAAAGTCATAACAGCATCAATATCACCGCGCGTTACTTTTTGTCCTAGTGCTGATTGCAAACCAGAGTAAAACCCTAAGCCCGTTGCTCCTGTCACTGCTCTCGCTCTGGTTTGGTTTAATATTTTAGCAGATGCCTGATTAACTAATCTAACCGCAGCTGTCTTTTCCATTCCTGCAGCAATTGCTCTTTTTTTAGCAAGCTCAGCAATCCCCCTTCTTTTAGCAAACTCTGTGGTCATTGTTTTTACAGCTGCTCCCCTTACAGCTGCTCCACCAAGTCCGCCACCTAGGAGTAATGTAGCAGCGTCGATAGGTGTAGCAAAGCTCATAATGGTTGCTAGTATATCTTCTGCTGTGTTGGGGTCGTATGTATCGGGGACTGCAAAAACCGGTTCGCCATTCATTACTTGGCGAGCCAAGCCTTCTATACTTTGATTGTATCCCTGTTTAACCCAATAGGGTAGCCACTCTCCGGGGATAAATCCATATAAACTACGTTCTCGCTCTGTCTGACCACCGGGAAGTTGGTCATACATTGACATCATTCGAGCTCTTCTTTCCCGAGCCCTTTTTTCTCGAGCGCTTACCTCTTGATTAATAGGCATAGTAAATGTTAATCTTTAAATTTATAATTGGGGTCTATTTGTAAGATTCTCTTTTTTAGTCTATTAATTTTTCTTTCTAATTCTTGCTTGCTAAAGTTACGTGTTTTCAGTTGCGCCATCTGTTTTACAATACGGTTTATATTGTTTTGTTGATTCGCACTTAATTTTTTAGGCTGTGCTTTAGCTTTACCTTGAGCTGTTTTAATCTGAGATAAAGTTGCAGGGTTTCCTTGAAAATCATACCACCTATTTGTATCTTTATCAAAAAAGACTTGACTACCATACTTCCTCATATCCTCTACAGAAATAGGTGAATAATCTCTAGCGGAACTAAAAGCCAATTCAGATTCTTCAAGAGGTATGGCTCCTACATCCCCAAGCGCCTCTGGTGTCTCCATTTGTGGTGGTGCACTAGGCCTTACGGGTGGAGTAAACTCTGGAGGTAAAGTACTGGACTCTGCAGTGGTAGACCCTAAGTCTCCTAATGCTTCATCTATTTCTTTTTCAGGAATCTCTTCTATGTTATCATACATTGGGACATCAAAGTCATATTTTTCATAGAAGGGGACTAAGAGCCCGGGATACTTACCTCGAGCACTCCTTTCTTCTTCCATAACATCTTTTCGATACGATTCAATGTTAAGCATTACATCATCAATTCTGCCTTTAAAATCTTCGATTGATTCTGTGACTCCTGTCAACGGATTAGTCTGTGGCCCAGCTTCTCGTAATTTTTGAAGTCGTAGTCTCTCATTCTCTAGATTTGCATAGGATGGTTGCACTTCCATTTCTGCTTGTGTTACCTCAGCTTCCTCTCTAAACTGTTTATATAAAGTTTGTATGAGCGTAAAGTGTGCGTTTGTTTGATTTTTATTTTGGGTAATCCTTCTTAATTCTTCCATCCCAGCAAGTGGTTCCATTCCAACCGTTGACCTTATTCTATCCATTAAATCATCTTGTATTTCAAAAGTCTCCCTAATTTGTTTTTCAACCCTAGGGTCTTTTTTAACCCAAGGTTGACTCAGCAGCCATGTATTATATGCTGGCGTACCGGGCACTAAAGACTCTGCTTGAAGTTTAAATTCCGCTAGTCTATTACTTTCTTGATTAGCACTAAGAACCTGACTTCTATATTCATCATCCCTCAGTCCCTGTTCTCTTGTGTATTGTAACCGCTCTTCCTGCAACCTCATGTTCTGTTGCGCCTGATACATTTGCGGCAATTGACTTAAAAATCGTTCAAAATATTCACCGGGTTGATATCCGTTAGCCATTTCTATTCACCTTCGTTATAATTAGTATACAATATTATTTCCTATCCAATGGGAAAGCCAAATTCGTCATACTGTTGTTCCTGTTGCCCAGTAGTCTGTTGCTGCCATGGGTTTTGCTGTTGTTGCGACTGTCCCCACTGTGGCTGTCCCCATTGTTGCTGTTGTTGCTGTTGTCCGCCCCATCCAGTAACGCCACCTATACCAGTTGTTCCAGTTACAGTTCCGCCCCATCCAGTTGTTCCGCCCATGCCAGTCTGTGTTGGGTCAAGAAGCCCCATGTCTCCAGTTTCAGGAACGTCTTGTGCCTGCTCAATACCCATTAAATAATTATATTCTGATTCTGTAATTCCCATTTGCTCCCAAGGCGTGGCCTCAGCACCAAATTCAAATTCACCCTTTTGTTCAATGTCCCTGATAGAGCTTAGCAGGTCTTGTTGAAAACCTTCGACTACGCCTCTGCGCTGTCTACCTACGCCTGCCCTAATGTCGCCAACCTGTTGACCAAATTGCTGTCCGCCTATACCGGCTCCTGCAAATCCTCTCCCAGCTCCTCCCATTCTCTGGGCAGCATAAGCCTGACCTAATGACTGACGCCCAGCAGATTTAATATCACCAAGTTGCTGTTGGTATCCCATACTAAATTGCGGTAAATCTTTAAGATATTCCTGTAATTTTGGGTCACTGGCAATGTCGCCCATGCCCATTTGTTGTAATGCAGCCATAGGGTCTATAGCCGTACCATATGTACCGCCAATTTGCCCAGTCGCACCCGATGTTGCAGGTGTTGAAGGCATTACTGGCCCGTATACTGTTGGTGCTACTGGTGGTGGTGGCCCTGCTGAGCCGCCTGTACCAGCTCCAGTCCCTGTAAGCGTTCCTATGCCTGCACCTGTTCCTGTGCCTGTGCCCGTTACTGTTCCTGCACCTGTACCGGTACCCGTAAACGTACCAGCGCCTGTACCCGTACCCATTCCCGTACCACCTATTGTTGGAGGCAATCCTAAACCAGAACCAGCCGGAGGTGCCGGAGGTGAGGGTGGAGGCGGAGGAGGTGGTGGTTGAGGTGAAGGTGGTTCCATACCATATTCTTCCATACCACCAATCATTGGTGAAGCAAGTGAAGAACTTAAATATCCACCGGCCTGCATTAATGGTTTTTCATAATTAATTAAACCGCCGCCTTTTCGATAGCCCCCTACGCCACTTGTTAGATAAGGGCCATATCCGCCTAAATCTTGATAAGCATTAGATGTAAATTGTGGCGGTAATCCAGCACCTGAAAAGTCGCCTAATATAGTGGGTTGTAATTCTTCCATTGCCAAATCACCAAACATAGATAGCTGTTCCTTTTGTGGAGTATAGGATAATGTTGGTCTTGCTGGCATTGATAGTTTACCAACATCTGCCACAGTTGATGCCTGTCCAACGTCCCCTCCCCAGCCGCCTACTATATCAGCAGCTTTTGCTCTTGCCGCGGCACTTGATGCCAAGTTTGCGGCGCCTCCAAACGGAGCATCGGGGCCAAATGATTTTGCGTAATCTCCTAACGTTCTTAAATATTCCATACCGCCACCCAATTCCTTACCAGCTTCAAGTGCAGTTGGGACTCCTTTTAAAAACTGAGCACCCCCAGAAATAGCTTGACCAGCTTTTTCGTAGACACCCGGCATAACGCCAGCCATGATTCCAGATGTGATTGCCCTCTCTAATCCTCCCTCTTTATATGCTTCCTGACCTTCAGCTATATCTTCTCTCGTTTGTTGTGCATATTTACCGCCACTAACATCAACTTCTTTATAACCGCTTTCACCTAAACCACGTCCAAACGCTGCTCCTGCTGCAGTACCAGCTGGGCCTAATAATGACCCGACCGCACCACCAAGGAAGCTACCTACACCTCCCCAGAATCCTGATTTCTTCTGACGTCTTGCGGCTTCTTCCGATGCTTTTTTCAGGGCTCTGATTTCACCCTGATATTCACGCCCCCTGCGAGACTGTGCTATCGCTCCACCAAGTTGATAATTGGTAGCTGGGCCACCCATGCCACCGCCGTATAAGTCCATTAAACTTCTTGCCATTTTATGTTCCTGTAAAATCCATGTACCAGAGTTTTCCAAACTCTTTGCGATACACCCTTAATGTTTTTCCGCCTGCTAAAACAATCCTCTCGTCTCCATCGCTCATTTCTCCGGTGGATGGTTGCTGTCTTGAGGCAACGGTTTGGTGCCGCTTTGTTTGTTCAAGACGCCTAAGCCTTACGTCAACCTCACTCATGTTACCCTCTTGTAAAGCGTTCTATATTCAATAGAGATATCATTAATATTTATTGTACCGGCAGTAGTCGGATTAGTAACTTTTATCTGCATACTTTGACACTCAACCGGTGATGACGGATATGCATATAAAACATCCCAAACATCACTTGTATCAGCAAAGTTACCAGTAAAATTGCCACCACCAGCACTAGCAAAATTACCTATTCCATCTATTGCATAAGCTATAGGAGTGGTCTGGGCAGCACTTGATTGATATGTAACCCTTAAACTATATACTTTTTTAATTCTTCCCGGCTCTCCAAAATCCATATCCTTTGTTTTCATAATCAATTTTGTCGCTGCTATAGAATCTCCATTAGCCGATTCTGATATACTGCCTTGACCTGCGGCGCTCGAGCTCGTCAGTCCACTCATGTCATTAAAGGCAACACCACCATCCCCATCATCAATGAAATTAGTAAGGAATTTATCGTCAACTGTGCCACCCTTTAAGTGCGCCGTTTTTGCCCATGCATTAGTATCAAAATTATACACCCACACATCAGACAAGCCGATGGAAGCACCACCTGATATATTAACAGGCATAACATAGAGGCTATTTGTTATCTCATGGAAGGCAACATTAGGATGGTGAGCATTGCTTGATTCCACATTCCAATTGCTTTGTGATATTTTACCTTTAATTAGATTAACAATCTTGCTACCATCAAAAAAGAAAGCGCCAAATCTATTTGCCCAATAAATACCATCTTGGCTATAATACACTGACGACTTTCCAAGAACTCCCTTACTTCTCTCAGTTGATTCTAAAAACCAGTTACTGGGAGACGGAGACCCAATATTAATAATATATAATGTTTTTCTTTTAAATGCGAACAAGCGGTCACCAAATGTAGCTAACGCAGTATATTCATCTGAATCACCCCTAACAACATCAATAAAGAAACTGCGTGGGAATGTTTCATATTTATTTGGTGGAGTAAACATGATTCTGTCACGCATTCTTTTCATTATGTTTCCAAATGTTAGTGTTCCATTTGTGACACTGCCTCCGGTAGTTGATGTAGATAATTCAAAAGTAGTTGCATTAGTCACAGATGCTACATATGCCCCCGTTGGAATCCCCGTACCGCTAACACTCATTCCATTTCTAATAGCAGCGGTACTATCCATTGTTATGGTTGGGTCATTATTGTAATCGCAGGTAGAATCAGTAAAAGGATTGGCGTGTTCATCGACCATTTGCACATTGCAAGCGAAAACGCGCCTGTTAGCAATAATGGCGTCCTTGTAACCTTCTCCAAATTCAGATAAGGAAATAGAAAACTCATCTGGCCCAAATCCATTTAATATAGTATATGTTTCAAGATTTTCAGATGTGAGAATAAGTGTATCTACTCCAGCTTCCGCATCACTACCTCCAATTAACCATGATTTATACTCATCATCCATACCTGTTCTACATCCAACTTTTAAATCCATATCAATCATTAAAGACCAAGGTTCATTAGTGCCATCTGGTCTTATATATACTCTAGCGCCTGTAATTCTTTCATCATATGCCGGGGAGGCATTTACATCTATATCTACATAATCACCAGAAGCTGTAGTAAAGGTATTATTTGACGTTGGGATGTAAAGTTTAGATTCTTGGTCTCCCCTGTAAATAAAAGTACCTGCTATCTGATATGTCTTAGCCGCAAACTGTCCAATAATATCAGAGCTTGTAGCTGGGTGAGTGACATTTAAATGGAATCCTGTTCCTGCAGATGGATAAGACGAGGCATGAATAAGTAATGCAGTTGGCGGTGATAAATCACAATCATTATCAAACCAATCGTCATACGTATCTCGAACCGCGGCTGCATCAAAATGAATCTGCTTTATATATCCATATTGTTTTCTTTTCAGCCCCGTATTAAAAGCACCATCCGCTACTCTTAATGTGTCATCAGCAGCAAAGAAAACTCCTTTAGCCAATGTAGATAATGTTACAGTACCAGACTCTGACCCTTCTACAGTAAATGGTGAGCCAGTTACATTAATATAATTTCCAGTAGAGCCTAAACCCTTCATCCTAACAACCCTATTATTAGCGGCAGCATCTGAACATCCTGTAATGCTAAGAACATCAGCTTCTTGAAATTTATCTTTCCAATCTAAAGTACCACTACCTGAACGGTCTATCATGGTACCTGCAGCGAATTGTATAGTATTTGTAGCAAATAAATGTGACGTAATCGTTCCCATGTCTAGTACATCGCTTTTAGTTCCCGATGCAGCGCTCTTTATCGACAATAGCCCCGTTAACGAATCTACAGCTGCCGTCCAGCTTTCTCCGATATCTTTTGCACCAGCAGCGCCTTCTTTATCGCTCTCAAAATAAAACAATCCTCCGCCGGGATAACCGTACACATCAACAGGGCTAAGGCTGCTATCGTCAGACGATAAAGCGTTTGCCGTGCTGATACTTCCGGCAACTTTAAGACTAATGTTATCAGCCTGAGTAAGCTCGTTAGGAGCTATGTCCCGGGCATCTCGTATCAAATTAAGAC
>Ga0208449_1001805_pt1 | contig 10932 bp, 8 predicted proteins | sample MalvireepMed_s17_FD_184247 | JGI IMG/M metagenome (GOLD analysis project Ga0208449, IMG submission 184247) | Marine viral communities from the Global Malaspina Expedition - Malaspina viral metaG DeepMed_s17 (SPAdes) (version 2) | ecosystem: Environmental > Aquatic > Marine > Oceanic | place...
GAAATTGCGAACGCAGCGCAACGCCCACAGTGGTTGGAAGATTCTTTCTTTGGAAAGCAGTTTAACGACTAAGGCTTTTCGATCATTAAGTAATAAGGGAGCTATTTAGCTCCCTTTTTTATTGCTTAACGCTATTTAGAAGCTCGATAAACACTGGCCTGAGTATACCAGTCGCCCAAAACAATACGTTTTGCCGGTGTACCGTCACTCAACTTGAAACAATGTATGGCAGGTCGGTGAGTATGTCCGTGGATAAGTTGATTCACCTGGTGCTTTTCCATCACCTGCAGCACCGCGGGGTGTTGAGCATCCATTTGATACAACTGCTCAGCAGTTAATTGAGGCCGCTGGCTGTTTGAGCTTTGTCTTAATTTATTAGCAATACGCATACGCCAGGACAGTGGTAAGTTTCGTAAAACTCCGGTAACTACCGGGTTTTGAATGACTCGCCGGTAACGCAAATAGCCTTTATCTAAGGTACACAGCGTATCACCGTGCATCAGTAAAACCCGTTCACCATAAAGGTTAATAACGGTTTCGTCTGGCAGTAAGGTGATACCGGTTTCAGTGGCAAATCGCTCGCCAACCATAAAGTCTCTATTGCCTGCCATGAAATAGATTTTTACACCCGAGTCACTGAGACGCTTAATTTGAGACTTTATTTGAAAGGCAAAATCGCTGCTGTCATCATCGCCAAGCCAGGCATCGAACAAGTCCCCCAGAATATAGAGAGCATCTAAACCAGTGCTTTGCTCACAAAAGTTCGCGAAGGCGTCCAGAATGTCCGGACGCCCAGGACTTAAATGTAAGTCAGCGATGAACGCAGTTGTCATTATTAGTCGTTAACAGAGACTTTTTCGATAACAACGTCTTCAACCGGCACGTCCTGATGGAAACCTGCCGAGCCTGTTTTCACATCTTTAATGGTATTTACAACATCCATACCGTCAGTAACTTCGGCAAACACGCAATAGCCATAACCGTTTGGTGTTTCATTCTGGAAGTTCAAAAAGTCGTTGTTATTCACGTTAATGAAGAATTGCGAAGACGCAGAGTGAGGATCTGGCGTGCGGGCCATTGCCACCGAGCCAACAACGTTAGGTTTTGCAGTTGGTGCTTCGTTCTCAATATTGTCGCGAGTGTCTTTTTGTTTCATACCCGGCTCAAAACCACCGCCCTGCACCATGAAGTTATTAATCACTCGATGGAAAATGGTGCCGTCGTAAAAACCGTCACGCGCGTATTGCAAAAAGTTATCGACTGTTTTTGGAGCCGTATCTTCATGCATTGCTAAGGTAATATCGCCAAAATTTGTGTGTAAAATGACCTGCATTTTTTCTACCTGTTTCCTGTAACAAACCAGCCGATAGTGTACCAGAGCCAAGGCATCGGTGGTATCATAGGCGCTTTATTTTCATTCGTATCGGCAGAGAATTAAGAGATTTCATTATGGCAATCACCCTTTTTAATACCCTGACACGCAAGAAAGAGTCATTCGAGCCTATTCAGCCGGGGCACGTTGGCATGTATGTCTGCGGGGTCACAACGTACGATTATTGCCATATTGGTCACGCCCGTACTTACGTTGCTTTTGATATTGTTGTGCGCTACTTGCGTAAACTGGGTTATAACGTTAGCTATGTCCGTAACATTACTGATCTCGACGACAAAATCTTAAAACGGGCAGCAGAGAACGGCGAAGACTTTCACGCATTAACATCACGCTTTATCGATGCGATGCATGAAGACTTCGATGCGTTAAATCTGCTGCGTCCGGACATTGAACCCAAAGTGACTGAGCACATGGATGAGATTCTAAAAATGATTCAGGATCTTATCGACAGTGGAAACGCCTATAAAACCAACAGCGGCGACGTTTTGTTTGATGTGTCTACTTTTAATGAGTACGGAAAACTCAGTCGCCAGGACTTAGAGCAACTGCAGTCTGGTGCACGAGTCGATGTCGATGAAGAAAAAGACGACCCGCTTGACTTTGTCTTGTGGAAAGCAGCGAAAGCCGGCGAACCTGCTTGGTCATCGCCCTGGGGTGAGGGTCGTCCGGGTTGGCATATTGAGTGTTCGGCCATGAACAAAAAACACCTTGGCACCACCTTCGATATTCATGGTGGCGGGTCAGACTTGGCCTTTCCTCACCACGAAAATGAAATTGCGCAAAGCTGCTGCGCCAACCATTCGGACTATGTGAAGTACTGGATGCATAGCGGCATGGTGCAGGTAGACGACGAAAAAATGTCGAAATCTTTAGGTAACTTCTTCACTATCCGCGAAGTGTTAAAAGCGTACGATGCAGAAACTGTTCGCTATTTCTTACTGTCGAGCCACTACCGTTCACAGTTAAACTATACTGAAGAGAATTTAAATCAGGCCCACTCAGCGCTTGAGCGTTTGTATACCGCATTGCGGGATATTGAGCCGAAAGAGGCTTCTGAAGCGTTAAGACGTGACTACTGGCAGAGCTTCCAGAGCGCCATGGATGACGACTTTAACGCACCGGAAGCTATGAGTGTGCTATTTGACATTGCTCGTGACATTAACCGTCAGCGCGACTCCGACGCAGAAAAAGCGTCACAACTTGCGTATATTTTAAGAGAATTTTCAGACGTTATGGGGCTACTACAACGTGACCCCAACGAATTTCTTCAAGGCGACGATGACGACGTTGCCAAAATTGAAGCGCTTATCGCCAAGCGAAACAATGCGCGTGCAGAAAAAAACTGGGCCGTAGCAGACGAAGCTCGTGACGAGCTAACTGCCATGGGTATTGAATTAGAAGACGGTCCTGAAGGCACTCGCTGGCGTCGCGCTTAACCATTTAGAAATGAGGTATTTATGGCATTTCCAAAATTAGACGTAGTCAGCTCACTTGCTGACGCTTATTCAAAAGACGGCACTGACGCACTGATTGTCATTGGTCACTTTGACACTATTGATGACTCAGCATTAGCTGAAAAAATTCAACAAGCGAAAACAACCGATCAGCGCGTTGGTAGCGATGTATTATTGCTCCAGGCTGAGGGTGTTCCTGGTCAGCGCTTAGTAACGGCACCAACAGGACCACTTAACCGAGACTTCGACGACGTTCGCCAAGTCTTCGATGCGGCACATAAAGCGGCAAAAATTGCTCAAGACGCCGGTGCTCGCCATCCGGTTATTGCCTTAAATAATGTTGATATCAATGATACCCGCTACCAGCAGGCTTTCTTAGCCGCCTACTTAGGTGTCTGTCAGTCACTGTATCAACCGTTAGAAGCGCGTGAAGCGCATGGCGAAGAAGCGATTGAGTCAACAGAAAACGTGACTTTGGTTGGTGAACTCGATGCAGACTGGGCAATGGCAGTTGAAGCAGGCAAGCGTGTTGCCCGCGACTTAGCAGGTACCGAGCCTGAGCGCATGGCGCCACCACGCTTTGCAGAATACTGCCGTCAGGCTTTCGCGCATACCCCTGTAAAAGTCAGCGTTATCGACGACTCTCAGCAGTTACAACATGAGTACCCGTTACTGGCAGCTGTTGGCCGTTCATCGATGGCTGTTGAGCGCCATCGTCCCTGCGTCATTCGTTTGGAATATCATGGCAGCCAACCTGAACGCACCGTTATGTTTGCCGGTAAAGGCATTGTCTATGACACCGGTGGTGCAGACTTAAAAACCGGTGGTCACATGGCAGGTATGAGTCGTGACAAAGGCGGTGCTGCGGGTGTCGCCGGTTTTATGAAAACCGTTGCCGAGTTGCAGCCTGAGCATTTGAATGTCGTCGCCGAGATTGGTGCTGTTCGCAATAGCATTGGCTCTGACGCTTTTGTCGCCGACGAAATTATTACCGGCCACAGCGGCAAACGTGTTCGTATCGGTAATACTGACGCTGAAGGTCGCTTAATAATGGCTGACCTGCTGTCTCATCTACGTGAAGAGGCCGCACAGGCTGACGGTGAGCACGAACTCTATACTGTGGCGACATTAACCGGGCATGCCGCATTAGCGAAAGGCCCGTACAGCGCACTGGTTCCTAATGGTCACGCTCGTCGTCAAAAATTACCGGACGCGTTATTTGACGCCGGTGAAACCTATGGCGATCCAACTGAAATTTCCTGGTCACGCCGTGAAGACTTCGATTTTGTGAAAGGACGTACCTTGTGCGATGACTTGCTGTCATCCAATAATGGCCCGTCAGCAACAACGCCACGAGGCCACCAGTTCCCAATGGCATTTCTGGTTGGTGTTTCCGGCCTCGATAACCACGGCATTGATAGCTCACGTCCGCTTAGTTATATCCATATCGACATTGCCGGCAGCGGTGTTGAAGGTGGTGACTGGCAACACGGTAAGCCAACTGCGGCACCGGTAACTTGTCTGGCTGGCCATTACCTTAAAAAATAACAAGCTATCTTTAAATACAAAAAAGCTCGGACCATGCTTCATGGTATCCGAGCTTTTTATTGAACTTAAATGCTTCTATTAACCTGACACAAACTCCGGCCCGAAGCCATTTGTCCAGAGAATAGCGGTTGTTACCATCAGTACCACCATGGCAATTAAGCCGGCAGTAACGACTGAACTCGCGTATATAAAGCCGCGCTCTTCAGGAATATGCATAATAACCGGCAAACCTGAATAAAGTAGATAAACTGAATACGCGACACCACCCAGGAACACCAAGGCCACAAACCAAAGTTCAGGGTACAGTGCTGCAACCCCCGACATAATAACCGGTGTTGCTGCATAAGCGGCAAGCTCCAGCGACTTGGTATAGCTAGGATCCGCTCCAAAGGTTTTTGCCATCCAGTAAATTAAATACGCTAATGCAAAAGTTGCAGCAATAATGCCTACATACATTGCGACAGCGAGCATTACCGCACTGTTTTCGGCAAGGTAAATAGACTCTCGAGCTCCCACGCTCCAACCAATTTTTGCCGAGGCATAAAACGCAGCCAGGCATGGCAATATAGCCACTAACAGAGTATGTGAACACGAATACATAAAGCTTTCGCGTTTACTGTCTATTGTCTTCCACTCTTGAACCGGGTGTGCGTACAAACCCCAAATATGATTCAGTATCATAACTTCACCTTCCCCGTAACACGCGGTCATACCGCCCAATTCGTAAATACGTTATAATTATTAGATTCAGGTACTGCTGAAAAATTCACCCATACGACTAATATTCAGCACTAAACTAACACTGTCAAGTACTTTTGATATAAGTTTAGTTCACTTTTGTTAAAATTTTTAATCAATTTAACTGGGGAATGTCCGTTTTGAATACCGCTGTTGTTTCGCCCTATTTACCGCTTCTTGAACCCATTAATGAGTTTTTACTATGCACAACTCCCGATGAGTGGATACAAGAAGCTGCGAAAGCAGAAAACTTGCCCATCATTTTGCTCGATCACCTCCATTGTGAGCTAAAAGCAGCTCAGAGCGCCGCTTTGTTATTGCGACGCTATGCGGTGTCAGACAGTCATGGACAGTTGCTTCTGGATGCACTACAGCCATATGAAGATCTCGTCTACAGAGGTATTGGTAACTTAAACGATGTACAGAAAAGCAAGCAGTTATCTCATGCGTTAAAAGCGGCAGAGTCACAACCTTTTGCTGACGACATTATTGATCGCATGTCGCGTTTAATACGTGAGGAGCTTCATCACTTTCTGCAAGTTTATGAAATTATGGAAGCGCGGAACATTCCATTGCAGAAGCTCACGGCATCACGCTATGCAAAACAGTTGCTGCAAAAGGTTAGAACTTACGAGCCTGAAGCACTTATTGACAAGCTGATTATCGGTGCACTCATTGAGGCTCGCTCTTGTGAGCGCTTTGCGGCCTTGGCACCTTACCTGGACGAAGACATAGCCCGTTTTTACGTGTCATTACTGCGTTCAGAAGCTCGCCACTATCAAGACTACCTGGAGCTTGCACAAAAGCTCAGTGAAACCGATATTAGTGACAGAGTTAACCAGTTCAGAGAGTGGGAGGCTGAGTTGATTCGTTCGAAAGACGCTGAGTTACGCTTCCATTCAGGAGTTCCGGCGTACGCCTAATGCGCACGCCGGCTTTACTTAAAGCTCTTCTAATTTCTTACCGGCATTCTCGTCATAGTAGACTTCTTCATCAAAGTCCCCTTCTGAGCGAGCAACAACGGTACTGACCATTGCGTCACCAGTGACGTTAACCGCAGTTCGGGTCATATCAAGTAGGCGATCAACACCGATAATTAAGCCAATACCCTCTACCGGCAGGCCAACTTGCTGTAGCACCATAGCCAGCATAATTAAGCCAACACCCGGTACACCAGCGGTACCAACAGACGCCAGAGTCGCCGTCATAATAACCATTAAGTACTCTGCAATACCTAAGTCTAAACCGTAGACCTGAGCAATGAATACTGTCGCCACGCCTTGCATTATCGCAGTACCATCCATGTTAATGGTGGCACCTAATGGCACAGTAAACGACCCAACGCTATTGCTGACACCTAAACGGCGGGTCACTGTTTCCAGCGTAATCGGCATAGTCGCATTACTGCTAGCTGTACTAAAACCAAACAGTTGTGCATCGCGCATTTTCTTAAGGAATATACCCGGTTTGACACGAGCCAGTACACGCATAAACAGTGGGTATACAATAAGGCCATGAGCAATCAGCACAAAGAGTACTAACAGGAAGTATTTGGCCAGACTGCCTATCATTTCTACGCCAATTTCGGTGAATAGCTTCGCCATTAGCGCAAACACACCATAAGGCGCAACCGCCATAAGTATGACAACCAACTTCATGATCACGGCGTTTAAGTCGTCAAAGAAGCCTTTCAGACGCTCACCAGGCTTACCGACTAATGCCATCGAAATACCGAATAACAGCGCAAATACAATAATTTGCAGCATGTTACCTTCTGCCATGGCATTAATTGGGTTATCCGGGAATAGATTAATAATCACTTCACTAATAGATGGCGCTTCATTGGCTTCAAAAGACGCCTCTGAAGAACGCTCAATACCAGAGCCCGGCTGCACTAACACTGCCGAGAATATGGCAAAGCTTATGGCGATAGCGGTCGTTATCATGTACATGCCCACGGCTTTACCGCCTAAGCGCCCAAGTTTACTCGGGTCGCTCAACGAGCAAGTTCCCACCACAAGTGAGACAAACACTAATGGCACGACCAACATTTTCAGTGACGTGATAAATATTTGGCCGACAACATCGAATAAGCCATTGGTTAAATACAGTGACACCCAAGCATTGTCGCCGGCCACGTAACGAATGATTGTGCCGAGAATGATCCCAGCGACCATGCCGATAACAATGCGGCTTGTCAGGCTGAGTTTTTTCTTTTCGCTCATAAGCGTCCTTTATTATTCATTCTTAAAAACTGCGTTAGACTACCAAAAAGTTGTTAGCTGCGCAGCTTTGTTATTGTAAGCGGCGTTTAACGGCTCTTATTGTGCGATATCTGAACGCGTCAACGACGACTTTAACGTCTGAATGACCGTTGAAAGGCCTTTTGCGAAACGTTCACTCATGGGTTTACGCACCACATAATTAAGTTGCAATACGTTGAACGTTTTATGTTGCTCAAGTAACCACGAGTCGCTCGTGGTCACCTCATCCACCAAGCCAAGCTCTTTTGCTTCCTGACCTGACCAAACTTCACCCGTGGCAACTTTATCAATATCGAGCTCCGGACGGTTCTCCTGAACGAATGCCTTAAACTGGCGATGGATAGCCTCTAAGTCTTGCTTAAATTTACGGCGGCCTTCGTCGGTGTTCTCACCAAATAACGTCAAGGTGCGCTTATATTCACCGGCTGTTAATTGCTCAAAATCGACATCATGCTTTTTCAGGAAACGGTGGAAGTTCGGTATTTGTGCCACCACACCAATAGAGCCAATAAAGGAAAACGGCGCGGCTAAAAGCTTGTGACCGACACAAGCCATCATGTAACCACCACTGGCAGCCACTTTATCAATGGCAACGTTAAGCGTAAGCCCTTTAGATTTAATGCGTTGCAACTGCGCAGCAGCCAACCCGTAACCATTAACAACCCCACCTCCGCTTTCTAAACGGACGAGAACTTCATCTTTCTCGGTTGCTAACTGCAAAATGGCATTCACTTCCTGACGCAAGTTATCGACTTCTTTAGCGTCCATGCTGCCTTTAAAGTCCAGCACAAAAAGGCGCCGCTTTTTGTCGTCTGCTGGCTTTTTCTTCTTCAGCGCCTTCATTGCTTTCTTGCGAGCTTTTTTGTCCATTAACTCTAACTTTAGATGCTCGCTAAGCTCCTTTAGCTCTTTCGACAGGTCTGTTACCTGCAAGTCACCTTTACTTTTCTTTTGCTTTTGAGCCGCTTGTGCCAGCAAGCCAATAATAAAACCTACAGCAATAACAATAATGGCCGCCTTTAATAAAAACGAACCAATATCTACCAGAAACTCCATATACTTCTCCAATACGAAAAAGGCCAGCATAACTGCCGGCCTTTGAATAACGAGTTTTCAATAACCTGAGGTTATTGTACCAAATCTGGATTGCTGATTGTTACTTGCATCATGTCTGAAGCAAACCAGAAGGCAATTTGTTGTTGCATCTCAGCAGTAACTGCCGCAGAAGGTCCTGCGTCAACCAATGATCCGTGCTCTGCATCGCCACCAAAACGAACAATACCCGATACCGCATTACCATCAGGCGTGGTGGTTTCCGAGATACCCTCTAAACCGAGTAGCGCAGCCAGAGGCTCTGTGCCTGCAAGCGGTTTATTCTCTACAGCATTAGGGATAACCGCATCACCGATAGCTTCAATCATGAATACCGGTGTTTCTGAAGCGACGACATCACTTGCGTAGTTAACCGGGTCACCCGAATCAACAACGGTTTGTGCTGCAAATGCAAACTGTTCAAAAGTTGCGTTAATTTGAGCCACTTGCTCAGCTGGAGCCTGCTCCATGAAGCCAGCATAGAACTGTTCAAGCGTTGCACCACCAGCAATTGCTTGGTCAGCGGCTGCTTTAAAATCAGCATTCGATGAGTAAAGCAGGCTTGCTTTAATTGTTGGACCGAAGCTTTCAGAGGCCAACAGGAAGTTCGCTAAGCTGCCACCTGGCATGCCTAAGCTAGAGGCTTGAACGCTAAACATACCATCAAGCGCTGATAATGGGCTGTCTTCGCCAAATGACGTGTTAGCCAGCGCGGTGAAACCGGTACCTGCGATAGCACCTAAGGAGTGACCAATAAAGTGCACATCCGTGCCATCAATTTGCTCACCATCGGCCGCCATGAAATTATTTAAGCTTACACGCAAGGCAACCAAGTCAGTAATTGACTGGCGCAGGTTATCGCGAGTAGTCAGCAAACTGCTTAGGTTCATATACGTGGTTGCGTTTGCTGGGCCTGTCGCTGTGATATCAAGTTCACCGTCGCCATTCACGTCAAAACCACGTTCACCGTGTAATGGGTGGTCAATTGCCACTGTTGCATAACCCGCTACCGCCAACGTACCAGCAATTGCAGCCGCATTATCTTTCGAGCCTGTAATACCGTGCTGGAAAATAACAACAGGCCAGCCATTAGCCGGTTCTTCAAGTGCTGGAAGACCTTGCTGTCCTCGTACCGCATTTGCTGTTGCCAGGTCAGGGATAGTCACGAACGCATTAACTGTTTCAGTGTCCTGAACTTCTGGCACTGGATTGTATTTTGTTAAGTGACGCTCTTCATCAACCCCCGGTAAATCAATACCGTTCTCTGAGGCAACACATGCCTCTACAATTGAACGAATAACACCAGCTTTGTCAGCAGCAATAGCATCTTGAGTGATACCCAAACCTAAAGCCCCTTCAGGAATTTGACCACTCTCAATGCCGCCAACAATGGTAACAGGGCTGTCACACTTCGCCGTCCAACGACCAGTAACTGGTGCAGTAGGGTTTTCTGCACTTGGAACAGGCAAATAGTAAGGAAGATCAACCTGGCCCCCATATACTTTTGCAGCCGATGCAACGGCTAACGTTGTTGGGTCAGTAATACCCGCACCAGAAAGAACTACATCTAAAGTAACTCCCTGCGGCGCAGCTTGCATTACTGGCGGCGCACCGGCAGCAATTTGTTGACCTAACAAGGTTTTAGTCATTCCCAAAACATCACCGACAGACTGAGTGGTAAAGTTTGAGCTGTAAATGACGTCTTCAGGGTCTACACCGAACTGTGCCAACGCGCCTTCATAACTATTAACCAGCGCTTGCAAGCTTCTGCCCGACTCCGTATCAGAAGCTGGAGCTTCATCAACAGGCTCTTTCATCAGCGTGTAGGTTTGTGACGCTTTGACACGACGACCCAAAGAATCTTGAATGTTATCCGTTAAAACAACTAAATAACCGGTCGCAGACTCTAAAGGACGAAGAGGTAATACAGCAAGACTGCCATCACCGGTCGCTTTCACTGTGAAGTCAGTACCGTGCTGCAACTCTTCAGTTACCGCACAAACAGCCGCTGGGTTAGCTGCAGCGCAACCTTCAGATACCGGCGTTCCACCTTGAACAGTTTTGAATACCCGAACAGCTCCCTGGGCTTCCACACTGGCTGGATCAACAGATACCTGCTCGCCGTTTTGATCAACAGGTAAAGAAAAATTAAACGCCAGAGTTGAGTGCGTTCCCCAACCGTCTAAACCGTTAATAGCAACCTGCGGGTTAGCTGTATCACTTGGGTCAGCGACCGGAATATTCAAAGTGCCATCAACACTACCGCTCAATAAAATATTCGTCGGCGCTGGTATTTCACCGTTTGACGGGTCGAACACAACACGTGTTGCAGCGACATTCACTTCGTTTTCCGTAATAGGTGCTTCGTCACCGCTTCCGCAACCTACAAGGCTCAGAGCCGAACCGATTGCCAATGGGAGTAGTAATTTCTTCATGAGGTATC
>Ga0208449_1001816_pt1 | contig 10885 bp, 13 predicted proteins | sample MalvireepMed_s17_FD_184247 | JGI IMG/M metagenome (GOLD analysis project Ga0208449, IMG submission 184247) | Marine viral communities from the Global Malaspina Expedition - Malaspina viral metaG DeepMed_s17 (SPAdes) (version 2) | ecosystem: Environmental > Aquatic > Marine > Oceanic | place...
CATTACGGTTACATGGGTAGCCAAGGACAAGCGAAGGCGTGACGTAGACAACCTGTTCGCAAGCATGAAGCCCTACATCGACGGCCTCGTGGAAGCGGAACTGATCGAAGATGATGATGCGATGCACGTCAGCTACACGCTCAAGTATGAGCGGGGAGATGCGGATGATACGATAATTGAGGTCGAGGAAAAGGAAGCATGAAACGATCATCACAGTTCCATCTCACAGCGGGCGAGATGAGCATATTGCGGAGAGGGGCGTTGGCTCGCCAAGCCCGCAACGAGCAAGCCCAGTCTGTCGATAAGATGATTGCGAGGGGCGACAGCTACGACCCCAAAGACCTGCATCTGATGGGGCTTATGGGCGAGTACGCCCTGCTCGTAAAGCTGTTTAACCTGCCGTACACCGAGAGCTACTTTGTGCGTGACCAGTGGGCTGGCACACATGACTTCACCATCAATGGAGTTCACGGAGAGATACGCACTAGGGCTAAAGCAGGGTACTCATTTTACAACCTGACTCCCCAGATGCGTAGTGATATCGGCGTGGTAGCCTACTTGGTAGACGGCATCACCGCCACGGGGCGTGTGGCTTTTGCAGGGTGGCTCACAAAAGAGACCTTTGCAGAGAACTGCTACGTTGCCAAGGAAAGATATCCAAATTGGAAGGGGAGTGGCTACCTGATCGGTATTGAGTACTTACAGCCGATAGAGTCGTTGGCCGAGAGTTTCGATATGATCCAGCGAGGCGATAAGGACAATACGGTTATAGAGGTAAAGGAAATAGGATAATGATAATAATGCCAGATGATTATGATGTACATCCGCACCATGACGAGCTTTGCTTTGGGTGCAATAACAGCATGTCGCCCCCATTGGTAGGATGGATGATTCCAAGAGGCTATATTTATCTCCATCCTGATTGTGCTTTTGCATTAGGGATTCACTTAGTGAAGGACGCTGGAATCATTCAACACGTATCTGGGCAACTTGTGTTCCCCGGGTGGAATGCACGACAGGAAAAGTAAAGGAGATAGGATAATGCAGTTAAACACACCCAGTCAAACACGCCAGGAGATACGAGGCAAACTCAGAACGGGGAACTGGTGGTTATTGATTCCAGTGGGCGAGCGTGGAATCGATATGTGCAGCTATATAGAGGACAAGTACTACTCAGGAAAAAAGAATGCGGACTTCCATCTCATTCTAGGGACACACCCTGAACACGGAATGGCCGCAGTGTTTTTAGGGGCCAAGAAACATCTACCAATGAGTGTGGTCAAAACGCTGTATACGGATTCACCGGGAATAAGTAGCACAGATGATGCAATTCCACTTGAACACCTTGAGACAAGAAATGTCATACTCCTTGCGAGCGCAGATGATGAATTGGCCGAGGCCAAAGTACTTGCCGCAGCAACAAAAGCAATGCTAGTTTTCGGCCTTGAAGTGAAGGACTTATGAGGCGAAGACCCAAGCTAAAATAGAAATAAAGGAAATAGGATAATGGAGCCTGCGATGACACGTTATGAGGAAAGGCCGGAAGAGTTCCGTATCGGGATAAAGGTGCGGGTCTTTAATTTTGCCCTTGACCATGCTATCAAGGCCAAGGGCTGGAACCGGAAAGAGGCGGCAGCAGCCTTTGGGGTGTCGCACATCACTCTATACCACTGGCTGGCTTTTAAGTCCTATCCAAGGGAAGCCAAAGTACTAGAGGTGTCTCAAGTGCTTGGCGTGTGGCGTGAGGTGCTATTCCCAGAGGAGATCAAGAGTCTCAGAATCACAAAGCAACCAGAGCCTCTATCATTTGGCAGAGAAGAGGCACTGGCATTTGGGATGCTCTCAGATGAAGTCGACCCTGAGAAGATTGCGATCAAGACATCGTTGCAGGAATCGTTACAAACGGCCATGCAGGTGTTGAGAGAGAGGGAGAAACTGGTCTTGAAGCTGCGCTTTGGTCTCGACGGAGAAGAGGCCCTGACGCTAGTGGGTGTAGGTGCTGTTTTAGGGCTGACCAGGGAGCGCATACGGCAGATTGAGACCGGTGCACTCAGGAAGCTAAGGTATCTAAGCCACCGTATCCCGCTAGAAAATTACCTGAAAGATTCTTAAGAGTATTACTTACTACCCCCTTTAGGGGGGTAGGTAGTAAGTAATACTTGTAGAAGTATTTTGTTTTTGATAGGATAATAAAAGACTCATCAACCATTGTTGAGTCCTTCAAGCTGTGAGGGCCCCTTGGTCAGATACCCTGGCGAACATGTTACATAAGTACCCAGAGTGGACGAGAAATCGTTCTCAGTTAATCAAACTGGTATCTGATTAGGGGGCTCCTCTTCTCCTCTCCTCCTGCGCTACAGAGCCGTTAAACTTCACCCTCGAGGATAACTCAACGTAGTTCATCCCCTCGATAGCCCTGCCGCAATACTTGCACACCCCAACACTTACAGGACCATTCGGGGTCTCGTAGACCCAGTAGTGGGTACACGTTGCCAAGGCTTACCCTCTCCAGTGCTTCTTGATCGGACCGGAATAGACAAAGATCGTTGTCAGCATCGCCCAGGCAAGGATGCCTAGGAAGATCAGGTACATGGGCGTGTCAGTGAACCGAGCTATGATAGCCCACAGGATGTCTTCCAGCATATGGAATGCCGAGAACGACAGAAAGACTAGCCAGAAACTCTTCTGAAGGAACACACTAGTGTGGCCCCCGAAGGACACCCAGCTTAGATCCGAACTTAGCCCACTCACCTACGGCTACCTTGCCGTCCTTGAGCATTTCTGCCCCGTATCGGGCAACCTCAGTGCGTTCCCTGCCTGTGTCTAGCGACGAGGTGATCCGAATCGCTAGTTCTAGCAACGCCCTCTTATCCTCTGGTAGAAACTTCAGTAGCCAGTTCATAATAATTCCTCCTTCTATTTCCTTACCGCTTACGTTGTCGCTGGCTCCGCTATGGTTACCTCCACATTATCCTCTACGAAAATGTTGGCAGCCGTAACTGTGGGTGAAATCGAGAACTCTTTAGTGGAAAATCCATCCCCCATCCCGATTTCGTTAAGTAAAATTTCCATCGTGCCGACGTTCATCTTAGACAGCACACACAGACCACCCTTCGTGTACAAATTTGTGAGCCGTAGCGTATCCACCTTTCCATTAACCCCAGATGTTGGGGCCTGTATCCAGATACGGTCGTAGGTTCCTCCGCTAGTCACCATAGATTCAGCTTGCTGATGCCCACCGCCAATAGCCCTCATGCGACTTGTGCCGGGAGAAGGGGCTATGGATTGCCCATCGCTGGCATTGCCACGGACTATGAGCGTATGAGCCTGTATGTCAGAGAGTTCCAGTTTCTTACATCTGGACTTTTCAAAGATGAGATGCCCGATCTCAAGCCTCGTGTTAGTGCCACCACCAATGGTATTACCGCTAATCTGTACGACGTTCTGTTCGCCAGATGGTAAAGCCGAACCCGTAAAAACGGTCCCAACCGACACGTTCTCGATAACAATCTCTCGCACTGGGGTACTGCCGAGGTCAATTCGCAAGGTGTTTTGGCCTTCGACGTATTCAGTAGGGATATCTAGGGGAGCATTTTGCCCTACAACAGAAGCTGCGTATACTCCGGGATCACGGTTTGAGAATGACTTCTCTGCCAATACGGTAGCGTTCACGACGGCTCCACCTCCAACGGCTGAACCAGCGAAGAGGAATGTGGCAGCCATCTGAGGACTCAACCCCATGCCTCTGAGCAGGCTGTAGGGACTCTTGATAATCGAGAAGGTGGTTTTCCACTTGGCTGACTCGCTCTGGAGATACGCCACCTTAGCAAGCAGCCAGTTCCTTGCCCTCGCCAGCCGCCTGTACGTCGTGATCGGGCTGCGGAGTATAGCCATAGGCGTGGCTATCAGGCCACGCAGGAAACCCCTGATGCACCGATAGATGAACCGGATAGTTCCCCGAACACCTCTGTATACCATGCGGAATGGAAAGGTTAAGGCCCTCCAGATAATCCTGCCCCCTCTTTTCATAGCCTTACTCCTGCTCCAGTACCTTGAGGCTGACTCCGGCTAAAAAACCGAATACGGAACCCACCACGGCTGTCACGATCTCAGTGGCCCCCATCTCCATACCTATCCACATGCCCACTATTCCGAATATAGTCCCACAAAGAATCGCCAGAAATATCTGTGGCCTGATCGTCCCGCTTCTCATAGTGTCTCCTTACACGGGAGCTACCGGGGTCCCGTAATCCTCTTCCTTGTCTTTGTCTCTCCTTGCAAGTATAACCATGTATGCAAGCCGCCTGATTATTGACCTCATCATAGCGCATCTACTTCCGCTTTAAGTTCTTTAATCGCTTCGACGAGTAGGCCAACAAGGTACGGATATTCCACTGATTTAATCGGGTCTGCAATATTTACAACCTGCCCACTGTCATCAATGGTTCGTTGCGTATGTACAACCTCTGGAACAACTGCTTCAACTTCCTGGGCGATTAAGCCCATCTGTACGTCCGAACCTTTTTTCGCGGTATCAACCCATGTGAAGTTCACACCCCGTAACGCCCTGACTTTAGTAAGAGCGTTAGATATAGTTGCTACATTTTCCTTGAGGCGCGCATCTGAGGACACATGATAATTACCATGAGTTCCTGTGACATCCCCATCAGCATCAATACTCATTCTGATAGCAACGCCACCAGAACTAGGAGCCGTCAGAAAGTTTATCTCCCCACCAATAGCGTTTTCCGCTGGGCTAGAATCATCGACCTTAAAGTCCATCATTGCTATTAGCGTAGCTAAGTCAGTGCCATCATCAGCCATAGCCCTAACAGCACCTATCCGGTCATTATTATCAACAATGGTGAAAGAGCCAATGCTAGCGTTTCTGGACTTTGCAAAATAAATCTCAGCACCATCATCTTGTGCGCTAAACCTTGCTAAACCAAGCATTGTGTCGTCGTCGCCAGTACCCAGCACTTGAACTTCCGGCGTGTCGCCACGCATGGCTATCTGTGCTGTGTGTCCCACAACAAGGCCAGTGCCGTTAGCCACATGCACATCGCTCGTGGCAGTCAGGTTCAACTTAGCCCCTGACGCTATCGTGAAGTCAGTGCCATCACTCTCAATCTTCTGCCCGTCATCCGCAAAGGTGAGCCCGACGGCTGAAGGAACATTGATGTCATTAGTGGCCTCTAGCTCGATGTCTGCCGCTGAGTCCAGCGTGACAGTTGTACCTGCCAATTCAGCCGTACCATCTGCCGTGATCTGAATATTCGCAGCGGCTGCTGCATTGTCTACGGTGGTTATGTTAAGCACACCATTAGTTCCGGCAGCTATAGTCACCGTGTCGCTAGTGCTTGGGGTCATTACGATAGAGTCGTCAGTAATGACTGTGGAGCCAATCGTGAAATCGGTGGTGGCATCAATGGTCTCAGACGTAATTGCTGTTGCTCCGGTTAATACACCAGCGTCAATGCTGATAGTTCCATCGAGGAGAATCGCAGAACCGCTAGTAGGGTTCAGGTTGAGTGCCGCGCCAGACGTGATGGTCAGAGCACCTGAGCTTGTAGACCAAGTGGAAGCCGCCGCTGACGTGATGGTGATCGGGTTCCCTGCAAGCGTTGCTCCTGTTGTCCCATCGTGGGTGATGGTAAAGTCACTGCCTGCACCCATGTTGAACACGGAGCTGTCAGATAGCAGGAATACATCATCCCCGAACACTGCATCCTTGACTACGGATAGACCACCATCTGTCTGAAGGGATCCGTCAGTAGTAGATGTAGCCTCGGTTGTATCGTCTGTCTTAACGATACCGGTTGATGTGATTGCACCTGACCCTATCGTTCCTGCCGCTGTTAGGTTCGCGCCTGAGAAGGTGAGGGCTGTTGTGGTTCCTGATTTGAGGATGAGGTTGCCCCCGGTATTCGTAGCGGAACCAAAGGTCGTGCCTCCATCCTTGAAGAAGATATCCCCACCATCTGCATCAAGAGTAAGATCCCCCGACACATCTAGAGTCATCGTAGTCCCGGCAGATTCTGAAGAGTTGATGGTGAACACATCAGTGAGCGTTCCATCTACTAAGACGCTAAACCGTATCTGCCCGTCCTCCTCTGTGGTTGTCACATCAGTGGCATCTACTGTCATTCGGGCAAACTCATCAATGTTCCCGGCAGAATCAGCCAACTTGAAGGAGAGATATATCTCATCCCCATCTGCCCTGGTTGAATTAGCCCCACTGAATACAGCCACCTGATTGGAGGCGTTGTTTGTTAGATTTGTGAACGTGGCAGCAGGAGTGCCAGCAGCCGTGTTGTTGCGAACATCAATCTCTTGAAGAGATATCTCATCACTCCACTTGATGCGCCTGACCGAACTGCCTTTTGTAATCTCTACGTCATAACGGTCCTGATCGGCCTCACCAAAGTCCCATCGTCCATTGCTATCCGTGGTAACGGTAGAGCCTTCCTGCGTGGTTGTTCCTGTCTCAAGGAGCTTGACACTGGCTCCGCTTACCGCATTGCCTGCATCATCGTAGACATTTCCACCAAAGTTAATTGCCACTTACCCACCTCCTAGTCTGGAGTGATCCCGATAGTTAAGGGCCTCACGGCAATAGAACTGCGGATCCCGCATTAAGTCATCGTCGTCGATGAATATCAGCGTGATGTTCTGTCCTGCCATGCTTGCCCTTGCCAGAACGTCCCGTGCCTTCACCTCTACACCATCGGGATACTTCTGGTAGTGATAGTATATACCCTGCACATTCACTCCAAGATCAGGTGGGTTCGTGAACAGGAAGTCGATGACAAACCCTCCCTTGTCCAGTCTCCCCCCTAAAAGGGGGGACTGGTAGGTAAAGTCCTGACCCGGAGTCTTCCCGAGCTGTATAAACGTCTGGTACGCTATGTATTCAGGGCCAGAGCCTTCCCATCCTTGAGGAACCTGTATTTGTGACTGCGTTACCATGCTACCCTTCCAGAATCATACTCCAGGCAACCTTGTCATTGTTCGATGCGGTATCCACATAGAACACGTTGGCAGGGACACTGCCTCCGAACTCTCCGAAGTTCATGGTCTTCGTATTCCCTGCGGACAGCTCGAAGCCATTGCTTGCAGAGACATCTGACTCACCTACATAGGCCAGGCCAGAGTTCCCGGCCAGTGCCTTGAACTCCACATACTTAACCCTGTTCGTGACATTAGCAATCTGTACTGCCGTACCTGCCGTTCCGACATTCGTTATTCCTGAATCAACTCTCATTCCTGTTCTCCTGTTATGGTTCTACTACCTGTATTGTTGTTGATCCTCGTTCATCATGCCCTGTGAACTCCATTCCTTGAGCCCCTATCACATCGACATAATAGTTTCTCGTACCCCCGCTGTCATCCCGAAAGGTGAATTCTACCAGCGTCTTGCTCTCGATAGCCGAGATGAGGTTGGACCGTAAGTCCTTTGGCACATTGCCCTTGTACTCATTGGTCAGATCCACATCTACCGTGTGCCCCCACTTAGCCGTAATCTTCTTGCGGTACTCAAGGGTGAGGGATACCACATCTGGTGTATTAAACTTCTCTAGCCCCGTACTGTCAGCGTCGTCCCTCTCAAGAGTGAGCTTGAACTTGATAGCCCTGAATGCCGTGCCGACACCACTGGCAAACGTGTACGTGTATGTGCCTGAAGCACCGCCCATCGTGCTTGAGTTCAGTGTCGATACTGCCGTGGTGTAGCTCTCGGAATAGTCTGTAGCGTATTCTATCTTGACGATTTCTTTATCTGCTGCCGTCAGATCCTGTGCCTCAATGCGTAAGCTGAGTGCCAGCTTATCCACCTCCGACTGGCCCGCATTGAACCACGGTGTCTCGTGAATGCCTGACTTGGCATACGCAAACTCAGATACCTCTGAAGGGTTGATGATGTCCTTGGGAAGGTCCATGAAGTGGACTATATCGTTATGACCCCACCATACCCGGTACTTGGAGTAGGCATCAGACACATGGATTGAGTCGAACCCCTTACCTGACGTAGCAGACTGCCACTTCACTTCCCACCCCATGTCGTTGTAGCCAAGAATGGAGCTGTACCCCGTATCCGGTGGTATCACCGTTGACCCCTGGTGGCTTATCCACTGGTAGGGTATGGATGATGATGAAATCGTTGCCGGGGCTGCACTTGCGTCTATACCGATGAGCAGCTCGTTATGAGAACCTGCCATCTTCCGAATAGCCCCTCGCTTGTCTGAAGGTAACCCGTCATCCCTGTCCGGCCCCATGATGGTGATGACCGCCGCATTATTGCCGTTGATGTACTTGTATATGCCGTTACCGCTTGGGATATACACCGAGTCACGCCAAGTAATTGTCCCCTTCCCATTGTCCGGGTGGACAGGGAAGTCCATCTGGGTACTTTCCCACATGGCGTTGTCGGCGTTATGTGCGAATAATCCTCGTGTGGTCGCTGCGTAGATGATGGGGATACCTAGGGCATTACGAGCCACGAATAATGCTGTGACGGAGCCGTCAGGTAGCGGCAAGACGGCATCTAGTACTTCAGTACCTATAGCGGTGGCATACCATAGCTTTCCTGCATGAGATATGCCCCAGAGCCTCTCATCCCAAACGGTGAGGAACTTTGTTCCATAGGTTGTATCTGTTGTCCAGCTCGAACCATTAGAAGAATATGTATACCCGCCCGGACTTGCATTGGTATCGTAATGAGCAAAGACCAGGTAGGTTGTGCCTCCTGCGTCTGTGAACACCACGCTGTCTGTTACCCGGTCAGTAGCACTCTGCGTCAGTGCTGTCCCCCAAGTGTCGCTTGTGTTGTTGTACTTAAATAGCTTTGGGCTCTCAGATACTGACCCGTTCCAGAAGGCATAGACCTCATCAGACAGCGTGTTGACAGCCCCTATCGTTGCGTCTGTAAGGCTGTGGTCAGGGCTTGTTGACTCTGTAGCCAGCCCCGGAAGGACAAGGTGGTCCTTATAGCGGAGCTGGCAGGTACTGTACCATGCCCGGCTGACCTCTCCGGCACCCTCCATCCGGTTAACGCCGATACCACCACGCCAGTCAGACCACGCAATGATGCTGGACCGGAGCTGGGAGTCCTTGGTGGTATCCCCAATAACGACCTTGGCAGGGTAGATAGACGCAAGTGTTGAGCGTACCGGGCGGGTAGTCGGATAGTACACGCCGTTGAGAAAGACCTCATTTGCTTCAACAACGGAGTTCGCCATTAGTCTACCGACCTTACGCCAACCAGCATTGGGAATTTTCTCTTCGCCCGCCGTGCCTGGTCGGACCAGTACGCACTAAGCTGTCTCTTGGCATCAGGGTCTGTTGCTGGCCCTCCAGATGCAGAGAGAAGAGCAAATGTAATCGTCTGTGCGATAAGGTAATCTTCGTCAATCTCCATTGTGTCCGAGTCAAGTGTGGGTATCGCTGGCTTGTCTCCTCCAGTGATCTTGATAAGGGAATATCCAACCGCAGCCTGCCCGTCACGGACAAGGATCAGATCACGGGACTCCTTGTCTATCTTCCAGTTACGCCGGTCCAGTGTTGACCACTCAGCCGTGTCATTCGCTACGGCCACGATGTCATCTATCCACACGGTGCAGGCCCCAAGGTCCGAGTCATACTCAAGTCCCACGGATATGATTGCAGTATCTGTCTCCGGGTTTGCCAGAGACATCCGTACAAACGTCCAAGTATCAGCAGATAAAGCCGGAATGCTAAGTGTTTCCAGTGGGCTTGCACAGGAAGCAGTATCATCAAGTAGGAGCTTGAGGTTGCCTGAGCTTGTCGCCACAGTGCTTTTGACCCACATCTCTATGGTGTCATACCCGGAGATGTTCTTGCTCGTGATGCTGTCCGTTACAAAGTCCCCCGCAGAAGCACCAGCAGCTATCACCATCTTGAGAGATTGGGATCCCTGCTTCTTGTCCTTGGTATCAAGAGACTGTGTGAAGTCACCATCGGTTTTCTCGTCAAAGGTCGCACCACAGGCATGAATCCGTGTGCTGGTTACCTTGTGACGGTACTCTACCTTGGAGATCATGGAGATGTTCGACGGGATGTCGAACCGGGCCTGCTTGCCATCTCCATGCAGCTCTATGTTCTCTATAGGGTCATAGACCCACCCGGTCGCTTCAATCACGGATTGCTTGATGAAGTCGTCAATGTCGTCCGGGCTATATGCGCCTTCCCACAACTCGTAGGACTCTGATGCTGTAGAAGCCGTAGCTGCCGGCATGAATGTCAGCGTTGTGACATTGCTGGTTATTGAAGAATCGGTAACTCGCCGTGTGAGCGTGTCATTGCTACCGCTTGTGAACCGTACCCATTTGCCTATCTGGGTATCAGCCCCTCCAAGGACGATGCTATTGTCTACGAGAGTGGTTGTGCTACCACTTGCGGTAGCAGCGGAAACATATGCCGCACCCAGGGTACGGCCAATATGCTGCCTTAGTTGTTCACGGGTCCTCCCCTGTATCGCTGGCATAGCACTTCCTCGTTACCTTCGTGTGGAATTTCTCTGTTTCTTTGCACGTTGGAGTGGCTTCACGGCACGGAGAGCGATCACGAACTTCGGATCTTTCAGCCGCTCCTTCTGTTCAGGCGTTAGCCTTTTTGGGGCCTGTCGTGCCATACTAGTACCCGCTCTTTTTCTTCTTGTTCGCGGTCATCTTCTTGCCGGTCTTCGCTGCATGTCGCTTTGCGGCAGCACGACCAGCCGTCGTGTAAGGAAACTTTCGCCCACCTACTTTAGGCATGATTACTCCTTCTTCGGGCTCTTGCCGTTCATCGACTTCTCTAGTTCTTTGCGTAACTGTTCGTTATCAGACATTATCTCTAACATCTTTCGCTTCAAAGCCTGATTCTCGAC
>Ga0208449_1001822_pt1 | contig 10862 bp, 24 predicted proteins | sample MalvireepMed_s17_FD_184247 | JGI IMG/M metagenome (GOLD analysis project Ga0208449, IMG submission 184247) | Marine viral communities from the Global Malaspina Expedition - Malaspina viral metaG DeepMed_s17 (SPAdes) (version 2) | ecosystem: Environmental > Aquatic > Marine > Oceanic | place...
ATGACGCGCGGTAACGCGCGACGCGCGGTGATGCGCGATGACGCGCGGTAACGCGCGACGCGCGGTGATGCGCGATGACGCGCGGTAACGCGCGACGCGCGGTGATGCGCGGTAACGCGCGGTGATGCGCGGTGATGCGCGGTCACCGGCGATTACATCGAAGGATCGGGCATGAACAAGTCGGTGTCCCGCTTCACAATATCTTCTGCCTGTATCTCGTAAGGGTGGTCTTCATAGCTATACCCCATATCGAAATAGCGATCATGCCAGTCACAAGCTCCACCGGACCCTCCCTGTAGATAGTGCTGATACTCATGGACCATCGTTTCGACAGCATCACGTACAGTTTCGCACTGCGCCATATTAACCACGATCTCATCAGATTCATCTAGAAACTCGCCTTGTACGGGCTCGTTAAGATCGTGCGTCAGACACAGTTCCGGCCAGTAATCTCTGTTCTTCCCTTTCCCATACTCCACCATCATTGCGACGAAGGCTCCTTGAAGCTCGCACACTGTGTCGTGGCTCAGATTCATTCTCATTCTCCTTAAAACAATAAATCTTGACGAAAGGTTCTTCGTCAAGATAGCCGTCAAAATATTGACGCGACAAATTCTTACTCATATGTATTTACTTTACTCTATCCATCTGTTATATTTAGCTATTATTTCTGTGTGTTCGTTTGTTGCATTACTTGGATGTAACTCAGCATCGATCAACTCTCGTAGCAATTGCTTACGCTTCGAGGGGGTAAGCGCTCTACAGGTATGTGCATACAAATGATTCCAGAAGTAACCAAGGCCACAATAATCCTGCCACATACCCTCTTTGATCGCGCGTATATCCAACTTTACTAAAGCATCAAGATGTGCAATTGGGAGATGCTCGAGGTTTAAATAGTGGTATGTCACTGTAGATCTTCTGTCTTGGGGGTTAGGGTCAATCATTACCATCCGAGCAATTCATCCAACGTTTCACACTGATGGTAGTCCGGTCGGATTCCAGGCTTCCATCGACTATATTCATCTAGGTATATGTTCTTGACGGCCGTGATCATATTTGCTACTTGGTCTGACCCGACATTTCTTTCCACCGCGGAGCCTTGGTCTGGCACAACCATATTGTTTTTGAAGTCCCACCAATCATCCTCCTCGTCCGCGTACTCATAGTAGGCTGCAACTTCAGCCGTTTTATAGGCGAGGTAGTATTCGTCGTCGGGTGTAGTTAGCCACCGGTCAGGATTAGAAGCGGTATCCATCCCCCACTTAACGGAAATATTCCATCCGTTAGCAAAGGTAAGGTCGAAGCCGTGTTGCCACTCATTGGGCGATTGTTTGAACATGATTATAATATAACAGGTTTGTGCTGGTTTGTCAAGGCCCTAGATGGTCTTATGATCCCCACTGGGATTCAGCGGTGTCTCTTCGGGTGTTTGAGGGGTTGACGGTCGGTGCTTATTGTAGTAGTCTATGATCGTTTGGCAGATGTCATCTACCAACCCTTGCGGCATCTCCTCAAATTGATCGAGGAAGGTGATGACATCTTCTTGTAAGTGTTCAATACCTTTTCTTGTAAAGTCTAGACTTTTACCCGTCATGACATCCCCGCCAAGGAGGCCCTTCCGCCAAAAGTGCATCCTTCGTTCAGTGGATGTCATATTCTCAACCTCTTCCCACTCGGCGCGGCCTCCACGTACATACCTGCGGCGCGCTGCGCGGCCGTCATCATGTGTCATATGATCTGCTTTGTCGAGGGGTTATATCGGCCAATCGACATGGAAGTTTCTCCCTGCCACTTCTTTATCACTTTGCGATTATGTTCGCGATTCTGTTTCAATAACCGTTTCACACCGAGCACAAGGTCGATTTCCTCGTCGGTGTAACCCAGTAGTTGGAGTGCCTCTTTCATCTTCGAAGGTACCTTTTTGTCCATTTTTGTTGAGATGGTCGGGTAGCGGTACTGTTAAGTACAGCCAATATATTTTTCTGATGGAGCTCAGTCGTTGTGGGACTGTCCTTGGGGGTGGTCGAAAACCACCGGGATAAAACCCGAATAATATTCTTCATCGATCACTTGACCTTTGCACTATGTTGTGTTTCTTTGACTGGAAGTTCCAAGTATCACAGACATCATGGTTCGGAGGTCGTTCGTCGTCGGGTGTCCCACCCAGATCGAAATAACAACTCATACAAACCAAGTACACGGAACCGTTGTCCAACATTGCGTGAGCGGTGATATCATCAGTGATGTCTTCCTCTCCACACTCAGGACAGATTATCTCTTCATTCATATCTATAAGCTAACAGCTTTTGGGCGGTTTGTCAAGGGGGCCTTCGTGCCGTCCCCGAACGTGGTCATGTGTTGGTCTAGCGCATAGATTGCGGTGCTCAACTCGGGCAGTATTCGACCGACTGCGTGCGAGTCACGAGCGGCAACTATGACGGCCCGCTCCAAACGTTGGAATTGAGCGAAGTTGTCGCGTAAGTTGATAATTGCCGCGACATCATTCCACCCAACTTTGATAGAGGGCTTTTTCATCGGACTCTCCGGTTACAGATCACCCAAACCCGCCGGCCAATCGTGCGTCGTGTGTGGAGCAGATACCAATATCCGCCCCGCCAAGGGAATTTAATAGTCATCGTGGCGTCAGACGCCAATCCGTAGACATCGGTAAATCCTTGAAATGGTCGAGCGTTTCTAGTGCCTGCCTCAATTCGTTATAGCGGTCAGCGTAGGCACTTTTGCCTAGGACATAGAACCGTGGCCCACTGTTACCGGGACCAGGCATGAAAACACCTTCGGCTGCTTCTACGAGTAACTCATGTGCCTCCACGAACGCTCGTACATCGTCAGGGTCCAAACCGGCTACTTCGGCTGCTTCACGCATCAACGTCAAGAGCATCATGCTGATTCCTCTATGTAAGCGGCGATCACATCTCGGTCCTCTCGGGAAAAACGGTTTAGGACACGGGTACGGGCGATGAACGCCATCGCAGCACGTTCGGCATTCACGATCTCAACACCGTCGAGGATCGTTGTGAAAAACTCGGCCACTGTGTAGTGTTGGGTGCTGTTGGCGTCTTCTTGCACATTAGCTCGGACGATGACACGTTCGGTAGCGGCGTTGAACCCCGCTCGGCCGGGGGTAATCGGCTCATGTACAATCATGAAGTCGTCGGTGTGGTCAAACATTGGACCCGTTCTTCTCAAACGTTTCGTGTTCGAGCCGACGCTCATCAAACGTTGTCATCCACTTTATAACCAGCTCTCCAGCGCCGCAACGTTTGAGGTCGAAGAATTCCTCGACGTATGGTCCAGCTCCGTACATATTTACGATGCCGGACTCACGGAGTCTGTCGAGGAAAACGAACACACGGTCTTCTAGATCTTGGGACTCTTCTTCGGTCATACTGTTTCATTCCTTGTTGTCTTAATCATACCGCAATATACTACATTTCGAGTCAAAAGTCAAGCTTTTTATTTCGTTGTGGGGCAACGACTTACAGTTTCGAGGTCTTCACCCGTTGAACTCCGGCGGAGTCGAAGTCGTTGAAGTCCGGTGCGTGTTCCAACATGGTGTTGGGGACAGTCCATTCTCTCGGACGTCTCGCGACGGGTGTATATGACTCGTCTCTACCCACTTGATCTTCTCTTATGGCGAGAACCCTGGAGTTCTTCCGATTGACCTTAATGATCCGTCCGAAATACTGACGACCTTTGTTGTCCTTGAAAGTCACAGGTTGGTTACCCCACAACTTTCTTCCAGCTTCTCGACTCACTTCCTTCCGTCGATCACGGATCATATGAATGATCTCGTTCAGATCTGATCCGGTCATCCGTCTGATGTGAGCACGGATCTCTATTAATGCGTTGGTGGTCATCGTCCCATTCTCTGTCTGTCTTTCATCATACCTATAATATAACACATCTGGGGGCGTTTGTCAAGGTTGTCTACCCAACACTTTCGTCGTTGTCGGACGACGAGCCGTCGTCGTCTGGATGGTGAATAATTTGACTGGTCAATTCTTGGAGGAGGTCGTATCCCTCCCGGAAGTTAGCGAGGAAGTCGGGATCTGACACCACACGATCATGGAGCATTTCCACCACTAGGTGAACCTGTTCTGGTGTGAGGTAGAAATCTCGGACGTTCAACTCTTCGTCATACTGACCACGGAGGATGTACTCACCACCGACAATGATTCGATCTGAGTAGTACTTCTTGATCACTTCGGGGGTGAACGGAGGAGTCTGATCGACTGTGACGTTACGAACGGAGGGGTGTAGTGTTTTATTCATACCTAAAGCTAACGGTTTTGAGGGTGTTTGTCAACCCCTAATCACAGGAGATTTTGGTTGTCCAGCCAACAAGTCGGGATAAAACGGGGCGCGGGGGCTGGTAGGTCTTATTCAAGCTCACCATTACCGTTGACCCGCTCGTCGTCGCGATGTGGGTGTCTCCGGTTGTACAACCGCCGGGCCCGACGGATCGCGTTCCGCTGGAGGGCCCAGAGGGCGTCGTCGTCGTCCATGTCCGTGTCCCAGCGGATCTTGTCCGTGTAATCTTCGTTTTCTCCCGTAGGCTCCGGTTCGTCGTCAGGGAAGAACACCAATTCCCACGATCCGTTTGGATCGTCAAGATGGGTATCGATATACTCTTCGACGCTTTGGTGGTCTACCCCGTGCTCGGTAATGGGGAGAAATGTGTTTCCCAGGCTGGGAGTATATCCCATTTCGATGTACCCATCAATTGACCGGGCCCTCAAAGTTGAGACGGGAGTTCCAATTGAATTCAAAGCCTCATCAATTTGCTCTAGAGCATACGGGTCATGCTCTAACAGATACTCCGCGGTTTCGGTGGTCAATCCAATCAGTGAAACTGCATTGACCAACTTTTCCCAAATGTCGGCTGGATTGTCGAATTCGTCCATCATGGGTGATCCCATAGCTACCTCCGTTTCAGTTTTCATATATAAAGCTAACAGCAATTGGTGGGTTTGTCAAGGGGCCGTCAGGCATTGGGGTGACGATCCTCAAAGGTTGTCATCCACTTTATAACCAGATCTCTAGCGACTCGACGTTTGAGGTCGAAGGCCTCTTCGACGTATGGTCCAGCACCGAACATATTCGTGATACCCGACTCACGAAGTACGTCGAGGTAGTCGAACACACGGTCTTCTAACTCTGGGGCCACCGCGTTGTCCCAGAAGGGGTCCAATTTCATGCTGTTCCATTCCTTTTGGTTGAGAATATCATAAGGTATCCGTCCCGTGATGTGTTGGGGTGAAGTCTCGGCGACGGTCACCACTTGTATTGTCGTTCCGTCCGGTCCAACGACGGTCATCGAAGGATCGTCGCTCTTCGAAGGATCGACGTTCAATCCGTAGTCGATGTTTGTCGTCCGACGCAGCCCAACTCTCTGCCAAACTCACCTCTTCGGTACTCGGATTGACGGCGATCCACAGGTCGTTGTCGTCGTCCATGTCCGTGTCCGTGTCCGTGGTTGTGTCCTCCCGCAACGCGTTGCGGAACGCGAATTCCTTGTCGAGCAGTTTTTGGAGTCGAACGTTCTCTTCCATGAGATCGACGATCCGGACACCGTGTCGGTCGAGAAGTCGAACAATGTGTTCGATATCTTCGAGCAACCGGTTGGCGTTGAGCGAGTACTTCGTCGTCTTTTTCATACCTAAAGCTAACAGCGTAGAGGCGGTTTGTCAAGGGGCAAACCCCAACTATATTTGTATGTGGGGCAACGACTTACCAATTGTGACCATATCGGTTTGCCCGGTCGGTGAACGGAACGTCCCAGTTGCAACGGTCAAGGTCGCGAGGGGGCTCACCGTCGAGGGGCCTCTCAACGACGGACTTCTCATCGAATTGATCGCGATGAGACTCGTGGCGCGGGCTCCACCAGCCTTGCTGGGCCCAGGTTTTGAGATCCCCTGTAACGTCTCTGATTGGGGTTGGTTTAACCGTCCAACCTTCGGGGATATCGTCCTCATCATAGATTGACGTTATCTCGGTGACATCCTTCGTGAAGAACAGATAGGTGGTCAACCACCAATCCCACCGAACACCCTTCTCGTAATACCAACGACCGTGAATGTCTTTCATCTTCTGGGGGCTCCGTTTGATGACCCCAGCCCTCTGGACAGAAGTCCAGAACGTCTGGTTCCATCCCTTCCTCAACTTCCTCTTCAGGAAGTCGTCGTCACCCACGTTCGGGGGTCTGATGAATGCACGGTTGGGTTGGATGGACCAGTAGAAGTTGTGTTTGGTGATCCTCCCAATTCTCGTCTTGGAGTTGTGGACATACTCAATCAACTTCCTGAGACGAGAGTCGGGGTCTTGGATCGACTGTCTGAAGTTCGTCCCATTGTAATGGAAGTTCTGATATGCTGGTCGGGTAATGATCATCTTACCAATCTCTCGCGTCTCGGTGGGCCCACATATTGATGGGGAGGGGTCCGTTGAACACCTGTAGCATCTGATGGGTGTACTCCTCCAGACAGTTGTTCAACCTGTCGATGGTGTCGGTCAAGACATCTAGGACGATCTCCAGGGAGTCCCTGTCCGATGAGTAACAGTAGAACTCACTCGACTCGGAGTCGAACCAGAGGGTGTCAAGAACCTCTTGGGGGAGAACACCCTTCAACCAATACTCACAGTCATAGGGTCCACCGTAATGACTCAATCGGAGTTCGGATCTCGGTCCAAACCCTTCGACCCATCCGGCCAACAGATATCGGTGTTGGGTGTTTTCCGATAGCGTCTCACAGAGGGACAGTTCGTACTTGGTCGTTCCGTCGAGATTCTGATAGTCTCTTGTCTCATTTTTCATACCTAAAGCTAACGGTTTTGGGGTGGTTTGTCAAGGGGCGTGGGGGAGAGATTGCTGTTGGGGGGACAACAAGTCGGGTCACTCGTCGTCCTCTTGTGAGAAGTAGACCTTCCCATAGACCCAACCAACGACGAAACATACACAAAACGAGATCCAACCTTTCAACCAATCCATTGTTTTCCTTTGAGGGGGTGAGTAAACTCATACCCCTAAAGCTAACGGTTTTGGGGTGGTTTGTCAAGGGGGGTAGGATACTTAATTGTAAACAGAGGGGGCCCCCCTTCAAAAAAGGGGGGAGCCTGGGTGTCGTTCATATCGCCGGCAATATTTTTTTGCTATAGAAAAGCTATTCTTTTAAATAAGCCTTTTTAATTTCTTCTACTAAGGGATGGTACTGCGGCTCAATAGTATTTGAAATATTCGGATAAGGTGTTGATTTGGACTGTATTGGGGGAAATACGTCTGGGGTTGGTTGGAATAGCTTGGGATTACTTTTAAAAGGGGGCTTTTTGTTTATCTTAAAACGATATTTTAACTTCTTTCTTGCCTTTTTTGGCTTGGGCTCGCGTCTATACATGGTACTGGTATCATTACTATTATATTATTTAGATTGGTTACCCGGGCGTTTTCGATTCCACCAATGACGTTTCTCTATTATCATCGTACCTTTAAACTTATATGCATAAGGGTCTTCCCATAACCACTTGAGAACATCCCAAGGTAGCATATATAATTTATCTTCTTCTCTTAACATAAGAAAGTCTTTTATAATTTTAATCATAGTTGTCCGCCTTTTTTATATTTGTAACAACGGAGGGAGTAGGATTCGAACCTACGCGGATGTGAATCCAGCGTCTTAGCAGGACGCCGCTTTAAGCCACTCAGCCATCCCCCCAAAGTCGCTACTTGGATTCGAACCAAGGATAAAGGATTTGCAGTCCCTTGCCTTACCAACTTGGCTATAGCGACGAAAAAAATAGGGGGGCCTGGAGCAACACGGCGTAGAAAATAATTCTAGCACCATTTCCTACCGGCCTTTCCGCCCCCCTAAAAGTGGACCCGGCGGGAGTCGAACCCGCGTCCGCACTAACTTCATTTCTGTCTTGTTCCCTGTGTCAGTCTCTATTACCATTAGGATGGTGAGACATTCCTCATTACTCTTAACGATATGGTAAGTTCGGCCAAGGATCTTTGGCCTTGGTTCTGCATCTATTCTTTCTTAGAAGTCATCCTTCGCTGTACGTTTATTTTCTTGAAGGAGAATCAAATAAACGGCTTATTTGTGACTAAGCAGCCATAGCGTAATTGTCAATTCAATTTTGCTTGTGGTATTACGTTACCACTCCGTTTCACAGCATTAACATCATTCTACTAATACGTCGAAACCATGACGGGCCCATACCTAAATTTTCAATACTATAATATAACATATTTTCAGCTATTTGTCAATGTTGCCTGGGCAACAATCTCACGTATATAACTATTTATTATTACCTCCATTCGGGTTGATAAATAAAAATGAACAAATATGTAGTATTATTTAGTATATTTGAACTAGCGGGATGTGCTATGCTTGCTCCAAACGTATGTGACCAGACACCGGCAAATGGATATCCAGAATGTACAACTCCAGAAGTTCGCGATGATAATTTTAGATTAAATATTTTTAATTCTTCGTGGAATACAACTCGTATATATGTACATTGTGCTGAAAATAACCGAATGATGTCTACTATAAACAATCCAACATTTTCGTCAACTACTAGTAAAGTTGTTCGTTTGGGTTCGGGATGTTGGGCAATTTATCTAATAGTATCTGGTTTTGGCCGCGAGCGTCGATCTGATTCACGGTCAGTGCTTCCTAATGAAGATATTTGTGTTAATGTTACTCAAACGATGGATGTTAGGTGGGGAGTTTGTTTCGACCAAAAATTGACCACTCAATCCCTGTACGAATCATAAATAAATTCGCTTCAGTTTTTCTATATGTTATTGTAGGTCTATTAGTATTGTCAATTATATCGCCGGGGGTCATCCACCTAGCTACACCATTATTAAGATAATCTACTCCGAAATCTATTGAAATTGAAGGTGACAAGAAAATCTTAATGCCTGTTCCGGCTTTCCAAGAAAATGTCCAATCTTGGAAATGATTTGTATTAAAATATCCATCAGTGTCATACCAAGCGATACCTTGTAAATTTGTATCAGTGGAGAACAGTGACATGCCCATAGATCCAGATATATATGGTTGTATAGGTCCAGTCATTAAAATAAATTCTGGGCCCACTCCGAAGTTTAAAATACTATTTGTGGTTACCATATCTGTTTGGATTCTACATGGTCTTGTCAAACACATCCGTATAGTTTCAGTTCCATAAATAATAAATCCAATATCAATATGAAGACGAGCATATCTACTCCAACTATCGTGTCTAGCTGAAGGCGGAGCAACTGATATACCAAAGTTTCCTCCCCAACCCCTATCAACAATATTACCAAACTCACCCAAAAGATCTGCAAAAACAAAATCAAAATTTAGAGTTACAATGGGTTCCTGGGCCGTTCGTGCTGCTTGGAAAAACTCTGCCCAGGAGTCTTGGGCTTCGATGGGGGTTGGAATCGCGATTCCGATTATAACAACAAGTGATAGTAAAAACTGTTTCATAATATTCTTCTATAAGTAACTGAGTGGGCAGATAGCCCCATGAAGAATTGAACTTCAATCTCTAGGGTGAAAACCTAGTATCCTAACCGTTAGACGATGGGGCCGCGGATTAAATTTAAAAATGAGGTGGGGGTGAAGATGTTCCAATCTACATCAAGTTATCTTGATTTTCCGCTCCCGCGGTTACTCAAACTTTAACACCAAAGGTTACTTCGATTCTCCTCAACAGTACGAGTTTTTCTCCAGCTCGCAGGTTTCTGTCGTTGGAGCGAATACAACTTCTTGTTAAATGCCTTAACCCTCAAGATAGGGGTGTATTCGGCCAGTTTACAGGGAGATTTCCTTTCGGGTACTCCCATTGAGTTGACAAAGTAGGATTTGTCTGGTTTAACTTGAACTCCCTATCAGATTGTCATCCAATGTCCTCCGTCTACATTCAGACGCACACTCTCCACTACAGAGGATCGGGATACCTTATGGACCTCTGTCGAAACCCATTATTCAGTCAACCCCACGCCAAGACGATCAATCTTGACGCGACTCATTTTTAAATTGTCAAAAAACTTTTTCTTTTCCTAATATATAATATAACACGTTTTACAGTATTTGTCAAGGGGGCATCTTACATTTCTGGATTGTTTATAGTAGCACGCTCATTTTTATGTCGCGTTCTATGACAAGGTGCACATCTAACGTCACATTTTTCTATTTCTTTTAGTATTGTATCCAATGGCATACGCCTTCCCACCATCTCTGATATACCATATTTCTTTGTTCCTCTAACGTGATCAAAATGCATAATACTTGGATGAAATGTACCTTTGCAATCTACACACCCACTGTTTAATTTTATTTCATTTATTATTGATCGTAAGTGAGCACGGCGGGCGCGCATGTAGGGACGCGCATATACGAGGGCCCTCGCGGCGCGACGTTGTTTTGCTTCGGGATTTTTATCGTATCTCTTCATTTCATATTTATATCTACATGACGAACAATTATGATACCGAAGTCCTTTTGATTTATTTTTCCACTCAAACTTTTCTATTGGAAGTGTTTTATAACAATAGTTAGGATTCTTTGTTCTATAAATAATTCTACCCCTAGTATCTCTGGGCGCACATATTTTTTTCATGGCATTTCCTAAAAGTTTATAAAGTTTAAATGTTGTGTCGCCACACACAATAAACCCTAAAGTATCTTACTACTTCTGTTCCCGTAGGACTAAGGAGGCGTTGTACTGGGCATTTAATGGAGGGTGGGAGAATCGAACTCCCAACTCAGCCGTGCAAGGGCTGTGTTTTCCCAATTATACTAACCCCCCAAATCGTGATTCATATGTTTTCGGATATATTT
>Ga0208449_1001828_pt1 | contig 10837 bp, 9 predicted proteins | sample MalvireepMed_s17_FD_184247 | JGI IMG/M metagenome (GOLD analysis project Ga0208449, IMG submission 184247) | Marine viral communities from the Global Malaspina Expedition - Malaspina viral metaG DeepMed_s17 (SPAdes) (version 2) | ecosystem: Environmental > Aquatic > Marine > Oceanic | place...
AGGCTTCATTTTGTATCTTTGCACTATATATTTTAGTTATGAAACTACTATTGATCACATTACTTTTATTAGGACTTGCTTTTGCCGGAATTGCAATTAAGATCTGGGCAAAAAAAGACGGTAAATTTGCCGGAACTTGTGCAAGCCAAAATCCTTACCTGAACAAAAGTGGTGAAGCTTGTGGTATGTGCGGTAAGATGCCGGACGAAATTGGCGACTGCTCTACGCAAAAAGCCTCATAAATTCTTGGCTTGACTTTTTTAAGTCCATTCCTCTTTTACAGCTTTCTCCTTATCTGCTGTATCAACTTAGGGTATTTCCTTTACTTTTCGGTATTTAACGCTGAAGAGAAAAAAGAAAACAACAATTCGCATTTTGATGGAATTTCTATCATTATTTGTGCTAAAAATGAAGCAGCGCATCTCCTTGGTTTAATTGAAAAACTCCTTTTTCAGGATTATCCTCTTTTTGAAATTGTATTGATCAACGATCACTCTAGCGATGCAAGCCTGAGTATTATGCAGGATTTTGAAAAGAGAAATGCTAACATTTCAGTTTTTGATCTTAAATCTTCTACCGGAAAAAAGGCAGGAATAACGCTAGGAATCAAAAATGCGCAATACGAAACCTTAGTTTTCACAGATGCCGATTGTCTCCCCGCGTCAAATCAATGGCTCAAAAAAATGAGCGCAGCCTTTTCAAGAGAAACACAAATCGTCCTCGGTTATGGGGCTTATAAAAAATTTAAAGGATCGGTTCTCAATAAACTCATCCGTTTTGAAACGCTACTTACGGCGCTGCAATATTGCTCTTATACTTTACGTAAAAATCCCTATATGGGAGTAGGCAGAAATCTTGCCTATTGCAAATCGCTTTTTAATACTTCAGGTGGCTTTGAAGCCCACAATCACGTGAAGCCCGGAGACGATGACCTTTTTGTAAATCAAAATGCTACACCAACAAATGTAGCAGTCTGTACTAAACCGGAAGCATTTACGATTTCTGCTCCAAAGACCAATTGGAGGGATTGGTTTATTCAGAAAAGAAGACATGTGGGCGTCGCTCATTTATATAAACCAAAGCATAAGCTGCAATTGGGTTTATTCTATCTTTCACAAGCGATGTTCTTCCTATTATTTTTAGCGCTGCTATTAACCAAAAGTTATTTAATACCGGCAGCCTGCACATTTTTATTCCGTGAGTTGTATGTTTGGCGTGTTTATGCAGAAGCTGCAAAGAAGCTGAAAGAACTGGATCTGGTATTTTATTCTCTCTTGCTAGAACCATTTTTAGTGAGCTTGCAAATGCTTATCTTTATAACAAACACACTGGTAAAACCCCGCCGTTGGAAGTAAATCAAGACATCGTCAATAACAAAATCATTCAGGCGAAAGCAGGAAGCCAAAGCGCGTACAACTACCTGCTTAATGCGCACTGGAATATGGTTTACCGCTTTCAGCTAGACCGTACGAAGGACGAATTTAAAGCGGAAGAAATTACGATTCAGACCTTTGCGAAAGCCTTTAATCAATTAGAGTCGTTTGACAATGCCTATAAATTCAGTACGTGGTTGATCACGATTTCTAAGAATTTACACATTGATTTACTTCGGAAAGAAAGCAGCAGGCAGCGTCATTTCAGTAAAGATGAAAAGATGAATAAAGTAGTTGACGACAACCCAACTGCTGAAGACGCGCTCATCACAGAACAAAGTCTTTCTGAACTCAAAGGGCATATCAAAAAACTCAAACCGCATTATCAAGAAATGATAAATTTGCGCTACTTTCAAGAAATGAGTTACAAAGAAATGGCGCAAACTTTAAACGAACCTATGAGTAATGTGAAGGTGAAATTATTGCGCGCACGCCGCTTACTATCAGACTTGATTGAAAAAGAGCTATAAGCAATCATGAAAGCATTTTTTAAACAGTTGGGTCCCGGTCTTTTATTTGCCGGTGCTGCTATTGGCGTATCACACCTCGTACAGTCTACCCGTGCAGGAGCTGATTATGGTTTTGGTCTAGTCTGGGCGTTGGTGCTTATTCACATTATAAAATATCCTTTTTTTCAGTTTGGTCCCCGGTATGCTGCCGCGACCGGTCAAAGTCTTTTAGATGGTTATAGACGTCTCGGTAAAGCCGTTTTAATAATTTATTTCTGCATCAACTTACTTACGATTTTCACCATTCAAACTGCGGTAACCATCGTAACCGCAGGTATTGCTACCTATATCTTTGATGTGAACTGGGATATCACGATCTGGTCTCTGATCATTACCGCCATTTGCGCCGTAATTTTAATAATTGGCCGCTACAATCTCTTAGACCGTTTAATGAAAGTTATCGTGATCACACTCACGATAAGCACGCTTGCTGCAGCTTTTATGGCTGGCTCACAAACTTCTGAAGTTGTTAGTTTAACTCAAATTCTTCCTAAAGATTCGGTAGGTATTGCATTTCTTATCGCATTTATGGGCTGGATGCCCGCGCCTTTAGACATTTCTATCTGGCATTCCTTATGGTCTTTGGAAAAAGCCAAAAGCGGTGCGATCACACCTAAATCTGCTGTGTTTGATTTTAACATCGGCTTTCTGGGCACTATAATCGTTGGTACCTGCTTTGTCGCATTGGGCACGTATATTATGTTTCATAGCGGTAGCAGCTTTAGCTCTAGCGGTGTTGCTTTTGCACAACAATTAATAGATATGTACACCGGCAGTCTGGGTAATTGGGCATTTTATCTCATTGGTATCGCAGCCTTGACAACTATGTTTAGTACAACACTTACGACTTTGGACGCTTCGCCGCGCTCCATGGCAAAAACACTAGAGCTTATCACCGAAAAAAACAACAAACACAGTTATTTTATCTGGATCGTCATTCTCATTCTGGGCACTGTGGGTATTCTTTTCTTTTTGACCAACGAGATGGGAACACTGGTAAACATAGCAACCATCCTTTCTTTTTTGACTGCTCCATTCTTTGCGATCAGTAATGTACTGGTGATGAACAGCGCCGAAGTGCCTGAAGAACATCGACCAAGCAAACTGCTTAATTATTTCAGTTGGTTTGCTATCGTATTGCTCATTCTTTTCAGCTTATGGTATTTGAGTACGCTATTCTGATTTTTTCTTTCGTTCTTCTTTGCGGGTTCTAATGGGTGCATTTTCAATCACGGTAGAAAGCACAATATGCGTTTTGGTCTCGCCATACGTAATAAGTTTATCGATAAATTCTTCTAGATGAAATTGATCAAATAGCACCACTTCCATAAAAATATTTTCATTACCTGTAATTCGATAGCAATTGAGCACTTCGCTAAAATCATGAACCTTCTCTAAAAAAGGTTTCAATCTTCCCATGAAAGCCCTCAACGTAATAATTGCTTTAAGCTGATGACCCGATTCTATATGTGAAATTTCAGCCTTATAACCTATAAGAACTCCGGCATCTTCCATCTTACGAATGCGCTCTGCAACGGCAGGCGAAGTGATGCCCACTTCACGCCCAATCGCACTCACACTCATACGCGCATTGCGTTGTAGAATTTGAAGAATTTTCCAGTTTGTAGAATCAATATGCATTTTTAAACAAATTAGATTTATTTCTTTAAAAATTAAAGTAAATACAAATTTACACTTTAAAATCAAAATATATAAGTTTTGAAATACCGCTAAATTTGAATCACAATTTAAACGATGACTTACGTACCACGAAATACGCATCTTTATAACCAAGCAATCGAGATCCTGAAGCTTTCGCGCTCAGTATCAAACTATTTGGTTTATGATCTTGCCCATCTCAAGAAAGATGGCAGCGAAGATCCATGCGTATATTTTACCGGTGATATCGTACGTCAATCAGACTCACTCGCTCCGGAAATTTTAAAAGCCGAAAACCAAGCTTTTCAAGACGACCGATTAAAACACGCTGCTTCTTTAGACCAGTTGACTTCTAGTCTATACCGCACGTGTGAACGTCTGGAGCGCGCAGAAAGCAATGGAAAAGACTTCGTACGCATATTGCGTCGCGAAATTCGAAAATTCAGAAAGCTTCAGCATAAATGGATGATGACCTTATAGGTACATCTATTTCTTTGAAAAGAATGTTTTGTATTTTTAAATCAATCCTTTCACCCCTATATTAAGGCTCAGATTTAAAGCTAGAAAACACATGCCATCAGAAGACGATTTTAATTCGCAAAATGATTATCAAGATAGCGAACTCTTTAAAAAAGCAACCGAAATTTTAAAGTTGGCCAATCGTATTGCAGAGATTGCAGCGTCTTATGAGATTGACTCAAAAGACAAAAATGAACAAGAAATTTTGCGCAGTCAAGCCTTGTTCATACGTGAAGATGCATCAATCATTCCTTCAAAGATTGCTGGAGCTTATCATTGTGACCTTTATGACATTAAGATGGAAAAGGCCACTATCATTCGCAAATGTGCACGCGATCTCGCAACACATATGACCGGTTTAGAGATGTTTGGTTTTAAAGAAACCGAATACCTCAACTTACTTCGTAACGAGATTGAAGATTTCAGGATTTTATTTGCAGAATGGGTAAAGACTTTTGACCCGTGGAATTACATGATAGATCGCTGGGGACTCTTTAATCCACCGGGAATCAATTATAACGATCCCGATCCGGACGACGATTTACCTTTTGATCCCGACGATCTTGATTTTGAAGATTAAAAACAGTAAACTAAATCAAGTTAAGCCTATGCGGCATTGATTGAAAACGAAATTTCAATTCCGAGGCAAGCCTCGGTATATTAAACCCTTTGGCGGTGCTAAAAAAATGCCCTTTGAAAAAAGGGCATTTTTTTGATATAATGTTTGATTAGGTCTTACATATTTCTTCTGTACTGACCTCCAACTTCAAAAAGTGCTGCGGTAATTTGACCGAGCGAACAGATTTTTGTCGCTTCCATAAGTTGTTCAAAAATATTATCGTTGTTGATCGCCGCCTCTTGTACTTTACGCAAGGCATTTTCCGCCTGATCTTCGTAGGCTTTATGAAGCTTTGTTAAGGTATTGATCTGCGCTTGCTTCTCTGCCTCAGTTGCTCTGATGACTTCTGCAGGTTTTACCGTTGGCGAACCTTTACTGCTTAAAAACGTATTCACACCAATAATCGGGAAATCTCCATTGTGTTTCAGCGTCTCATAATACAAGCTTTCTTCCTGTATTTTGCTGCGTTGGTACATGGTTTCCATAGCGCCTAATACGCCGCCGCGTTCTGTAATTCGATCAAATTCAGTCAAGACGGCTTCCTCTACCAAATCTGTAAGTTCTTCTATTATAAACGCCCCTTGAATAGGATTTTCGTTTTTAGCTAAACCTAACTCTTTATTAATTATTAACTGAATCGCCATCGCTCTACGCACGCTTTCTTCAGTTGGCGTGGTGATCGCTTCGTCATAAGCGTTCGTGTGTAACGAATTGCAATTATCATAAATCGCATACAGCGCCTGAAGCGTCGTACGGATGTCGTTAAAATCAATTTCCTGCGCGTGTAAAGATCTTCCTGAAGTTTGAATGTGATACTTTAGCATTTGAGCTCGAGGATTGGCTCCGTATTTATGCTTTAGCGCTTTAGACCATATTCTACGCGCCACACGACCGATCACAGCATATTCTGGATCGATACCATTACTGAAAAAAAACGACAGGTTGGGACCAAATTTATTGATGTCCATGCCGCGGCTTAGATAGTACTCCACATAGGTAAACCCATTTGCTAAAGTGAACGCGAGTTGTGTAATAGGATTAGCACCTGCTTCAGCAATATGATATCCTGAAATAGAAACCGAATAAAAATTGCGCACCTGATTCTCGATAAAATATTCCTGCACATCCCCCATAAGACGCAGTGCAAATTCAGTTGAAAAAATACAAGTGTTTTGCGCCTGGTCTTCTTTCAGAATATCGGCCTGAACGGTACCGCGCACCTGTTTGATCGTTTCTTCCTTAATTTTTGAATAGACATCCGCTGGCAAAACCTGATCTCCGGTAACGCCAAGCAACATCAAACCCAGACCATTATTTCCTTCGGGAAGTTCGCCGTTGTATACCGGTCGATCTAATCCATTTTCCTTATAAATCGAATGAATGGTTTGCTCGACTTCGTCTTCTAAATTGTTCTCTGTAATGTATTTTTCACACGCCTGATCAACGGCTGCATTCATAAAAAAGCCAAGCAACATTGGTGCCGGGCCGTTAATGGTCATACTTACCGAAGTCATCGGGTTTGCCAAGTCAAAACCTGAATACAGTTTTTTTGCATCATCGAGACAGCAGATAGAAACACCCGCATTTCCGATCTTTCCATAAATATCTGGGCGATGATCGGGGTCATTACCATAAAGCGTGACGCTGTCAAAAGCGGTAGAAAGTCGCTTTGCAGGTAGGCCCATGCTCACGTAGTGAAAACGACGGTTGGTACGCTCCGGGCCACCTTCTCCGGCAAACATTCGGGTAGGATCTTCTCCCGTGCGTTTAAACGGATACAATCCTGCTGTATACGGAAATTCTCCCGGCACATTCTCTTGCAACACCCATTTTAAAATATCGCCCCAGGCTTGATATTTTGGCAACGCCACCTTAGGAATCTGACTGTGCGACAAAGATTCTGAATGCGTTTCGATCTTGATTTCCTTATCACGAACCTTAAACGTGTATACCGGATCTTTGTAGCGATTCACTTTATCTTGCCAACCTAAGATCACTTCCCAATTATAGGGATCCAGATTCATTTTTACCTTGTCAAATTCAGCTAGAAGCAGTTTTGCTAAATCCTGATCTTCTGCAGCGTCGTTTAGAATTAGTCCAGTCTTGTCAAGTTTAGGCAACTCACCGGTTACGGTATCTAATGTTTTAAAAATCCCGTAGAGTTTTTGTGCAACTTCAGCCTGAGTAGCTGCGGTGTCATCATAACTGCGATTATTTTCGGCGATCTCAGAAAGGTAACGCGTGCGCGCCGGCGGAATCACAAAGATCTTTTCAGACAACTCATCGGTAGCGCTGAAGGTACTTTCAAAATTCGCTTCGGTTTTTGCATTGAGTGTTTTGATGATCTCGGAATATAATTTATTCATTCCGGGATCATTAAACTGCGAAGCGATAGTTCCGTAAACAGGTAAATCTTTTTGATCAACTTCCCACAATTGATGGTTGCGCATATATTGCTTTTTCACATCACGCAGCGCATCCTGAGCCCCGCGTTTGTCGAATTTATTTATGGAAACCAGATCGGCAAAATCAAGCATATCGATTTTTTCAAGCTGCGTAGCCGCGCCAAATTCCGGAGTCATCACATACAAAGACACATCGCTGTGTTCAAGAATTTCGGTATCGCTCTGGCCGATTCCGCTGGTTTCTAAAATAATGAGATCGTATTGAGCCGCTTTCAACACATCAACGGCTTCTTGCACGTGTTTAGAAAGCGCCAAATTGCTTTGACGAGTCGCCAGCGAGCGCATATAAACGCGCGGCGAATTGATCGCATTCATACGAATACGATCGCCTAAAAGCGCACCGCCTGTTTTACGTTTTGAAGGATCTACCGAAATAATCCCAAGATTTTTATCAGGAAAATCATTTAAAAATCTTCTTACGAGTTCGTCTACCAGCGAGGATTTTCCCGCACCTCCGGTTCCTGTAATTCCCAATACCGGAACGCTAGAAGCTGTTTCTACCGCTCTAAATTTCTCTAGAAATACGTCGTGATTATTTTCAGCCATGGAAATGAGTCGGGCTAAAACATTCACGTCCTTTTCCTGAAGCGCGATTTGAATTTTTTCAGTCTTCGGCAAAACTTCCGCAGCCGGAGCAAAATCGGCCTTTTCAACAAGATCGTTGATCATTCCTTGTAATCCCATCTCACGCCCATCGTCTGGCGCATAAATACGCGTGATCCCGTAATTCATTAATTCCTCGATTTCTTCCGGAAGAATTACTCCGCCGCCGCCGCCAAAGATCTTGATGTGTCCCGCTCCCTTTTCCTGAAGCAAATCATACATATATTTGAAATATTCGGTATGACCGCCTTGATACGAAGTCATTGCAATCGCCTGAACATCCTCTTGAATAGCCGTGTTCACAACCTCTTCTACACTGCGGTCGTGCCCGAGGTGAATCACCTCAACACCTGTTGCTTGAATGATACGACGCATAATGTTTATTGCGGCATCGTGACCATCAAAAAGCGAGGCTGCGGTTACAATACGTACTTTATGTTTAGGATTATATGGCTGAATTTGATTCATTCGTAATTTTTTGCTTTTTTAAGACCACTAATTTAAATAATTACTAACTAATTGATAATTATTTTGTGTTATTAATATTATAATTTGAAAGTTTATTTTCTAGATTAGCGAGCAGACAAACTTAATTTTATCCGCTGAGAATCAACCAACCAAGCTTTTCAAATTATGCAGAAAATTACGCTTTTAATCAATTGTCCAGATCGCAAAGGTATTGTCACCACTATAACACAGTTTATTCTTGAACGCCAAGGAAATATTGTGTATCTCGATCAACATGTAGACCGCCAGGAAAGTATCTTTTTTATGCGTGTTGAAAGTGAATTTGATCAAGAGGGTTTTAGCATCGCAGATTTTGAGATGCAGTTTATTGCTCAATTTGTTGACGATTATCAATTGACCTATCAACTTTTTGATGCATATTACAAACCGCGTTTAGCCCTTTTTGTTTCTAAATATGATCACTGCTTATACGATCTTTTAGGACGTTACGCCTCAGGAGAATTACCTGTTGAGATCCCCCTGATCATCAGTAATCATCCTGATCTGGAAATCGTAGCCAAACGTTTTGAAATTCCGTTTAAACATATTGCGGTGACTAAAGCAACTAAGGCAGAAGCTGAAGCAGAACAAATCGCAGCGATTAAAGAGCACAAAATCGATTTGATCGTTCTCGCACGCTATATGCAAATCATTTCTGATGACTTTGTAGCACAATTCAAGAATAAGATCATCAACATTCACCATTCCTTTTTGCCGGCATTTATCGGAGCAAAACCCTACCACGCTGCTTTTGAACGTGGCGTAAAGATCATAGGCGCTACCAGTCATTATGTTACTGCTGATCTGGACGAAGGCCCTATTATTGAACAAGAGATCGTACGTGTGTCTCACGTGCATTCGGTTCAGGATTTTATCCTTAAAGGAAGGGACTTAGAAAAAATTGTTTTAGCACGCGCTATCAAAGCCCATGTGGAACACAAAGTATTAGTTTTTGGTAATAAAACCGTGATTTTCTCTTAAAGCACATTTTTTAAATCTTCAAGAATAGCCTAACTTAACACTATGAAAAAAATAGTAGCCCTTCTTTCGGTTTTAATCCTTAGCAGTTGTGCCGAATTACAATCTGTGGTTGATAATCTACCCAATCAAACGGGCATTGACAACACAACCATCGCCAGCGGCCTGCGCCAGGCTTTGGATTTTGGTATCGACAAACAAGTAACCAAACTCACCCAAAAAGACGGCTTCTACGGAAATAATTTAGTAAAAATCTTGCTACCGGAAGAATTACAAAAAGTAGATCAAACCTTACGAAATGTTGGCCTTGGCAGTCTTGCCGATGAAGGCTTAAAAGTACTTAATCGTGCTGCTGAAGATGCGGTAAGCGAAGCGACGCCTATTTTTGTTGACGCCGTCAAAGGCATCACCTTCAACGATGCTAGAAATATACTTCTGGGAGCTGATAATTCGGCAACAACCTATCTGGAAAATAAAACCAGTGCGCAATTGTATGACAAATTCAATCCGGTAATCAAATCATCTTTCAGCAAAGTGGGCGCTGATCAAATCTGGAGCAACCTCATCACCAAATACAACGCATTACCACTTACCAATAATGTAAATCCTGATTTAACAGATTATGTAACCAAAGAAGCGTTAAAAGGGGTTTACACGATGATCGCTGTCGAGGAAAAAGAAATAAGAACCGATTTTTCTGCGCGTACCACCACGCTGCTTAAAAAAGTGTTTGCACTTCAAGATTAGAATCTTATGTCAAATCTGCTAAAAATAGTTGTTGCCGGCCCTATTCCAAGAGATACGATTTCAACTTATGAAAACGATATTATTATGCGCTATGGCTGTGTTACGCACCCGGTGATAGCGCTATCCAAATTATTGGATGATGAAGGCGTTGTTGTGCCCGTAAGCAATATGCATAAGAAAGATGAGGATGGGATCACCTCTGAATTTGCTCCTTTTAAAAATATTGATCTCAGCGGAATCAACACTAAAGAAGACAGTGGCACAGTGATTCTTCTTGATTTTAAAGACCAAAATAATCGGGAGGAAAAACAACTGGCTTGTATGAATCCCATACGGCCGAAGCATATTAAAAAACATCTGGATGCAGCGGTTTTCGTTTTTGTTCCCATCACCGATTTTGAAATAAGCCTGAGCACCTTAAAACATATTAAAAAACACAGCGACGCAACCATCGTTTTTGATGCGCACGGTGCCACCACAGCTATGGATGTTAAAGGGCATCGCCATCGCAAATTTTGGGTAGATCGTGATGAGTGGCTTCCGTATATTGATGTTTTAAAAATGAATTTAGAAGAATCGCAATGCATGTCATTCGCGCGTGAATACGAGCGCGAGATTCCTTCAATTTATGACGAGAACGCAACAGAACATCTCGACGATCTTGCTATGCTCGTTTTGAAAAAAGGCGTGTCGTATTTCTATGTCACCATGGACTCCAGGGGATGCATTCTGTATTCTATGGAAAATGACCAACTCAAAAAAGACTGGATCGCTTCGGTTAAAGTCGACAAAGTTGTG
>Ga0208449_1001829_pt1 | contig 10837 bp, 13 predicted proteins | sample MalvireepMed_s17_FD_184247 | JGI IMG/M metagenome (GOLD analysis project Ga0208449, IMG submission 184247) | Marine viral communities from the Global Malaspina Expedition - Malaspina viral metaG DeepMed_s17 (SPAdes) (version 2) | ecosystem: Environmental > Aquatic > Marine > Oceanic | place...
GTGACACGTTATAATAGAGCGATCGAGCTGGCCGGCTTGCTGCAGCCAGAACAGCGTAGAATTGTCTGGGCCGTCGCTTTCTCAGCTGCTCGAAGGGCTAGAGGACCGGCATGGACCAAGATCGGCAGGCTATTAAATATTGACCGGCGACAGGTGCGGAATAGATACGAAGCGGCATTATCTGAGCTGCTGAGCAGGATGATGCGCAACTAAGATAGCCTGAGCGTAGAACACCACTACGTTGTCATTGTTGACTTGATGTCCTGAAACGTGCAACGAGACGGCTAAGCTGGTCAAGCATGTGAGCCTGGACGCGCTTCTTTGCTTTCCGCGTAGCTAACCCGGGCTGAGCTAGGCTTGGTTCTTACCTCCTCCACTGCCTGCCCATGCTGCCAGCTGACAGCCTGTGGGGTGCATCCTTCCTGTCGCCGTCCCGCGCGCGAGGTGGCGGATGAGAATGTCTCGCAGTTGCAACGTGATCGAGGTGAGATCCAGCATCGATCGGCAGGCCAGGTCCACGATAGGTCCACCATGCTAGATGTACCACCCGAACGTCGCTGTTTTCTGCGCTCGACCTCTGGCTCGCTGATCTGGCGCTCTAGGCAAGGCCGCAGTTTTCCAGGGCCGGCGGCATCGTCGTCGCTGTTTGAGAAAAAGTGTTTTTTCGCAGTTTTCGGCCCCCCACCCCCCCGAATTTCGCGGCGGGTCTAGTAGACGATATATACCCTTTCGACGGCTCCGTACCGTCACACACAGAGGAGACACCCACATGGGAACTTTCACCATAACCGGCGACGTAAACACCCTGCCCGAAGCCTACACAGCGGCTGACGGCGGCTCTACGTCCACGGGCATCACGGTGATCATCGATGATGCCAAGGTCGTCAACAAGCTCGAAGCGTCCCAGGTACTGCGCGCAGCCGAGCAGGCGATTCTAAATGGCGTCGTCTACCCAACCGCCTAACGCTAGCGGTTCTCGGCTTATCGCCTGCGACTTCTGCGGTGAGGTGACGCGTATCGTCTGGTTGTCTGACGGCCGGGGCGAATGTGGCGCTTGCCATCGTGTTATGATAGAGGCGGAGCCTGACGACGATACGAGCGGACCCTGAGCAACCGCTCCTATAAGAGGCCAATCCAACGAGCGGTTCTCGGTCTTCGCGCGTTAAAATCGACCAAGTATACGAGCGGAGCCTTTATTCGCTCATTGGTTCTCACAAGTAAGGCAAAATGACGCTTATACAGATCCCCTATGAGCCTCGTAAGCTGCAGGGCTACCTGCACGCCGAGATCTCCAAGTCGCGGTTTAACTGCATCGTGATGCATCGTCGGGCCGGCAAGTCGGTGATGGCGATCAACCATCTGATTCGCGATGCCGCCAGTACAACAAAACAGATGGCCCGTTATGGTTTTCTGACAGGAACCTACAAGCAGGCAAAATCGATTGTCTGGGATTATCTGAAACAGTATACGGCCCCTATCCCTGGCGTCCGGTATCACGAGACAGAATTACGTTGCGATCTGCCGAATGGGGCCAGGATAGAGCTGTTAGGGGCAGATAATTATCAGACCCTGCGCGGTAGGTTCTTCGACGGCCTGGTCATGGACGAGATGGCCGATATGCCCGAACCCGTACTGCCAACTGTCGTGCGTCCCGCCTTGGCCGATCGCCAGGGTTACCTCATCATTACCGGCACCCCTAGAGGGCACAACGCGTTCTATGACCTCTACCACGAGGCGCAGGCAGATCCGGCCTGGTTTACCCATCTGGCGAAGGCGTCGCAGACCGGCATCCTGCCCGACGAGGAGCTGGAAGCCGCCAGGACGATGATGTCGGAATCCGCCTATGCCCAGGAGTTCGAATGTGATTGGGCTAGTAATGTCGAGGGCGCAATCTATGGCAAGGAACTCGCCAGGATCGAGGACAAGGGCCAGATCTGTTCAGTCCCGTATGATCCTGGCTCGCGGGTCAATACCGCCTGGGATCTCGGTGTTGCGGACGCCACGGCTGTGTGGTGGTTCCAGATTATCGGGAGAGCAATACATGTCATTGACTACTACGAAAACCGTAACGAAGGCCTTCCGCACTATGTACGCGTCCTTGATGATCGTGGCTATCTATACGGTCGACATTACGCTCCGCACGATATCCAGGTGCGTGAATTGGGTACTGGTCGTTCCCGCATTGAAACTGCTGCAGATCTCGGCATCAACTTCCGCGTGGCTCGAAAGTTACCGCTCGAAGATGGTATCCACGCTACGGCGATGATGCTGCCCCGCTGTTGGTTCGATCGTGACTTGTGCGCCGACGGTCTGCAGGCACTACGGCAATATCATCGTGCGTACAACGAGCGCACCAGGTCGTTCAGGATGTCGCCTGTGCATGACTGGTCGAGCCACGGGGCCGACGCGATCCGCACCATGGCGGTTGCCCTGGAGGATGATCACCGCTTCGCCGGCGGCGTGCCGCAAGCCTATGCAGAAATGGACTATCAGATACTAGGCGGTGCCGTGGCGTGACCCCGGCGTACGGCGAGACAGCCGACATCGAGGTCATGCTGGATGCAACGCAAGATCCGAACATGGGGCCGTTGGACTACGTTCTCGCCAACTGGATTACCGAGCGCATACCGTATGCCGAGAGCCTGGAACCCTGCCGCTGCATCGGCTTTCGCCGGCGTTCTGATGGCAAGATACTGTACGGCGGGGCGTTTAACGAATTTCGCGGCAGAGACGTGCAGTACCACGCGGCCTGTGATGACCCCAAGGTGTTAACCCGATCGCGGATAGCACTGCTGTTTGATTACCCGTTCGTGCAGCTCGGCGTCGAGCGGATCTCGTGCGTCATCGCGGCAAGTAACAGCCGCAGCCGCCGGGTCGTCGAAGGCCTGGGCTGGGTCTACGAGGGTACTGTTCGGAAATTTTACGCGGATAACGAGGATGGCTGCATCTACGGCATGCTGCGCGAGGAGTGCAGGTGGCTGGAATGCGGCGACAATATGGCGGAATAGAGGCTAGGTATGGGCAAATCATCGTCGGCTAAAGAAAAACTGCTGCCGGTAGACCCCATCACTGCGCAAGCCACGGAAGCGGCCGGGTTCGAGAAGCCGGCGGTCGAGCCGATCTCTGGCGCGATTATGAAGCCGGCACCCGCACAGGTTATACAACCGGCACCAACGACACAGATCGGGCCGCGCAAGCCGGGAACGCAAGTTGGGCCGCGCCGTAAGCCGGGTACACCTAAATTCCACAAGGGCTTGTTAGTCGAGGATTAAGGAAAAACAATGGGCAAATCGTCATCTAACCGGGCACAACCTGCGCCGGCCCCTGCACCTGCGCCAGCACCTGCACCGCAGCCTGTCCTGGCCCCATCGGAACCAGCACCGGCACCCGCGACGCAGACCATACAACCGGCACCGGCAGCGGCTATACAGCCGGCCCCCGCGACAAAGTTCCCGTACGATGAGAACTCGGGGAAGCCTGAACCGACAACGACAGTGCGCAAGCGAAAGTCGAAAGGCAAACAGAAAAGAGGCAAGGGTCTGTTAGCTGAGGGCGATCCCGATGTTACGGGCTTTGGTCTTTCTGAAGGCACCAGCACCCCCGGCGACACAGCTTGGTCAGGATAGGATAGAGAACAATGGGTAAACGATCAGCCGCACCTCCACCTCCTGCTCCCGTACCAGCGCCACCGCCGGTCACGCCTGCAAGGGCCTATGGCGAGCCTGCCGGAACACAGACACCGACCGAGGTGTTGAAGCGCCGCGAAGAGGAAAAGCAAGCCGTCGTCCAGGCACCGCCTGAGCCGGTTAGGCCCAAGTCCACCTACCTGGATAGCGAAGACGCGGCGCGGAAAAAGGAGCGGGAGCTGGCTGGTAAATCCGGCAGGCGCAAAACCCGCAAGACAGGGCCGCAAGGGTTGCTTGACCCGGCGCTGGTGAAGAAAAAAGGCTTGATGACCTGATGGGTAAGCGCGCCCCCAAGATACCCGAAGGCTACCGATATGAGCAGACTGGCACGACGTACCAGATTGCGGATAAGGACATCGGCCCCGGTGGCTACGACTTTCGGGATGCGAGCAAGGAAGAATACGAATACGAATCTGCACGAGAGGTGCAGTATGACGAGGTCGGCGGACGGATAGGCAAGAGAACCTACGACACCCGTGAAGTGCCCATCTGGTCACTCGTGCCGATCGCGCGCCCTGCACCGGCACCTGCGCCGGCACCCGCACCCAGACCCGCTTCTGGTGGGTCGCAACCCGCGCCCGGTGGACCGCAACCTCCAACCGTCCCGGCACCATCGACGCCGGCAGCGCCCAAGGTACAAAAGGTCGAGCCGCAACCGCCCGTGTATGGAACGGACGCCCAGGCCGGTGCCGCGTCTACGGGTGCGGTGTTTGGCACCAAGGGTCGCCGGCCGTTTAGGCGCGCGCCGCAGCAGCTCTCCGCGACCGAGGCGCTGACCAAGAAAACGAAGCTAGGTGGATAGGCCGATGGACGAACAACAGGACGAAGCCACCCGCAAGCAAATCGTCGACCTACTGCGCCGTTACGACACGCTCAAGTCCCAGCGCTCCGTTTGGGAGATGCACTGGCAGGAGCTGGGCGACTACATGGTGCCCCGCAAGGCCGACATCACCAAGCAGCGCTCCTCCGGCGATAAACGCACTGACCTGATCTTCGACGGCACCGCCATACACGCCGCCGAGCTGCTCGCCGCTTCGCTCCATGGGATGCTGACTTCTGCATCGACACCCTGGTTCTCCCTGCGCTTTGCAGACCCAGTGCTCGATTCCGACGACATGGCCAAGGAATGGCTGGAAACCGCGCAGAACGACATGTACGACGCTTTTGCGAAGTCGAATTTTCAGGAACAGATCCACGAGCTGTATACCGACCTGGTCACCTTTGGCACGGCGGTGATGTTCATCGAATCCGACGCCAAGACTGTATTGAGGTTCCAGACACGGCACATCGCGGAATGCTACCTCTCGGAGGACGAGCATGGCCGCGTCGACACCGTGATCCGCGCCTACAAGATCCCCGGCCGGGACGCTCGCAACATGTTCGGCGAAGACGTTGGCCCGGTGTTGTGGAAGCAAATCGAGGAAGATCCGCTAAGGCTTATCGATCTGTTACATTTCGTAATGCCTCGTGATGCCTATGACCCCGGCATTCCTGATAAATACAACATGCCCTGGTCGTCCTGTTACGTCGACGCCGAGAACAAGTGGAAGATCTCCGAAGGCGGCTTCAAGGAAAATCCCTATACCTGCCCCAGGTATCTCAAGTCGTCGTTCGAGGTGGGGTACGGAAGATCGCCGTCGATGACGGCTCTCGCAGATACCAAGATGCTGATGGAGATGTCGCGCACCACGATCAAGGCGGCACAGAAAATGGTCGACCCGCCTTTGTTGGTGCCTGACGATGGGTTTATCCTGCCTATCCGCGTCACGCCTGGTGGGCTGAACTTCTACCGTTCCGGCACCCGGGACCGTATCGAGCCTCTCGTAACTGCGCAGGCGACGCCGCTCGGGCTGCAGATCGAAGACCAACGACGGGAAGCGATCAAGCAGGCCTTCTATGTGGATCAATTACAGCTGCGCGACTCGCCCAATATGACGGCGACGGAAGTGATTGCTCGCAACGAATCACGCATGCGCCTGCTCGGCCCGGTGTTGGGCAGGCTACAGTCTGAGCTTTTACAACCCCTGATCCAGCGATCGTTCAACCTGATGGCCGAGCTGCGGCTGTTCGATGCAGCGCCCGAATACATGCAGACCGGCAACATCGAGATCGAATACGTCTCGCCGCTGGCCAAGGCTCAGCGCCAGGGTGAGATCGACAGCACGCTGAGGATGTTCGAGATCCTCAACCCGCTGGCCCAGATCGACCCGGGGATCTTCGACTACGTTGATATGGACGGCCTGGTTAAGTTTGTCGCGCGGACGGTCGGCGTGCCGGCATCGGTTCTGCGATCGGAGCGCGAGGTAATGACGATCCGCGAGGAGCGCCAGGAAGCCGAGGCACAACAGGCGGAGATGGCCCAGATGCAACAGGCCGCTGAGTCTGCTGGCGCCGCCGCGCCGGCGCTGAAGGCAGTCGGAGACATGGGGCAACAGTGACGCCAGAGGATCTAGAGCAGCTCAAGGCTGCATACAAATTTGTCTTCGACACTGACGACGGCCGGCGTGTCCTGGCAGATCTGCGACGACGCTGCCACGCGCATACCTCTACGTTTTCGGCCAATGCCAACGAAACCTTTTTCAACGAAGGCCAGCGCCAGGTCGTGCTGTTCATCGAGGACATGCTGTCCGCAGACGACAACAGGAAGTTACCAACCACTGCAATAGATGAGGAAGAATAGAACATGTCTGACGTAGCAATGGCACAAGAGATAGCGCCTGCTCCCGAGCAAGCGTCTGGCGAGCCTGCCGCACAAGTCACCCAGGATTGGAAATCATCCCTGCCCGAGGATCTCCGCATGGACCCGTCGATCGCCAACCAGCCATCGGTGGAGTCAATGGGGCGGTCCTACATCTCGGCGCAACGCATGGTCGGCCTCGACAAGATCGCAGTGCCAACCGAGCACTCGACCGACGAGGAATGGACCCAGGTTTACGACAAGCTAGGTAGGCCGGAATCTCCTGAAGGTTACGACCTGCAAATGAACAACGTGCCAGAGGGTTTGGAAGCCAACCCCCAGCTGGTCGACTGGTTCAAGGGTACGGCGCATAAGATCGGGATGACGCCCAGGCAGGCACAGGAGCTTGCCGACAGATATAATATCATGGCCGGCGAGGTCGAGCAGTCGCCCGATGAGCTGGCGATCGCCGCCGAGGCCAAGGAACAAGAAGGCGTCCGCTCCCTACAAAGGGAATACGGCAAGGCGTTTGATACCAAGATCGACACGGCAAAGGCTGTGCTTAACCAGTACGGCGGCGAGGAGCTGCTGGGTCTAAAGCTCGAAGACGGGACGCAGCTGGCGTCCAACCCGACCCTGGTGCGCACGCTCGTCAACATCGGCGACTTCATGCAGGGCAGGCTGGGCGAGGATACCCTCCGTGGCGCCAAGACCGGCGGCGATGCCATGACCCCGGCAGACGCGCAGCGCGAGCTGAACACGATACAGGTACAGGGCGGTCCATACTGGGATTCAACGCATCCCGGCCATGCCGCCGCTGTCGCCGAGTCTTTAAAGCTAAACGAATATATCCACGGCACCGACGTGGCGTCGTGATTGTGTGGGCATCGATGCTGGGTAGCCCGTAAGGGTCCAGCGGACACGCCAAGAACGCCAGGGTAGCGCTCACGCGTCCTGCTGACAGCCGGGAAAGCCCAGCGGTCTAGTCAACCGAAATGACAGGAAGGTCCGCAATCATGCGGATAGCCCTCTGAGCACCGTTATTGCTTGGAGTTTTTAACCATGAGCACTCAAGTAACGACGGCCTTTGTCCAGCAATTCAATGCGAACATCGCTCTGCTCTCGCAGCAGAAAGGTTCACGGTTTCGTAAAGCCGTACGCGTTGAGTCGGTAACTGGCGAGAAGGCCTTTTTCGACCAAGTCGGTTCGACTGCAGCTGTAAAACGCAGCTCAAGACATGCCGACACTCCCTTGGTAGTTTGATATCTGCCTAGCGGGTGGGAAACCATCCGCCGAAACCCGGTCAAATTCGGGGAAGCCTGTAAAATGGTAATCCCGAGCGAAGCGCCGCAAGGCGAACGTGTAGAGACTTGACGGCCGGAACCGTAACGCGGCAGGCGACGGTTAAGAGAAAGTCCAGGCCACAAACGACGCAAGTCGGCGGGGAAACCCGTAGCTGGTAAGGGATACACCACACTCCCGCAGAATGGTCGTCATGGACGATTATGAGTGGGCTGATCTAATTGACGATCAGGACAAGATCCGCATGTTGGCAGATCCGACATCGACGTATGCTCAAGCAGCAGCCTCTGCGATGGGCAGGGCGATGGACGATGTAGTCATCGCGGCGATTATCGGCACGTCATCTACTGGCTCGTCTGGTACGACCAGCACGGCGTTGCCATCTGCTCAGAAGATCGTTCACGGTTCTGCCGGCTTGACTATTGCCAAGCTGATCAGCGCCAAGAAGATCCTCGACGAGGCGGACGTGGACCCCAGCATCAAGCGCTGGATCGCGGTCGCTCCTGAGCAAATCGAAGACCTGTTGAACAACACCACTGTGACATCTAGTGATTTCAATACCGTAAAGGCACTAGCACAGGGTGAGATCAACTCCTTCGTCGGCTTCGAGTTCATCGTGACCAATCGCTTAACTGATGACGGCACGTCCCGGCAGGTTGTTGCCTGGGCGCAAGACGGCTTCACGTTGGCGATCGGCAAGGATATGTCCAGCCGGATCGATGAGCGTGCAGACAAGTCTTACTCGACCCAAGTGTACTGCTCCATGACTTTGGGCGGCACACGCATGGAAGAGGTCAAGGTCGTCGAGATCGCTTGTAACGAGTAACGAGTAACCACACCACCACCGCAACTGGGGGGAGCTTAACGGCTCCCCCGTTTTCTTAAAGGAAGGAAGTCCTAATGGCTGTCGTAAATCTATACGGAAGTCGAGTGATGACCGGCCTGGCTAATACCACGCCTGTATCACTCCCCAACGCGGGTCTACACTACGGGCGTATGCGCACCACAGTGGATACCATAACCACCAACGCGGATGATTCAGCAACGTCGACCTACACGCTCGCGCGTATCCCGTCGCACGCTATCATCCTCCCGCAATCCACTCTCTACTGGGATGACCTGGCCTCGTCAGGTTCGCCCACTCTGGATATCGGATTGTTCAAAACCAACAGCTCAGAGCAGTCGTTCACGGATGACGTAGATGCCTTGTCTGCCGGCCATGATGTTACATCGGCTGGTTCGGCATCTGTCCTCACTGACCACGCCAACTCTGGCCTGCCGGTCTGGGACTACATCGCCAGCGTCACGGAAGACCCGCAGGGTCTGATCGACGTTAAGGTGTCGGTCCTCGATGCGGCGCTCACGATCGCGGCGGACATCACGCTGTCGCTGATCTGGGCGGTCAAGTAGCTAACTAGGGGAGCTGTCTGTGCGCCAACACCAGGCAGCTCCCCGCCTCTCTTTATAAGGCAGGCCCATGACCTCAGCAGTTGACATTTGCAACTCGGCATTAAACCTGGTGGGTGCCAACAATATCACCTCGCTCACCGAAGATTCGAAGGCCGCACGGGTGTGCAATCAACGCTACGAGTTCGTTCGCGACAACACTTTCCGAGCGCACCCCTGGAATTGCCTGATCACCCGCAAGCTGCTGGCGCAGGACGCCACCGCGCCGACCTATAAATACGCTTACCGCTATACGTTGCCCACCGATCCGTACTGCCTGCGTGTGCTGTCCGTAAGCGACGACGGCGACCTTGAGCGGCTCGACACCGACTACCAGGTTGAGGCTAACCGTTATTTGTTAACCGACGAGGGCACCCTTTACATCAGATACATCGGGCGGCTGACTGACCCGACGCAATGGGACATCGGCCTGGTGGAGACGATCGCCGCACGGCTGGCTTCAGATATTGCCTACCCGCTGATCGGGTCCAGCTCCTTCGCGAGAGACATGTTCACGCTGTACGAGGAGAAGCTCAAGGAAGCCCGGTTCATTGACGCCACCGAGGGCTACCCTGATGCCATCATCGCGGACACCTATACGGCGGCGAGGTTCTAAACATGGCGCAGGCGTCACCTGCCTTTGTTGCCTGGACCGCTGGGGAGTTTTCTCCGCGCCTGCACGGCCGCACGGATCTGGCTAAATACACTACCGCTGCGGAGACGCTGGAGAACTTCATCGTCCACCCCCATGGAGGCGTTACCCGCCGGCCAGGTACGGAGTTCATCGGTGAACTCAAAGATTCATCGGCAGTTACACGGCTCATCCCGTTCGAGTTCTCGACGACGCAAGCCTATGTGCTGGAGTTCGGCAACCTCTACATGCGGGTTTACAAGGACGGCGGTCGCGTCGTCGAAGGCAACAAGACCATCTCCGGTGTCACCAAGGCCAACCCGGCGGTCGTGACTGCAACCTCGCACGGCTACTCGAACGACGACCATGTGGTGATCTCATCAGTGGCCGGCATGACCCAGCTCAACGGCCGCACGTTTAAAGTTGCAGGCGTGACGACCCATACGTTTCAGTTGTCTGGTGTGGATTCGAGAGACTACTCGACCTACACATCTGCCGGCGTCGCCAACGTGGCTTACGAGATTGCGACGCCATACACCACCGCGCAGCTGTCTAGTCTCAAGTTCGCGCAGTCTGCAGATGTTATGTATCTCTGTCACCCATCGGTCAGCACACGAACACTTACCAGAACTGACCACGACGCCTGGACGATCACCGAGGTCGATTTTGTTAACGGGCCGTTCATCCCGGCCAACATCACGGCGACAACGATCACGCCAAACGGTCGCTCGGGATCTATCACGCTGACAGCCACCACTTCGACGTTTGCCTCGACCGACGTTGGCCGTCTTGTGAAGATCTTCAACGGCTACGCCAAGATCACTGGCTACACGTCAGCGACGGTGGTCGATGCGACGGTAGGAACGATGCCAGACGGCACTGCCGAGTTGCTGCCAACATATACGAATACGACGATTTCATTCACCGAAGGCGACCCGTCAAGTACCGGCCTCGAACACAACGACCGCCTGACAGACACCGCGCGGAACTTTGTCGAGGAAGGCTTCACCGATAACATGGTGATAACGATAACCGGCAGCACCTCGAATAATAAGTCTGTCAAGATCGTCCAGATAACCGACGACACGATGTTGT
>Ga0208449_1001836_pt1 | contig 10814 bp, 10 predicted proteins | sample MalvireepMed_s17_FD_184247 | JGI IMG/M metagenome (GOLD analysis project Ga0208449, IMG submission 184247) | Marine viral communities from the Global Malaspina Expedition - Malaspina viral metaG DeepMed_s17 (SPAdes) (version 2) | ecosystem: Environmental > Aquatic > Marine > Oceanic | place...
CTAATAGAGGACAACCTCTAGCTAAAATTATTAATGCTTTTGATGTTGAACAAAAAAACTTCCAAAGCGGGGGCTTAAACATGGCAAGAACAGAAGAAGAAGTATATGACGACACAGAAGATCAAATGGACATGATGGGATTTGAGCCTCAAGAACAATCTATTGATCCTGTAAGTGGAAATGAAGTACCACTAGGAGGTACGGCTGAAGGTGTAAGAGATGACATTGACGTAAAGATGAGCAAAGGGGAAATGGTAATTCCTGAGTATGCTGTAAACTATCATGGTGTAGAAACATATGTAGATTCTATCCAAAAGGCACAGCGAGGCTATGATCAAATGAAAGATATGGGTTTAGTGGGTAATCCTGATGAAGCAATAATGGATCAAAGTGAACCTCTACCTAAAATGGGAGCAAAAGATATTCCTGAATATCAATTTGGTGGATTGTCTAGTGCTCCACTTCCTAAAATTCCTACACCTACAATAGCACAACCTGTTACTGAAGAGGTCTCTACAGTAGCTCCATTACCTCCTGTAAACACTCAACCTACTCCTATAATGTCTCCATATCCTAGTGGGTATTTTATTGAAATAGCGGGACAACCTAACATGTTTAAGTTTGTAGCTCCTCCGGGGCAACAAAACACACTTACAGGAACATATACGAGAGAACAAATAGGAAGTTCTGCTCCTATTGCTCCTACAGGTACAAAATCTGAATCTGTATATGGACCGGGATTTCAGACATATACTCCTTCTTATACAATGCAAAATATACCAAGTACAGGTGGTTATAAAGTTATACCGTATACAAATGCTGAAGGAAATATTATTTATATGACTAGCGTTAATGGGCAGATACAAGGAACAGTTCCTGCAGGTTATTCACCATCTGTTAAAGAAGCTGAACCACAAATGGAACAACCTATTCAAGCTCCTGTAATAACACCTCCTATATCTCCGGGTGGTCCTCCGGGTGGTCCTCCAAGTCCTCCAAGTGGTGTTGTAGGTGTAACACCTGTAACATCGCCCTCTGTAACACCAGCTACTGCAACGGGAACGGGTGCCAGTTTTCAACCCGCCCCAGTTGGACCTGCTCTTTCAGCCGAGAACCAAGCTACCGTTCAGTCAATACAAAATTCGATACAATCACAGGGAATATTGGGAGGTGATGTGGTATCAGAATCTAGTATAATATCTCAAACTGCACCAGAAGCCTCAATTGATATTTCATTAGTAGATTCGCCAGTTGGAGATATTACAGTAGTTGATGCAGCTAAAGCTGTTATAAGTGCACTTACAGGAAGTTCTCTTGCTGCTGAGGTAGTAGTAGGTGTACCAATGGCTTTAGCTTTTCATCAAAATCAAAGAGCAACAGCACAGATGCAATCTCAATTGGGTATTATAGGTGCTGCTGCTTCACCAACTGGTTGGTCATATCATAAAACAAATACTAAACTTGGTCCCGCATTAGTAGCATATAATAAAAATGATGTTACAGCTTTAGTAAACCCAATGCAAAATATAAGATCAGTTGAGGCAATGCATTTTCGTTCCGATTTTACAGATATGACAAATACTGATATAATTAATGCTATGGTTGAAGACCCAAATGGAAATCTTGTAGGTTTTAATGCTCCACATGGAAAAAGTACTAAACATGGAATGTATTTGGATGATGGGTCTTTTCAGAGTAGGTATGGTATATCTGCTACGGGGTATGCAGGAGATTTTAAATCTATGTCTGATTTAGACCAAGCTGAAGTTTCATTTAGAAGAAGTAGAACTTTTCTTTCATTTCTTACAAATATAGATGATAGCTTTAAGACTGAAAATGCTAAAGCTATTGAGCAACAAATGAATGATTCTCTTGCTGATATTGAAAAAAATAATCCTGATCTAACTAAAACACAACATGAAGACCTTGCAACTTTTCTTGCGCGGGCGAGGCGCAATGCGGCGATTGCTCCTAGTGTAGCAGGACAAATTGGTAAGTCTGGAATGTCTACTGTACATGGAATGGCAACTTCACAAGCAGCCGCAGGACTTGCACAGGCACAGGCTGCTGCACAAGCACAGGCTGTTACTCAAGCCAATGTAGATGCAATGAACGCAGCTATGACGGGTACTGCGGCGGTGTCACCCGGATCGGTCACTGGACCGGGTGTTACAGGCGCTCCACAAGGTGTTGCAATTGGTAGAGGTACGCCTAGTGGCCCCAGTGGTCCCGGTGGTAAAATTATTTGTCTAGAATCACATAGACAAGGACTACTTGATACCAAAATATTTGAAGCAGATGAAACTTGGGGAGATATTATTCCTAAGATAGTTCTAGATGGCTATCATTTGTGGGCTAAACCTGTTGTAAGAAAAATGCGTAAAAGCCGTAGTTTCTCTAAGAAAATTGCATGGCTATCTCGTCCAGTTGCAAAAGAAGCTGCCAAACAAATGGGAGTAGGAGAAGGTTCTAAAATAGGATTAGCTATGCTTTGTGCAGGTATGCCTATTTGTGCAGTATTAGGAGCTTTTATGTTGCCCTTTAAACAAACGGACATTCCCTTAATTATAGATTTAGAAAAAGTAGGAGATAGATAATGCCAGAAGAAATAGTACCTAAAGAACAAATGGAAGTGTTTAATCGAGGACGAACAGAGCGGCGTCCTTCTCTTCCTCCTCGTAGGATGGCTGAAGCGCCAATGGAAGAAGAAGTAATGGATACAGGACTATCTAGAAGTGACCCAAAAACATTGTTGGCTGATTTTGGAACCTTTTTAATAGGACTACCTAATGAAAAAACTACTTTTATGAAATCTTTTGTTTTGGATAATCCTCCTATTACGGAAGCGGTATCTGATACTTTACAAATGCCTCCTGAAGATTTAAACGATATTTTTAACGCATTATTGGGAGATGGAGAAGCAAGTAAAAGATTAGTAGAAAAGTTTGGTGGTGAAGAAGCTATGGCTATGGAAGAACCAATGCAACCACGACCACTTGCACAACCACAACCACAACCACAGATGCCAATGCAAGCGGAACAACCTCCAGTACCAATGGAGCAAGGCAGAGGATTAGCCTAACTACAATAATTCTCATTTTGTTGGCCTTACCTAACCCCCCTAACAGGCTACGGTTGGCCCCAACACAGGAGTAAGAATATGGTAGAGCAAGTCGGTGTAGTAGAACCTGTAAAGAAAGTTATGGGTTTTGCAGGTGAAAAATATAATGCTAAAAAAACAATTGAAGACGAAGAAAAAGAATTGGAAGAACTAAAAATAGAACAAAGTAAGTTTGAAGAAATAGAAGAAAAGAAAGCACAGCAAGAAGCTGAAGATCGTATAGAGCCAGATAATCCAGAAGAAAAAACTTTTAAGAAACGGTATGGAGATTTACGTAGACATTCACAAAAACAAAAACAAGAATATGAAGATAAAGTTTCTTCTTTAGAATTACAACTTTCAGTGGCTACAAAGGCACAAATACAGTTACCTAAGACAGAAGAAGAGATTGATGTTTGGTCACAAGAATATCCTGATGTATCTGCAATTATTGAAACTATTGCAATAAAAAAAGCAAAGGAACAGTCTCAGGATTTAGAAGCTAAAATGGACGAAATTAATAAGCTTCAAGCTTCAGCAAAGAGAGAGAAAGCAGAAGCTGAACTTTTTTCATTACATCCAGACTTTGAAGATATTAGATCTACTGATGATTTTCACCAATGGGCAGAAGAGCAACCTAAATGGATACAAGAAGCTCTTTATGAAAATGAAACAGATGCCCGTTCTGCAGCTAGAGTAATTGATTTATATAAAGTAGATAAGGGTAAAGAAATACCTGACAAAAAGAAATCAGCAAAAAGTAAATCTGCTGCTGAACAAGTAAATACAAGAAGTAAAAGAAAAGCTCCAGATTCTGATGGTAGTAATTCACAATGGCGTGAATCTACTATAGATAAAATGAGTGCAGATGAATACGAAAAGCATTCAGAGGAAATTATGGAATCAATCCACTCTGGTAATTTTATTTATGATATATCTGGAGAAGCTAGATAAAAATAAATTTTTAGCTTGACAAATAGTGATATTTAACTATAAAGGTATTATTAAAAGAACTAGGCCCATATTTATTATGCTACCTCTAGTTTTTTAGACTACGCTTTTCGGTATACCCAGTAAACAAGGCCGATAAATTTTTGATCAATATTTATCTTACCCTCTCTGTGTCTGGCCCCTAGAAAAGTTAAACCTTGTGGTGTGACATATTTGTCACACTTGTGAGCCTTGCTGCTCACTCGTAACGAGAAAAGGAGAAAGATTATGGCTTTTCAACGTGCGGCAGGGTATAACAATTTGCCGAATGGCAATTTTAGCCCTGTTATTTATTCTAAGCAGGTACAGGTCGCTTTCCGTAAGAGTTCTGTAGCTGAAGGGATCACCAATAACGATTATTTTGGTGAAATCGCAAGCTTTGGTGATACTGTTCGTATTATCAAAGAACCTGAGATCACGGTCAGATCGTATGCCCGTGGTACTCAAATCTCTCCTCAAGACCTCGATGATGAAGATTTTAGTTTGGTCGTAGATCAGGCTAATTACTTTGCCTTCAAGGTTGACGACATTGAAGAAGCACATTCTCATGTGAATTTTCAGTCAGTAGCATCTGATCGTGCGGGCTATCGCCTTAAAGATCAGTATGATGCGGAAGTATTGGGTTACCTTTCGGGGTTTGCTCAAAGTTCTGTAAGTGCAGTTGCCAGTACCGCTAATACTACGGTTTCTGGAACCAAGGCTGTGTCTACTGCTGGTTCAGATGAATTGCTTACTTCAATGAAGGTGAGGAAAGATTCTTTTGGCAGTATTACCACTTCATCGGCGGGGGATCATTCAATTCCTCTTGCGCCACGGTTGCCGGGAGCTAGTGCGCTTCCGACTGCTACGGCTTCGCCTAACATGGTTATTGCTAGGATGGGTCGGCTTTTAGACACTCAGTTTGTTGACAAAGATGGTCGTTGGCTAGTTGTGTCTCCACATTTCATGGAAGTTTTGATGGATGAAGATTCGCGTCTTTTGAATCAAGATTTTGGTGAAGCTGGAGCACTACGCAACGGTCTTGTACTCAACAATCTTTACGGCTTCAAAGTTTATGTCTCTAACAATCTTCCAGCAGTAGGTACTGGTCCCGGCACGAGTGGCACGGCAAACCAGAAATCTAACTATGGAGTTATTGTTGCTGGACATTCATCTTCAGTAGCCACTGCAAGCCAGATCACAAAAACGGAAACGTATCGTGATCCTGATAGCTTTGCTGATATCGTGCGTGGTATGCACCTTTATGGTCGTAAGATTTTGCGTCCTGAAGCAATTGCCACTGCTATTTACAATATAGCATAGAGGAGGTAATACAATGGCAACTTTTGATATGACACTAAAATCAACTACTGGCGTAAGTGCCAACTCTATTGCATCTAATCAAGTTACTCGTCCCGGAAGTTCTATGAGAATGGTAGATGCCATTCTTGATGTGGACGCTCTAGCTGCAGATGGCTATAGTTGTACAAATGGTGATATTTTCCAGCTTCTAGAAATCCCTGCAAATACTTTTGTTTTGTTTGCTGGGGCAGAAGTTCTTAAAGCTTTTGATGGTAGCTCCCCAACAGTAGATATTGATTTTGCTGCTGGTGATGATATTGTCGATGGTGGAGATGTTACCTCTACGGGTATTCTTGCTGAAGGAACAAATGGTCAGTCCAATGACGTTATTACTGGTGCTGATTCTTTGTTTGAGTGTTTCGTAACGACTACGGATACGATTGACGTTAAGTTGATCGCTGCTTCCGCTGACGTTACTGAGGGAAGGCTGCGAGTTTATGCATGTCTTGTTGACGTAAACGGCTATGCAGAAGCCGCTGATGAAGTTGATAGAGATCAGCTTGCTTAGTTAAATTTGGTGGGGAGGGGGGAAGAACTTTCCTCTCCCCATCATAACTATATATAGGATAGCAAATGGCAAATACCTTTTTAATTTATACTAATGATGTTCTTGCAAGAATGAATGAAGTGCAATTAACATCTTCTGATTTTAGTAGTTCTCGTGGTATTCAAACACAAGCTAAGAATGCTGTAAATCAATCTATTAGATATATTAACCAACGAGAATTTACTTGGCCTTTTAATACAGTAGAGGCTTCAAAAACATTAACTGCAGGCATAACAAGATATGCTTTACCTTCCAATACAAAATGGATTGATTATGCTACATTTAGAATACAAAAGAGTTCTACATTAGGAAATGCTACGCAACATTTATCTACATTAGATTACCATGAATATTTAGATATGCATATTAAACAAGAAGATGAAGTAGTTAATACTGCACTAAACGGTTCGCATACAGATTCAGTTACAACTATAACCGTAGATTCAACTACAGGATTTGATTCTACTGGTACAATTGTTGTTGATGAAGAACAAATTACATACACAGGAGTTAGTTCAACTACCTTTACAGGAGCTACGAGAGCAGCAGGAGGAACTACTGCTGCTTCTCATTCTGATGATGCTACTGTAACACAGTTTGATGGTGGTAGTATTCCTACACATATATTTCGTACTCCTGATAATGCTTATGGCCTGTTTCCATATCCAAATAAAGCTTATACTTTAGTTTTTGATTACTATACATTTCCAAGTACAGATTTATCTGCTCATAGTGATACAACTACTATTCCAGATAGATTTAAACATATAATTGTAGATGGGGCGGTATCTTATGTATATTTATATAGAAGTGAAGTTCCTTTATATGAAAGAAGTTTTGCAATGTTTAATGAAGGAATAAAACATATGCAAACACTCTTAATAAATAGATTTGATTATGTGCGAAGTACTTACATCCCTCGTTCAATTAATTCTGCATATACCACATCTTCATCATTTTAATTAAAGAAAGGAAAATAAAATGACTCAAATACCTCAAGGTTCAAATATGTTTTGGGATGTGCAATCTGTAGTTACTGTAGGTTCTAGTGCAGCCCAAACAAACGTATCAAATTATAATGTAGTTACTATGCATTTATCTGCAGAGATTTATGCTAATTTTGGTAGTTCAGATTCTGCTGCTATAAGCACTGCAAATGATATTAAACTAAGTGCGGGACTTCATTCATTGACTGTTCCAAAACAAGCAGGAAATTCTCAATATTTAAATTACGCTCGTGTAGGTGGAACTGACGTAACTATGCGTATAGTACTATCATAAGGAGAAGGATATGGGAATTTTAGCAGGACTTATAAGTGAAAATGTTGATAGGCATACACAAGATATTACAACTCTTACCGCAACAGCTTCAATAACTACAGCAGATCATTCAGGTAGAACGCTTCTTATGGGTGAAGTAGGTGGTGACGCTGCTGCTACCTTTACACTTCCTGCAGCTACAGGAACTGGCAGTGTATTTAAATTTGTCGTTTCAGTAGTTAATACATCTAACTATTTAATCAAGGTAGCTGATGCTACAGATACGATAGATGGTCAAATTATAATTACTGATGCAGACGGCACTGCTGCTACTTCTTTTGTAACGGCTGCTGCTTCAGATACTATTACACTTAATGGAACAACTACTGGTGGAGGTGCTATTGGAGATTACGTTGAGGTAATTGATATAGCCTCTAATCAATATTCAGTAAGCGGTATGGTAACGTGTGCTGCTGGTTCAAACATTGCAACTATGTTTAGTGCTACGGTATCGTAATAATACTACGTGGATTGACAACACGATAAACTGTTAATACTACATAAATAAGGAAAGGAATACAAAATGGCAAGTTTTAAAATGACACAGGGTATATCGCGTGTACCTGAAGATATGTTTGTTGAAGACGGTATGACTGTAACTTCAGGCGGTTTAACGGTTACTGCTGGTGGTCTAACTGTTACTGCAGGTACAACCGATTTGAGTGGATCATTTATACGAGATGTGGTTACTCTTACTGCAGACACTACGATTACGAATGCTGCTCATGCGGGGCGTATTTTGTTAATGGGTGAAGTTGGCGGCGATGCATCCGCTACTTTTACATTGCCAGCGGCAACAGGTACTGGTGCAGAGTTTAAGTTTATTGTATCTGTAGTAAATACCTCCAACTATGTAATTCAAGTTACTGGTGACGATACGATTGATGGTTCAGTAGTTGTTACGAATGATAGTACAGATGGTGGTACGGCTTCGCTTATTTCATGGCCTACTGTAGCTGCTTCAGATACTATTACTCTTAATGGTACGACTACTGGTGGTGTAAATATAGGAGACTATATTCTATTGACCGATATTGCTACGGACCAATATTCAGTAAGTGGATTGCTTAATGCTTCTGGAACTGAAGCTACACCATTTAGTGCTGCTGTATCCTAATGAATGATACTAATGCTGCTGCTGCTATGTGTAATAATGAAAAATGTACATGTAAAAATTGCACATGCGAAAATTGTCAATGTTTTCTTGGAAACCCTTGTGAATGTAGTGAAGGTAAAAATGAATGACACTAAGATTAAAAAATGCAGCAGCAGCATTAGACAGTACTAATCTTACTTCAGTTTATACTTGTCCTACAAATTTTACTGCAAGAATAAAAGAAGTATGGATAACAAATATAGATGGATCAAGTGCAGCTAATATAACTTTAAAATGGACAGATACTTCTGCAAGTGCTACGTATGATTTACTTAGTACTTTTAGTGTAGCTGCAGATAATTATACACAATTTTCTGATACTAATATAATACTAGAAGCAGGAGATATTTTTAAAGCACAAGCTTCTGCTGCAGACGATCTTACAGTATCATTATTTATTGAAGAAGAACTAAATGTTACAGGATAACTATTAATGCCAGATACTTCCTCTATATCTCCAGTTACAGTTTCTTTAGGTGGTGGTCTTATTTTAGATAGGGATGATTTCTCTATTCCACCGGGAGCAGCGGTAGCTTTACAAAATTTTGAGCCAAGTATAAAGGGGGGTTATCGAAGACTTACAGGAAGTAGTAAGTTTGATGATGATCAGGTAAATAGTACAAATACAATCTTAGGAGTTCAGGTATTTAATAGTGGAGTATTAGCCGCTTCAGGTAATCTATTAAAATTCAGTACAGGAAGTGGTTGGTCTGCAAGTATTGCTACAAGAACATCTGCTGGTCGTTATAAATTTGACGATTTCAATTTTACTAATGCTGAAAAAATAGTAATGGTAGATGATGTAAATCAAGCTGCTACATATGATGGTTCTACTTATACCCTATTGAGTAGTACTGGTGCTCCTGCTGATCCAGCTTCTGTAGCTGTGTTTAGGGATCATATATTTTTTGGAGGAATGTCTACTAACCCACAAGAAATTGTATTTACTGCACCCTTTCTTGAAAACGATTTTACGGCTGCAAACGGAGCAGGGTCTATAAAAGTTGATACAAGCATTGTGGAATTGAAGGTATTCCGTGATGCTTTATTTATTTTTGGTAAAGATAAAATATATAGACTTACTGGTACAAGTATAGCAGATTGGCAAGTAGTGCCTGTAACAAGAACACTGGGTTGTGCCGATGGATTTTCTGTACAGGAAATAGGTGGTGATCTTTTGTTTTTATCTCCAGATGGTCTAAGAACAATTGCTGCTACTGCTAGAATTGGTGACATAGAATTGGGTACTGTATCTAAACCAATTCAACCCCGTATTGAAGATATTGGTTTTGATAATGTTACTTCTGTTATTGTAAGAGGAAAAAGTCAATATAGATTATTTTATCCAAAAACAGGCGGCACTACAGAAAATAGTAGGGGTATTTTAGCTACATTAAAAAGGACACCAGAAGGAAGTATTGGATTTGAATATGCAGATTTAATCGGTATAAAGCCTTCATCTATGGATTCTGGTTTTATTAGTAACACCGAATATATAATTGAGGGAGGATACGATGGCTATGTACGTAGGCAAGAAAATGGAGATACCTTTGATGGCTCAAATGTAATAGCTATTTATCGTTCTCCTGATTTATCTCTTGGAGATACGGGCCTAAGAAAACTTATGCAACGAGTTATTTTAAATTACGAAGTAGAAGGAACAATAGCTGCAGAACTTAGAATTAGATATGATTCAGACGATAGAGATGTACCACAACCAGCAAAATTTGATATTACTTCTCCCGGTGGAATAGCAATTTTTGGTAGTTCTTCTTCTGAATATGCTAATGCAGTATATGGATCAAGTGGTGCTCCTATATTTAGAAGGGCTATTGAAGGATCAGGATTTCTAATTGCTGTTAAGCTTAACCATAATAGTTCTAATAATCCCTTTACTTTAAATTCATATCAATTAGAATTTACAACTGGAGGACGTAGATAATGGGTTCAACGTATACACGACAAAGTAGTACTGAAATAGTAGATGGAGAAGTTATTAATGCTTCAGATTTTAATAATGAGTTTGAACAGCTTGTATCTGCTTTTGCTGTATCTACTGGGCATAGCCATGACGGTACAACCGCTGAAGGTGGTCCTGTAACTAAGCTTTTAGGGACAGCTATTACTATTGGTGATGCTACGTCTGGAACAGATATTGCAGTAACTTTCGATGGTGAATCAAGTGATGGTGTTTTAACTTGGATGGAAGATGAAGATCATTTCAAGTTTTCTGATGATGTTGTAATAGATAGTAGTAAAAGAATATATTTGTATGATGAAGGTGGTGAATATATTTATGGTGATGGCACAGACTTATACTTAGTCTCTGGTGCAGATATTAATATTCCTGCAAATATTGG
>Ga0208449_1001840_pt1 | contig 10801 bp, 10 predicted proteins | sample MalvireepMed_s17_FD_184247 | JGI IMG/M metagenome (GOLD analysis project Ga0208449, IMG submission 184247) | Marine viral communities from the Global Malaspina Expedition - Malaspina viral metaG DeepMed_s17 (SPAdes) (version 2) | ecosystem: Environmental > Aquatic > Marine > Oceanic | place...
CTAGCCTAAAAGCAGGAGAGCCACTTTTCTACGCTAAAAAAGATGAAAGTATCAAATTTGTTTCACCTGTAAGTGGAACACTTACTGAAATTAAACGAGGAGCAAAACGCGTTATTACACATTTAGTAATTGAAGCAGATGGTAAGGATACTACGGTAGAATTTCCTACGCTTGATGTAAATGCTGCAAATGCCGAGGCGATCAAGGCGCGTATGCTAGAATCTGGTCTTTGGCCATTTATCAAGCAGCGTCCTTATGATATTATTGCCAGTACAGAGACGACTCCTGATGCTATTTTTATTTCAGGACACAACAGTGCTCCATTGTCGCCTGATTACAATTTTAGTCTGAAGGGTAAAGAAGCATATATACAGGCTGCAATTACCGCGTTGAGTAAATTGACCTCAGGTAAGATCTATTTAGGAGTAGGTAAAGCGTCTGATTCTGTTTTTGCTAACATTAGCGAAGTAGAGATGCATACGGTTTCAGGACCACACCCTTGTGGAAATGTAGGAACGCAAATCAATAAAATTGCTCCAATAAATAAAGGAGAAACCGTTTGGACCGTAGCGCCTGAGAATTTAGCGATCATCGGAGAGCTATTCTTAACCGGGAAGTTTAACCCTGAGCGTGTGATTTCTGTATCAGGATCTGGTATCAAAGCGCCTAAATATTATAAGACTAAGATAGGAGCTGAAGTTTCAACGTTTGCATATTCAGCAGGTATTGAAGGTGATAACGTACGTATGATCTCAGGAAATGTGTTAACTGGAGATCAAGTAAATGCAGACGGGCATTTAGGGTACTACCACAATGAATTTGCTGCTATTCCTGAAGGAGACGATTACGAACTCTTTGGGTGGAATAAGCCGGTATTCAACAAGATTTCTTCATCAAGAGCTTTAACCTTCTCTTGGTTATTCCCAAATAAGAAATACGATCTAGACACCAATACAAACGGTGAGCATCGTGCATTTGTAGTGACTGGTAATTATGAAGAGGTTTTTCCTCTGGATATTTACCCATTACAATTATTAAAGGCTTGTATGGTACAAGATCTTGATGCGATGGAAGCTTTAGGAATGTATGAAGTAGCTCCTGAAGATTTTGCGCTTACCGAGTTTATTTGTGTGTCAAAACAACCACACCAAGCAATAATTCGTAAAGGACTTGATTTAATGTACGCTGAAATAGGATAAAAGCTATGGGATTAAAAGAAAAATTACACGGAATTAAAGAGGATTTCAAGGGCAAGAAAATGGCGCCTGCATTTAATGCATTGCACACCTTTCTTTATACGCCTAATGAAACCACGCATAACGGAGCTCATATTAGAGCTGTAGATGACTTGAAGCGTACCATGAACACGGTGATCATGGCGCTTATCCCTGTTTTAATATGGGGTATTTTTAATGCAGGTTACCAACATTATGCGGCAGTTGATGCAGCAAATGGAATTGTTAGAGAAGCAAGCCTTTTTGGTAACTTTTTTACTTGGGATAATTTTACAATGGGTGCAATTACAGTGCTTCCATTAGTGATTGTTTCTTATGGAGTTGGACTTTTAGTTGAATTCATTTTTGCTGTAATCAAAGGACACGAAGTAGAAGAAGGATATCTTGTGACAGGGATGCTCGTTCCTTTAATTGTACCGGTAGATATCCCGTTATGGATGCTTGCTGTTGCAGTTGTTTTTGGTGTAGTAATTGGTAAGGAAGTTTTTGGAGGTACCGGGATGAATATTTTGAATCCTGCACTTACGATTAGAGCCTTTTTATTCTTTGCTTATCCTACTTGGATGAGTGGTGATAAAGTTTGGGTTCACGGAGCTAAAGAAGCAGTAGGTACTCCAGACGCGATTTCAGGAGAAACAATTTTAGGTTCTTATGCGCAGAATTCTTCTGTAGTATATGATTTTGCTGATAAGTTTTTTGGGTTTATTCCTGGTTCTGTAGGAGAGACCTCTACCTTCTTGATTTTATTAGGAGGTTTGTTTTTAATGTTTACCAAGATCGCAAGCTGGAGAATTATTCTAAGTGCGATCGTTGGAGCCGCGGTAATGGGATTGATCTTTAACGGTGTTGTAGATGCTGGCTGGATAACTGAATCAAGTAAATTCTATGGATTGATGAGTACTCCATATTGGGAGCACCTTATCATAGGAGGAATTGCTTTTGGTATCGTATATATGGCCACAGATCCTGTTTCTGGATCACAAACCAATACCGGTAAATATTGGTACGGTTTCTTAATCGGGTTCTTCTCGATCATGATTCGTGTATTTAACCCTGCATATCCAGAAGGTGTATTCTTAGCGATCTTATTAATGAACGTTTTTGCACCTACAATTGATCACTACGTGGTACAGGCAAACGTTAAAAAACGTATGAAACGTTTAAAACTTAAAACTGCTTAATAATGGCAAATACAGATAAAAACAGTTACACGATAATCTTTGCTATAGTGATGGTGCTTGTAGTGGGAGCACTATTAGCTTTTACCGCATCAAGCTTGAAGCCAACGATTACCGAAAATGAGCGCTTTGAAAAGCAACAGAACATCCTTTACGCTATGGGTGTAAATGAGAATGTTGAAGGTGCAGTGAATTTTATTCCGGCAAACGAGGTTGAGGCTGAGTTTTCAAAATATATCAAAGAACAATTGGTTATTCAGAACGGAGAAGTGAAAAAAGATAGTTCTGCATATTTGATTGACCTTAAAGGTGAATTAAGTAAAGATATGTCAGAGCGTAAGCTTCCATTGTTCGTAGGAGAGAAAGAAGGTAAAGATTATTACATTATACCGCTTTACGGTAAAGGACTTTGGGATGCGATCTGGGGCTTTGTAGCTCTTGATACTGATTATGTTGTGCAGGGTGTATTCTTTGATCACAAAGGTGAGACTCCAGGACTTGGTGCAAACATCAAGGAGCGTTATTTTATGGATGACTTCACCGGTGAAGAAATTATGAACGGTACGCAGTACTCAGGGATCACTGTAGCAAAAGGAAATAACGACCCATTAAACGAACGTAAGGATGATGGAAAAGTAGATGCTATTGCTGGGGCAACCATCACCGGTAACGGTGTGACTGCAATGATCAATAGTACAGTTAAGCTTTATATTCCTTACTTAAAAGATATTAAATTATAATTATGGCACTACTATCTAAAAAAGACAGAGGTCTCATTCTAGATCCTCTAGCAGATAACAACCCAATTACCATTCAGGTATTAGGTATTTGTTCGGCGCTTGCGATTACAGCTCAGTTAAAAGCTTCGATAGTGATGGCACTTTCGGTAGTGTTTGTACTTGCAGTAGGTAATGTCGTGATTTCTTTGATGCGAAATATCATTCCGTCAAAAATTAGAATTATCGTGCAGCTTGTTGTTGTAGCAGCTTTGGTAATCATCGTTGACCAGGTGCTTAAGGCATTTGCTTACGAGTTGAGTAAAACGCTTTCGGTTTTCGTAGGTCTTATTATTACTAACTGTATCATTATGGGACGTTTTGAAGCCTTTGCATTAGGTAACGGTCCTTACAGATCCTTCTTAGACGGTATTGGTAATGCTGCCGGTTATGGGTTGATCTTGATTATCGTAGGTTTCTTTAGAGAACTATTAGGTTCTGGTACCTTATTAGGGTATAAAGTACTAGGAGATCCAATCGCAAAAACAGGACTTTATGCAATTGGGTACGAAAACAACGGTTTTATGTTGCTATCGCCAATGGCACTTATAGTGGTGGGAATCATTATTTGGGTACAGCGTTCTAGAAACAAAGAGTTAATCGAAGAAAACTAAAGATTACGAATGGAGGTTTTCCTCTTTTCTAACTTCTTATTATAAAAAAATGGAACACGTAGAGTTATTTTTTAAATCAATTTTTATAGACAATATGGTATTTGCCACCTTCCTTGGGATGTGCTCTTACTTGGCAGTGTCTAAAAAAGTTTCTACCGCTGTGGGTCTGGGTGCTGCAGTAATCTTTGTACTTGCAGTAACAGTACCTATGAACTGGTTATTAGATCAGTATGTACTGCGTCCGGGAGCCTTAACGTGGTTAGGCCCAGAATATGCAGATTATGATTTGAGCTTTTTATCTTTTATTCTCTTTATTGCGACCATCGCAACGATGGTACAGCTGGTAGAGATTGTAGTTGAAAAATTTGCACCCTCATTATACAACTCCTTGGGTATTTTCTTACCGCTTATCGCTGTAAACTGTGCGATTCTAGGAGGATCATTATTTATGCAGTCTAGAGATATTCAAACTTTAGGTCTGGCATTCAATTATGGTCTTGCTTCAGGAATAGGTTGGTTTCTAGCGATTTTAGCAATCGCTGCTATCCGTGAGAAAATTAGATATTCTAATGTACCTGCTCCTTTGAGAGGATTGGGAATTACCTTTATCATTACAGGTCTTATGGCTATCGGATTTATGAGTTTTGGTGGAATGCTTACAGGAGGTGAGGAGAAAACCGAAACTACTGATGAAGTAGCAAAAGTAGAAGTTCAAAGTCAAGATACGACTGAAGAGGATGAGTCTTTAGCTGAAGTATCTCAAGAAATAAACAACAAGTAAATATGTTTTTAGCAGCAAGTACAGGAGGAGTTATCGCAGCAACTGTAGTAGCGTTTTTAGTACTAACACTTGTGTTAGTAGGATTACTACTTTTTGCAAAAGAAAAATTATCTCCATCAGGTCCGGTAAAAATTACCATCAACGGAGAGAAAGAAATTGAAGTAGATTCAGGTAGTTCATTACTTTCTACTTTAGGTGGAAAAAAAGTATTCTTACCATCTGCTTGTGGTGGTGGTGGTACTTGTATTCAGTGTGAGTGTCACGTTTTAGAAGGTGGTGGTGAAGCACTTCCTACTGAAACGCCACACTTTACCCGTAAAGAATTAGCAGCAGGAGCACGTCTTGCTTGTCAGGTAAAGGTGAAGCAAGACATGAATATCACAATCCCTGAAGAGGTATTTGGTATTAAGAAATGGGAAGCAACTGTTGTACGTAACTACAACGTGGCATCGTTTATCAAGGAATTCGTTGTTGAAATTCCTGAAGATATGGATTATAAAGCGGGTGGATATATTCAAATTGAAATTCCTGAAACTACAGTGAAGTTTGAAGATATTGATATTACTGCGCATCCAGAAGAGCACGAGACTCCAGATAAGTTTCAGGAAGAGTGGGATAAGTTTAAACTTTGGCCGCTTGTAATGAAAAATACCGAAACTGTAGAGCGTGCGTATTCAATGGCTTCTTACCCTGCAGAAGGACGTGAGATTATGTTGAATGTACGTATCGCAACACCACCATTTGATCGTGCTAAAGGCGGTTGGATGGATGTGAATCCTGGTGTAGCTTCTTCTTATATCTTCAGTAGAAAGAAAGGAGATAAAGTAATTATTTCTGGGCCTTACGGTGAATTCTTCATCAACGAGTCTGAAGCAGAAATGCTTTACGTTGGTGGTGGAGCAGGTATGGCGCCAATGCGTTCACATTTATATCACTTATTCAAAACCTTAAAGACCGGTCGTAAAGTGACTTATTGGTATGGTGGTCGTTCTAAGCGTGAGCTATTTTACCTTCAGCATTTTTATGACTTAGAAAAAGAGTTTGAAAATTTCAGTTTCTACTTAGTGCTTTCTGAGCCATTAGAAGAGGATAACTGGAAAGTAAAAGAAGATATTCATAGTGAAGGTGACGGTTTTGTTGGTTTTGTTCACAACGCTGTAATTGAACAGTATTTGAGCAAGCACGATGAGCCAGAAGAAATAGAATTGTATTTCTGTGGGCCTCCATTAATGAACAAAGCAGTTCAGAAAATGGGAGAAGATTTTGGTATCCCAGATGAGAACATTCGTTTTGATGACTTTGGAGGTTAATCTTCTAAAGTTTATAAAATGCAAAAGCCGTTACGAAAGTAGCGGCTTTTTTTCTACTATAATTTAGAGCGTAGTATCTTTGCAGCATGGCAGAATTATTGAATAAACAAGAGCTTCATAACCTTGCGATGAATATCGTAGGGAAGGATTTAGAAGATCAAGGTTTTGAGTTTTTAGGAGTGAATAGTCAGTTGAAGCGTAACCCTCAGTTTGTGGCTTTAAAGAATAAAAAGCTGCATTTTGTTATCGTACGTGCGGTTAGTTATCCTGAAAATGCCAATACCTATGACGAAGGTTTTATGAGCGAAATGAAACTACACGCCGATAAGTTTAATGCCCGAACGTTCTACGCCGGTGTAGGTTTAGGTAGTGCAGAAGATTATGGCAAGCCTGTGGAAAAAGGAGATGCTTACACGGTAATTTATAATGGTTTACAAGAAATAGAATGATGAGATCTTTAACATTACTAGTTGTTGTTTTATTGTTGGTTGGCTGCAAATCAGAACCAAAATTGGTGGTTTTAAGCGGGCAAGCTTTAGGTACCGGCTATCAAGTGCAGTTTTACGCAAATGAACGTTTTGAGGTCGCTCAAAAGTTTGACTCAACCGTTGCTGCAATTAATCAATCGATGAGCACTTATCAACCAGATTCTGATATTTCGAGAATCAATGCCGGAGATACTTCGGTCGTTGTTGATGAGATGTTTAAAGAAGTTCTGGCTTTATCCAGAACGGTGTATCAGGCTACTAAGGGTTATTACGATCCAACCGTGGGCATACTGGTCAATGCTTATGGTTTTGGACCAGGAAAACCGATTAAACAGCTTGATAGTGTGGTTTTAGATTCTTTAAAAGCTTATGTGGGTTTGGATAAAATCAAAATTTCTGAAGCAGGGAAAATTCTTAAGGAGAATCAGTCGGTATATCTTGATTTCAACAGTATCGCAAAAGGATATTGCATCGACCGTATTGGAGTTATGCTGGAACAAAACGGAGTAGAAAATTACTTGATCGAATTGGGAGGGGAATTGTTGGCTAAGGGAAAAAACCTGGATAAGGATAAGCCTTGGCGTGTAGGAATAGAAAACATTAATGCGCCGGTAACAGATCGTGATTATACCGAAGCGGTTACGCTAATAAATAAAGGGATGGCAGGCTCAGGAAACTATCGCAAGTTTCGAGTTGATACAGTGACAGGTCAGCGGTATGTGCATACGGTGAACCCATTAACGGGTTTGGCAGAAAAAAGCGATGTGCTGAGTGCTACGGTAATAGCAAATAGCTGCGCAGAAGCCGATGCCTTTGCAACTGCTTTTATGGCTCTGGGTTATGAACGAGCCAAAGAGGTCCTGAAAAATATAGAGGGAATTGATGCCTACTTGCTTTATACGCAAACTGAAGCAGACAGTGTTCAGGTTTTTATGTCAGCTAATTTTCAGCAGTACTTAGTATCTTCTAATTAACTAAGCTAAAGTGGCCTGTAACACGCGCTCCTTCCGGTAAAAGAAGTTCAAACCAATAATCATCGGCTTGGAGTAGTTTGTCTAGGTAGGTGCCGTCCCAGCTGGCATTTTGCGCGCCTAATTCTTTCAAAAGTTTTCCGTATCGGTTATAAATACGAACCACAGCACCCGGATATTCTTCTAAGCCTATCAACTCCCATTGATCGTGAATTCCGTCGCCATTAGGCGTGAAATATCTTGGGTAATCAAGAATTAAGAAGGCTTGAGAAACTACCGTTCCGCAGCCATTAATGTCTCGAACTACAATGTTATGATAGCCTCTTGAAAGACCGCCAAAAGTAGTGTTGGAGCCAAAAGGACCGCCGTCAACAGCATACTCATATGATCCTAGTCCGGTTACTGTGATCGTGGCTTCATTTTGAGGGTAGTTTAAGCCTACAACTTCTATTTCTGTTATCGTGGCTCTTTCAGACTCAAATACCTCAGTTGACATTGTTGTGCTGCAGCCATACGAATTGTAAACCGTCACGTCATATACGCCGGGTTGATCAATAACAATCTCATTTAAATTGGCGCCGCTTTCACCAGTACTCCATTCGTAAAAAGCAAATCCGGAAGCGACGGCTAACGTAAATGGATTAGGATCATCAATACATAAATAGTGAATTTCAGCAAGCTGAAACGCTGGAGGATCAACAACTAAAATGTCAAACGAGCCATCAGAATAGCACCCGGTCAAGATATTGATACTTCTAAAATAAATAGTTCTTGAATCTGCTGAAGCTTGCCAACTCAGGGGTAATCTGTTGCTGTCATTGGCACGGTCTTGTACTGACTCATAAAGATACGTATCATAATCATCGGGGTCAAGACCGTTTAGGGCTTCGGTTTCAATATTTGAAAAGTCATAAGTCAGTGCGTTGTTCCCATCTCGACACGCAATTATTGTACTAGGTTGGCTTAAGGCGGGGCCAAACTCATAATCGATTCTAAAACTATCGGTAACGACACAGGTTGTTGTGGTGCTTCGTATGGTAAAGAAAATTTCAATTCCGCTTTGCGGAACATCTACAGCAGTTATAGCTCCGCGATTAGTAAACGCATCAATAGATGACCTGTAATAGGTGATATCTAAATCGGTATCTTCCTGAGTTATTTGCTCATTTAAGGCTGTGAGATCGTAATTTTCAATACCTGAAGCATTACAAATATAAAGTTGGTCGGGATTGTCGTAAGCTGGACTTCTGTTTATAATAAGGTCAAATTCCTCGATAGAAGAGCACGGTCCTGTTCTGCTGGTTATACGAGCATAAACAGTTTGAGAATTTGCGCGGGTATTGGTGTAGCGGTTAGGTAGGCTATTCTGATTTAAATTAGCGTCACCTAATGATGCGTGAAAACTTACTTCAGAGTCCGGATGTCCACTTGTTATAGTAGATGCGTGACTTGCAAGATCAAAAGAATAAAAACCATCATCGTTTCCGTCATCATCACAAACTTCAAGATCCTGAACGGTATTGTAATCTGGTGTTTCTGGTAACCTGGCGGTTCCATTTAAATTAATTTCAAAACCTTCGGCACCGTGAGCGCGATCAACAAGCAAGTAGTAGCGTTCACCGGTATTTACTGTTAATTCTTGAAGATAACCATTTCCGTCGCCACCCGGTCCTTCTGATAGGTCTGTTTCGGTGGAATTTAAACCGGTATTAGCGCTCACTCCAGCCGCCTGAGGATTGGTTCTACTGCAGCGGATAGACATACCTAAGTTGGCGCAATCGGTCACCGGACCGTAAACGGCAAAGTCAAAATCATCGGTTCCGTTTTCAGGAACGATATCAAAGCCTAAGTTTCCCCCTTCTTCAATATTGATCTCAAACCACACAGTGGCATTATTGAAATCATAGCAAGGTGGGACAAAATTCCCCGGTAAACTGAATTCATCAAAACCAACACCGTTTGGTTCAACGCCTACGGGTGTATTTCCGCAGAGAATGATTGCATTGGTACAATCATTTGCCTGACTATAGGTCCAATTGCTGTAAATAACTAAAACAAGTAAGAAGATGTAGTTTTTGAGCATACACATTATTTAAAGCAAACCGGTAAAATTTCGCCTTGTGCGAGTCGGTATTTATCAACTTTTGCAGCATCTAACTGCGCGGTATAATCGACCTCAAGTACTTCGAAACCGATAGTACGTAATTTATCAAAATAATCGCGACCGTAAACACGCACGTGATCGTATTGCCCAAAAATCGCTGCGCGTTCTTTTCGGTCTGTGATACTGTTATCTTCAAAGGTTTGTGCTCGCTGCAAATCCTGCGGAATTTGTAAAATGGCCATTCCGCTTGGTTTTAGAATACGATAAAGCTCCTGCATGGCTTTGGTATCATTGGGGATGTGTTCTAAAACGTGATTGCAGAAAATAACATCATAAGTATCATCTTCAAAGGGCAAGTCGCATATGTCTGCTTTTACATCTGCCAACGGCGAATTTAAGTCAGTGGTAGTATAATCGAGATTTTTCATGGCTCTGAAACGTTTATAAAAGGCTTGTTCCGGTGCGAAGTGCAATACTTTTTTAGGAGCTTTAAAAAAATCGGTTTCGCTCTTTAAATAGAGCCAGAGCAACCTGTGGCGCTCGAGAGAAAGCGTAGAAGGGGAGAGCACGTTTTCGCGTTGATTCTCGTAACCATAAGGTAAAAACTTTTTAAAAGTCTTACCGTCTATAGGGTCTTGATAAGTGCTTCCGCGCAAGCTAAGCGCTAGAAAAGGACGTGCAACATAGCTCAAACGGATTAAAAGCGGTCTGGGAACTAAATTTAAAACACGTTTAAAAAGCTGTGCAATCATACTTGAAGATCACCCCAGTTTTCACCGGTTTTGATGCGGTGCAATTGCATTTCAGAAACGCCAAACTGTTTTGCCAATACTTTTAATCGTGTACGACGGTTAGGATCTAGCAATTTTTTCTTGAGCACCTTTGCTTCAGCATAGCTTAATTTGGTGTAATGGCGTTCTCCCGAGGTACGACGTTTTATATCTAACGGACTTGTTTTTTGATGCGCGTAGCGCTCTTTATGCGTTGCCCATTTTAGGTTAGTAATACGATTGTCTGTCTTGTCGTGATTGAGGTGTAGCACAGCTTTTTCGTTTTCACCGGCTTTAAGAAATGCTTTTGCTAATAACTTGTGCAGATAGAAATTGCGACGTTTACCACCTGCGAGTTTAATATTTACCGTGATGTAGCCGTTAATATGCCCACCTTTGATAATATTTCCTTTAGGGTTTTTATTGTAACTACGTACTTGGCCGTAGTTTGAAAGCCCAATTTTATAGCCTTCTTCCCAGTTTTCTTCACGGTAGTCGATCCAAGTTTCTAGCTGCATGGCACTTGGTATTTTGTTAGTTAATTGGTTATAGGTTGCGCTCTAAAAGCGTCTTC
>Ga0208449_1001846_pt1 | contig 10790 bp, 11 predicted proteins | sample MalvireepMed_s17_FD_184247 | JGI IMG/M metagenome (GOLD analysis project Ga0208449, IMG submission 184247) | Marine viral communities from the Global Malaspina Expedition - Malaspina viral metaG DeepMed_s17 (SPAdes) (version 2) | ecosystem: Environmental > Aquatic > Marine > Oceanic | place...
CCAGGGGTCCGAAGTAAACGTAACTGTCTATGGCGTTACCGTCGTCATTCGATGACGAGAGATCCCACTTCCTCACGAACCCGTCCCAGCCACCCATCAGGACCACCCGGTCATCCGGGTCCAGGCCATCAAAGACGTGGACCTCCTTCGGGTTGTGGATGTACTGGTTGCTGCTGGTTGCCTCGAACTTGTCCAGCCACCATGCGTTGGCACGGATGTCGTAGAAGTAATGCGTCGTGGCGGTGTAGGAGTTCAGCGGGGTGACGTAGACGTGAACACCCTGGTCCCGCTCGTTCCACAACAACCGGATGATGTTCTTGTCCAAGTCGATGTCGTTCATCCGCTCCTCGATGGAGCCGACCGTGATCTTCTGGATGCCCTGTCCAACCGCTCCACGGTACACGCCACCCTTGGAACCGAAGAAGTAGAACGAGCCGGTCATGTCCTTGCACCATGGACGACCCCACGGCATGCCGACGCCATCGACGATGTTGTCGATGCGGCCCTCTTCCATCGGGTCACCAGTCATCGCCCAGATGGACTGGTCACATCCCCATATCAACACGTCGTCGTTCAGGGGAATGATCGCGCGAATCACGTCCGGTGATCGACCGGCAGGAGAGTTGACCCCAGAAGTGGCCTGCGTATTGGTCACCGTTGTCGGGGTGTAATTCCAATCCGTGGCGTCACCACTCTTGCTCATGTAGTACTCGTGAGGGTCACCGAGTACACCAGCCATCACGATGCGGTCACGCCAATTCTCTATCAACGTCGGCTTACGACCCTTGTTGTCCTGCGGCAACGTGCCAGCCGATGTCGTCCACGCCTTCAACTCACCGTCAGATGGATCGTAGTACTTCTCGTTTATGCCATCGGCAAAGTACAGCCGTGAACCCAACTGGGCAGAGAAGATCACATCCCGGTCTGGAGCAAGAGACGGGTTACCCGTCGTCCCGCCGCCACTCGCCAAGTCGTACCACTGGAGTGAATCGAATTCCTTGACCACGCCACCGGCAACAGCGAGTTGCTTAGTCTGACGAACAGCAAGACTGTTCTGTGGATTGAATGCGTAGAAGGCTGCACAGGCTGCACCCGTCTGTAAGTTGTCACCCTGCAATGCTGGGCTGATAGTCCAGTCGTAGGCGGGAGTCACCGCCTCCGTCATCCTTATGCAGCAATCGGTCGCGGTGTTCTGGAACAGCCGAAACCCACCCTTCTCGTCCTGGTAAACGGAGTTCCAGTTGTTGTCGCCGTTGGCATCCTGAGAATTTATCACCGCTCCCGTGGTGGCGTTGACCGTCGCAAAAGAGTGTGAGGTTCCACTGACATTGCCACCCACCACAGCAAGCCGACGACCGATAAAGTCGTAGCACATGGCCCGATGGACACCAGTATTCTCCACAGTGCCATTCACGATGGACGTACCAATCGCTGCACCGAAGGCAGCAACCTTTGACCCGTCCGATGCGGTCTTGGCTACGGCGTAACTGTAAGAACTCGTGCCCTTCTTGGACCGAGTCAGGGTGAAGATGTTCCCCACCTCGTCCATCGCGATGTCCAATTCGCTCTGGCTGTCGTAGGCATTCGCCCCGGTCTGGTTCCCGGCTTCCTGCACTTCACGGCAGAACATTTGCTTGCCGTTCTCGATGTTGATTGCCTGCACCGAGATGCGGCCATCGTGAGCCAACTTGAACGTCCGCTCGGTAACCGAACCCGTCCAGGTGATACTGACAACCGTGCTGTTGTCCTTGTCGCCACGGGCGGTGGTCATCGAGAACACACCGTCTGCAAGACTGTAGGCTGTGCCGCCAGCAACGTCTGCGCCGGGGTTACTCGACGAATCCAAGGTCAGGATCGTAGTACTGATTCTGGCATCCACGGTGTATTCCACACCGAGAATGGTGATCACTCCGGTTGCCGCCCAGGCAGGCCACTCTGCACCCACACCGCTCAATGTCACCTCAAACTCATTGGCGGAACCAGTGTGGTCGTATTCAATCGTGCCGGTGGTGTACGCACCGAAATCAGTCCTCTCGAAAACAGCCACGTCCTGTGTCGCCAGATTGTCCGCAAACGTGATCGTCATCGGGGTGGTGGTATTCAAATCACCGCCAGCAACCGTAACATTGTCTGCGGTCAGATGGGTCATCCCGATGATTGCATCTCTGACCGCTTCTGCGTCGTCGTCGTAATTGATCACGTTGGACTTCGTACTCTCATCTGCCGTGGCTCCGCTGTCGTTGTAGCAGGCCATCGTCAGCATTCCGTTCCCGGCCATCATCGGATTGATAACTTGCCCGGTCTCGCCCGAACTCGGGTAGAAGTCCTTGAAGGCGTTGGTCGTCTGGTCCTCGGAACGAATCCAATAATCAGCCTCGGTCCCGGCTCCGCTAATAGCATCCCGCAAGTTGCCATCGGAAGTCTTGACCCGGTAGATCGCCTCACCAGCAAACGAGTCGGTGATATTGCGGACCCAGACGTAGACATAGTCACCGAAGACGGTCATGCCCACTACTTGGCGGGTTGCCGACACCAACTGTACTGACGGAGAGCCAGCATCAATCCAGTCCCACTGCTTGGTCCCGATACTGTTGTGCTTCCGCATGATTAGCTTGTGGCTAGCGTCCACGCAGGCAGTGTAGACGAAGCCGTCACGACCCCACTGTCCAAGGTTGTAGGTCTCGGTGACCACGCCAAGGGTCGCCACAATTGCACCAGCATTGTCGATGATGGTGAAGGAGCCACCCGTATCCTCGCGGATCACCGAGTGGCCTCGACCACGAAGCGGCGTGAACTCAGAATACGCCATGTGGCTGATATTCTGGATCGACGTGCTGCTGGAGTGGGCCGTCGAGACGTACTTGCTCAGGCCGGGACGTTGGCCTCCCCTGGCCCTGCCGCTCGCCTTCGAGTTGCCACTGGACGGATCAGCGGACTTCGCCGGAAACGAGCGGACGTTCTGCGCATCGACAGTCGTACCGTCTGGCTGGTCCTCGTAGCCATACGATTCGTTCAGTCCCTTTACCGGAAAGGGCAACTTTACGCTGCGCCTTTTGGGAGGCATCCATTTACCCTTCCCTAAGTACCAGCGACTAATTCATACACCAAGAATCCTGCCGCAGTAGCATTTGCCGTTGTTATATTCAAAGACCCATCCACCTCAGTCTGAAACCAGCCAGCCGGATTGAAAGGCAGGACCAGCACCATATCGCTGGCCTTTGTCCCGAATGAACCAGTGAGATCCGTTTCAGCGTCGTCGTCATCGTTGCTGTGAAATTTGACCGTCGCAAGACTCGAATGTCCTATCTGGGTGAGAACCAGGGCGAGTACGCGAATACGGTTCTTTGTAGAATCAGCAACAAGTTCTGCCGATGCAGTCGCCCCAACCGTGATACTGGCAAACTTCTGACCGCCACCGCCGAACACGGTGTTGCCAAGTTCCGCCAAGGCTGTTGTTGTCGAAGAAACCATAGATCACCTCCTTACGCGAACGGCGTGATGGCAGTGCCATCGCTTTGGAGTTGTCCTGAGCAAACCAGCATATTTACACCAGCGATCTCAACACGGAAGACGCCGCCATACATCTTGCCCTGCGTATTGTCGCTTTGACCCAAAACGATCTGATCGTCATTGGACTGGTCGGCAAAGAACACCCTGTTGTTTGCTGCTGTCGCGGCACTGTGGTCGTTCAACGACAGGTAGCCGTAAAACAGATCCGTTGCCTGATAGGCATCAATGTTGATGACGTTGGACCCGGAGATCGTCGTCTTGATGAGGAAGTCACAGTACCAGCCGGTGTTAGCGGCGTTGGCCTCTGGCAACGTCACAACGATGCCAGTAGCCAAGTCGAGAACGACCAGCGAACCGGAATCGGCCAACACCAATGTCTTGGTCGCAGAGGTCACGTTGATGACCTCGCGAACCGGACTGCTCCTGGCCCACGCACTCGATGCTGCTGTACCCACGTTGATGTGGTGACGCTTGTTCGACGTGTCGAGGTGAAGTGCCCCGGTCTGGTATCCGACTGCGGAATCAGATGGTGCGCTCGCGCTTGCGGAAACGAGGTAGTTCCCATCTCCATCGCTCACAACGACGCCCGTTGCATCCTGAACTTGGTGTCTTCCAGACATTGATTTGCTCCTTGTCTCTACTCGTTTTTGTAGGTGACTTGCCCACTATACAGGAATTGACGGTTCCGGTTGAATATCGGAATTCCGTCAGAGTCATCGCCGTTGTAGCCAAGATGCTCGGCACGGTTGTCACGGCTGTCGAACATGACAGACGAGGCCAAGCATTCTTGGAAACGTGCCCACATCGGTCCCTTCTCGTCCTCCACCCGACGTTCCGCTTCGGCTAGGCACGAGTAAAGGATTGTCTCGGAGTGATCACTGCCACCGTAGAGGTAGTCGCCGGTCAAGTCGTCATGCCCGGTCGATGTTGGCTTGTTCGGTCGAACACGGTACTTGTAGGTGACCGTCGCGGAGGACGTGATCTGCGGCCAGAAGAGAACCTCCTGCCGTGTACCCGCCGATGCGGTAAACGTCTTCGCACGGATCGCCGCGAATTGTGGGTCGCCGCCTGAATAGTTCTTGTACCTGTCCCTTTGGCGTAACTCACGAATGCGAGCCTCGCCAACAACCTTGCATGTGTACCATGCGTTGTCAGCCTGAGCGAAGGTGAACGGCCCCAAGATCCTGCCGAAGTCATCCGGCAAGTCGTAGTCATCCTGGTGAAGGTTGTACGACGTGCTGGCATCAACGTCGGAAGCGGAACTCGTGTCATCCAGAACCAACTGGCTACCACTGGTCCTGGTGGCGACCGAGTAGTCCGTGCCGCTGATCTCGATCATCCCGCTCGCCGCCCACGTCGGCCATGTCCCGGCACTGAGCGTGACCACACCGTTCGTGGCGGCTATCGTCCCCGTGGTGTACGGGGCATTGATCGAGAGCGTGGTGACCGGCATCAGGAATGACCAGTCGTGAATCCGTCCACCTACCGGGGGTGGCTTGTAGAATTGGCGCAGACCGGAATAGATCATCCGGTCAACAAGTGCCTTGCGGTTGGCATCGGATTCACCGGAATGATTACCGTCGCCACCGTAGGTGTACTCGTAGACCGCGTCCCGCAAGTCCTCGAAGGACAGGCTCAGAGTGGATTCAGCCATCAATCAACTCGCATTCCTTGCTGAAGACTTCCGGGTTCAACAGAAGCTCTTCTTCGTCGATGACAACCTTGTAAAAACCCCGTGGGCCACGACCGACAAACGTGCCGACTGAACCGTTTCTACGGAACTCCCGACCCGCATCCTCCTTGGTCAAGGACCGAGACCCGGAGGGTGGACCCGGTCGTGGCTCCACCGGAGCCTGGACACGGGGCATAGCCAAGATCAAAGCCGACAACATTGTTGACAACTCTGATGGACCGTGGACTCTCTCGCACATGGTCACAACTTGGTCGTAGAGGCTCACGGCAGCGGGGGGAAGTGGCCCGCCGTTCATGATCTCCATGCGTTCTCGCGTCCGTTCATCCATCTATTTCTCCGTGGCGTCAACCGGGGGGGAGCCGTGAGGATTACTCCCCCCCGGTTTCAACCCGCGAGGACTTCCTAGAAGTCAATGAATTCCTGGCCGTAGGCGAACCACTCGACCAGCAAATTGGACCCGGTCGCCTTGCCTTCTACGCCAAGGAAGAAGTACATGTCCGTGTCGGTTGTACTGGGGAATTGGCTACCCCCTTCACCGACTTCGTGGAGCAGGAAGGTCTTGTCATCGCCTGCGTCGTCAGTGGACTTGTTTCCAGTGACGTACAACTTGATACGCAGACCGTCGTACACCGCACCGATGTTGTAGAAGTCCACATTCTTCAGAAGGAACTTCTCGGCAGTCGTGACATTCTGATTGGCAATGCCAGCCGAGCCACTCGCATCGGAGACGACTCCTCGAAGATCGTCTCCATCGGCCTCGTCGATGAAGAAACCAACAGCGGAAACGTCAGCGATGTCGTGAGAAGAGAGAGTCGAGTTCGCCGCGAGCGTAGCCGATGTCAGACCAACGTACAGACTGCTGATCGTATCCGCTATGGAGGACGGTTTCACACGAGCCTCAAAGGCCCAACGTCCTGCACCCTTGGCAATGTTGATCACAGGCAACTCGGTCTGGAAACTACAATCGTCTCCATCCGTTCCATCGGTGAGCAACTTGAGGCAGGCGGCGTTGTGGGACTTCGTCACGTCCGAAGCGACGGTGACCGTAGACCCCGATGTCTGGATGGTTTTGAATCCAAGATTCGCGGTGTCATCGGCCCATGCAGCACCGCTGTCCTGCATTGCCAGTCCGTTTCCATCGAGCATTCGGAATTGACCGCCCAGTCTCATTGCCCAATTCTTGATGGGCAAGTTGCCCCAGATTGCGCCGGAGAGACCGGCAGTTACCGCACCCTTGTGTTGCATTGAAGAGGTCATGTCTCAATCTTTCTTGTTGGCGTTGCCAGTCCCGGTAATGACCCCCCTGCCCCGCATGGCAACGATGGCAGGGCAGGGGGTGAACATTCTCAATCAACCGACTACTGACTCAGAACGAAGTTTCTCCGGCGATCCACGCAGAAGAAGTTGTAAGTGCAGTCGGTATACTGCGTTATGGTCCGGTGATGGAGAGGATGCGGAGCAACCTTGGTCTCCTTCATGTATTCACCGGAGAGGAAGCAAGGCTTGAACACCGACCAGTTGATCCCGTAGATGGGACTGGTTGTGTCAACCGTGCCACTGTTGTTGTCGAAGTACGGAACCCAGACAACCGGAGTGCGGCGGAAGACGGTATTACCATCTTTGCTCGCCACGTCGTTGCCCAGATTGTCGTTCTGGCTCTCAAGCAATTCTTCCAGAGTGCCCAACACCGAGTAGTCGGTGTAGAAGCCGTAGCTGGATTGCATGTTTGAGAAGGGGCCATCGACGGGAGGACGGAATTCCGTCTTCGTCGCAGCCTCACGCCATTTGCGCACCAAATCTGCCTTCGAGATGTTGGTGTAGTTCGCGGACCAATTCTTCCATCTGGGGTAGGTGGTCGAACTAATGCCGCCAACGTCGGAGAACCCGGAGGGGTGACCGCCGTTGAAGCCGGTCGAAGCGTTGTAGACGATCCAGTAGGGAACGCCATAAGGCTTCAGCGAGTCGGACGAACTTCCAGGTGCGCCCCAGAAGTTGCTCTCCATCAACTCCGCAAGGTCAGTCATCGCATCGACGCGACTGCTCTGGAGAAGATTGACGAGACGAGAGGGTGAACGGTTCATCGAAATGATCCGCTCTTCCAAGGCCCAGTGGGTCTCGGTGTGACGCCACGGAATGTTGCCCGTGGTCTGCGTGTCAGCAGTTGTCGGGTTGTCCACTTCGTTCAACTTCACGTTCCTGGCAGCGTTGTTGCTCAGGACACGGACGTTGAATTGATGGCCGTAACCGCTGCCGAACTCGACCTTCTTCTTCTTGAGAATCTGCGGCATGGCGATATGCTGCTGGTTATCAACAACAATATCGGCCCATGTCGTCGTTTCAAGATGACGCAGAGTGGTGGTTACTAGATCAGCGTAATCGTCGCCTTGGTAAGGCATGGATTACTCCTTCCTTATTGTTACCCGAACGCATCGTGGGCATTTGTTCCATGCTCCCGATGCCATTCGGCTGCGGCACGAATTGCGGCTTCCGTCCCCGAACCGGGGGATTCCTCCTGCTGCGTGGGTCGGGCCGAAGCCTGACTGGCAACATCTCGGGTTTGTTCGGAAGCCTCCTTCAATGCCTTGTCTTTGAAATTGTCAGCAAACAAAGCGTTCGCAGCATGCTGGGCTAACTCCGGAATACTTGGAGCTTCCAACCCTTGCTGCATGTAACCGGCCCCCGCGCGAGCAAATTCATTCGCCACGGCAATCCGGTTCTTGGCCTGATCTCCTGAAAGTCCATTCAGGGGACCACGACCGAAAAGATCTTCGTCCATTCCATCCAATGTGGATTCCAATGAACGGCCAATCGCTTCTGCCTGGAGGCGTTCGTTCTGCTGTTGCATTACACCGTTCTGCTGGTGCATTGCACCCATCATCGCTTCCATCTGCATCATGCGATAATTCATGTGATTGTTCATCCCGACGATGGCTTCATCGAAATCATCGGGGTTCTCGAATTGGAAATTGCCAACAGGCCCAGGCTGCTGCTGTTGCTGGTATTGCTGCTGCTGTTGCTGTTGCTGTTGGTATTGCTGCTGTTGTGCGTTGTGCTGCATCGCGCCCAGCATCCGGTCGAAGTTCTCGGGAGTACCGAAAGCATCCACCTGTTCCGGGCTGAATCCCAATTGGGAGCCTGTTGTGTACTGGTCAGTGCGAAATCCTGTCTGCTGCTCCACTTCCGGTTCCGATTCCGGTTCCGGAGGAGACGTATCAATTACCGGCTCTTCCTCGAGGATCTCGGGGAGAGTCTCCTTGACGACTTCCTTGACGACTTCCTGCTGGACTTCCTCTTCAACAGCCGCTTGTTCTTCTGGCATTACTTCCCCTTTTTCTTTTTGCTTACCCTGTTGCCCATCTTCTTGGCGTACTTCTTGGCAGCAGCCTTCCCTTTAGCCGTGTATGCGAACTTCTTCTTCCCAACCCTTGGCATTACGAATTCGAGTCCTTGTTATGAAGGCCAATTGTTTTCAAATAAGCCTTCTGTTGCCGGTGGCTGGTGAAGTTTGGTCGACCTTGGCTGTCGAAATCAATAGCAAATCCATGCTTGCGTGCATGTTCATTAGCAGCATGACGGTCTTTTGGGTGAACAGCAGCCGCTTCTGAGACGATCACCCGGCTCGTGGAATACGGTTGCCTGATGTTACCGGCCCCCCTGGAATCCTTTACGAATTCTTTTCGGGTGACTTCCGAACCATTTATTTTGTAAACGACTGTCATCGTCGTCGATACGGCCCTCCTACTCGGGGATGCGCAGTACCGGGAGGAAGCGGGTATCTTCCTGGCGGAAGCGGTTGTTGGTAGGGTTGCGGCGGTGGCGTGAAGGGATATTGGTTAGGAGGAGATCCCGGCATACCCGGACTCGGGTTACCCCCGCTAATTGGAAGACTGGGATCGTAGGGCAAGGGGCCACCGCCGGGCATAGTCGGATATCCGCCCGGATTCTGCGGCCACAGATGTGGAAGCAGTGCCGAACCAAGCGGTCCAGCAGCATTTACAGCCCAAATACCAGCATTTTGCATCGCCCTGACCAATTCCTTGTAGGCAACTACATCCATACCAAATTTCTTGGCTTGAGCCGCTGGCAACAGATCTGGTACTGTTCCTACGCCAGCCTTTTGCATCCCCGCTTCCACAAGCCAACTCGGCGCCATGCCCCCGACTGTGGAGGCTGGCAACCCTGGATGTGCGCCGGAGTGAGTGCCCGGACCACCCAGAGGAAGATCACTGTAAGCGTCCTGATAGACCGCTTTCCCCGCATCGGTTCTGGGGTCAGGACGTGTCTTAATTCCCGGCGGCGGCTTTAGAGGCCATGGATATCCTAATGCTCCCCCCACTTCCTGAAGTGGAGTCAATGGGGGAGTTCCGGGGAAAGGAATCCCAGGCCAAGTCATGGGACCAGCAGGAGGAAGCGGATTGCGGTCGCCGGTAAAGCCAGGACCGGGAAGAAGGCCCGGATCAGGGGGGATGGGCGGGGGAGGTGGAAATGCGTAATCAGGCATTCTTCTTGTTCCTAGTATTGCTGACCGTATTTCTGCGCGGGTCCGTACTGCGGCGGATAGACTGACCCGCTACCGGGAGGAGCGGTATTCGTACCCGGCGCACCCGGAGAGATATTCGTCGGACCAAGCGGTAAGTACGGGTTGACTCCTGCTGGTGGAGGCATCTGCCCCGGTCCAGGCGCGGGCTGATCTGGTGGAATTAAACCGCTGTTAATGGCTGCTTGCTTCACAATTTGCTGGTACTGCGGACTGTTTATCATGTCATCGCGAAGCGCACCGCCGACATTCGCCATTGTGTTGGAGAGCGACGAATGGATGTTGCCTTTGTAGTAATCCGCTATCTGTTTAGTCTTTTTCATTGGTTTCCCGGTGGTGGGGTCGATCAAGTTGGGGTCATAGATACCGGCCTGAACTCCAGCACTATAAAGGGGAGGTTTCAATCCTTGTCGACCAGGATAGTTTCCCTGGCCAATACCCATGCCAGCCTGCTGCATCGCCTGCTGCATTCCCAGCAATGCGTCAAGCAGCCTGGAGCCTCCACCTGGACCGGGATGGGTAGAACCGGGAGGAACATATCCGCCGCCTCCGAAGCCACCACCGGAAAGCGGGGTCATTGGCATGTTGGGAAATCGCGGCGGAATGGGCTGCATCGACTGGTGGAGTTGGTCCCGGTATTCACGCATCAACCTCCTGCGCGTCGGTCCACTGGGAGCCAATGACGGACCACCTCTCGAGGGTGGTGCGGGTGGAATCGGGGGGACTGGTGGCATTGTTCATTTCCCGTGTTGCGTAAGCCTAGAAAAGACCCTGGATCATGCTCATGATCCTGTCCCGGCCCATCTGCTGTGGAAGTTGTTGCTGGTATCTATCGAACATTCCGGCGTAACTCGGAGGAACTCGCGGCTCGTCGTATGTCGGGCCACCACCAGAAGAATCCATCGGTCCCGGCTGATACTGATACTGCTGCGGCTGCTGCTGCCAGCCGGTCAGTGCGTCCATTCCTGACGACAACGCGCCCCCCTGCTGCGTCTGCTGCCGGGCCTGCTGAATCTGCTGCTCCATCAACTGATTCTGATACCGCTGCTG